>Ga0131853_10024147_pt1 | contig 10973 bp, 7 predicted proteins | sample TergutLab28metaG_FD_92764 | JGI IMG/M metagenome (GOLD analysis project Ga0131853, IMG submission 92764) | Labiotermes labralis P1 segment gut microbial communities from Petit-Saut dam, French Guiana - Lab288 P1 (version 2) (version 2) | ecosystem: Host-associated > Arthropoda: Insects >...
AATCCAGTCCATATACCCACATCCCACCTCCTGGAGATCCATCCTAATATTATCCACCCATCTACGCCTAGGTCTCCCCAGTGGTCTCTTTCCCTCCGGTTTCCCCACCAAGACTCTACACACCCCCCTTCTCCTCACCCATACGCGCCACATGCCCAGCCCATCTTATTCTTCTCGACTTTATCACCCGCACAATTTTGGGTGAGGAGTACAAATCATTTAGCTCTTCGTTTTGCAATCTCCTCCATTCCCCGTCACCTCATCCATCCTAGGTCCAAATAGTCTCCTCAACACCATGTTTTCAAACACCCTCAGCTTCCTTTCCTCCCGCAATGTCAGCGACCAAGTTTCACACCCATACAAAACAACAGGCAAAATTATAGTTCTATATACCTTGATCAAAACTCCAGTCACATGCGGTCCATTATGGGCAGGTTTTACGTGTTTAATATTTAGAATTAATAAGAATTAAGAGAACAATTATGCCGTTTTCTGTCTCCCCTACTACATAATATATGTTTTTAACAGGATTGTTTTGAATTTCCAAACGCGATGGTAAGAGGCGCGTACGGAAAGCCAAGAGCTGCTAACAAGTTAGGTGGTGACGTTAGTAAGGGTTTAGAAGTGAGTTTGTTCTTAAAAGTAATCACGTGGGCTGTGTTAAAATGGTATTTTTCAATTTGTGACTAAGGACCCGTTTCGTATACAAGACCAAAGCTATTTCAAATCACCCTAACCTGGAGGAATACAGACCCTCACAAAAGGCTTCGTTTTGCCCAGTCTTCGTAAAGAAACCTGATGTTATTTATTGGGGTATGCTATGGAGTTCTTTATTAGGAATTTTTGTTTATTTTACTCTTCAGTTGAACGTACTCTTATAATTGTAACTAATACCTGTTGTCTCTCCGTTTGCTGTTGAAAAAGAATAGAAGGCTACTAAAGCTCAAACATAATTTAATTTCCCTGCAGATATTGCTGGAGAGGATACCTCACCTATTTGGACACATGATTAATTCTGAAGAAGTTACCATTTACACAGTTTGTTGAATGCATTTAAATGGCAACCTGTACGCAGCCTCTGTTGTACAGAGCAGCGCACACACGGACGCTCCTGTCCTTATATTCCTGTCCCTGGAGGGGTTCGAACCTAAGATCTCGCTCTGCAAGTGGCCCAGACCGTGAGATTATAAAAATTATCTCCGTCTTACGTGTGTGGCCCTTCTAAGCTGCTGGTATGACAAATGAGGAGATGTGTTTCGTTTCTCAGTAGGTGCAAGAAAAATATCTTTCAAAGTGTCCAGACCGAGAATGAAACCCACACAGCGTCCTATTCAAAAGGTACTGGGGCTTTTATCCCAGATGTACAGTGGTTGGGGTGTAAATATGACCACTTACCTACAACTATTTCCAGTAGTATGAATGAGTGGAGTTAACCCCCACCAAGAAATACGTCATGGCGTGGTATACAAGGACAACTTTGCATTTCACTTTGCTTCAGAGTGTTACCAGTTTCGCTAAATAGCATTAAGCTATTGGTCATTTTACTGGAGCAGCAGAATTTATATAAGAGGTGGGAACTGAATTTTCACGGCACACTTAAATACCCCTGTTTCTGTCTTTACACAACTGATAACCCAGTGTGAATTAACAGAGGTTTTCCTCGAACACTTGGTCCATGGACATATCTCTGGCCCTGGATAATACCTGCGCACGATATTGGCTTAGCAGTGCATGACTTTCCAATTTCATCTACTCTTCTACTATCCCTTCTCATCTCTCTGTCTCTCTTTGTACTTTTCACACAACCCACGGCTGGAAATGTATAATTAGATGCTTTCTCTTAACACCCACTTCAACATGAATTGTACAGGCCATAGCAAATAGCTTCTTCTGTGAAGTGACAACGTGTAACCTGGAAGAAATTTAATTTATCGATGTTTCGGACGAAAAAACTGCCTTTAAATTCATGATGGAAAATGACTTCTCTATAGACTAGAGATGGAAGTAGTAGGATCGGTGATAATCATAATGGATACTCTGAACAACCATGCAATAATCTGCTTTAACTAATTATGTAAGCCGATTTATTGTAATCCCTAAATATTTACTGTATGTTACATGGACATCATGCTTTGCGTGTCGGCGAGTTCAAAATCAGAGAGCTGGTCATGGCTAGTCCTTTTACACACAGCAATGAAACATGGAGGCCGGTCCAGTGGCCGCGCGGTTTAAGGCATAGGTCTGAGGCCGCTCGCCTGCTGAGATTGTGGGTTCGAATCCCACCGGGGGCACGGATGTCTGTCTGTTAAGAGTGTTGTGTATTGTCCGGTAGAGGTCTCTGCGACGGGCTGATCACTCGTCCAAAGGAGTCCTACCGTCTGTGGTGCGTCGTTGTGTGTGATCTAGAAACCTCGTGAATGAGACGGCCATGGCCCACTGGGGGGCTGTCGCGCCAGAAACAAACTAACAAACAATGAAACATGGAGCAGGCCGGAATATTGCAGTCGGAATAGCGATTCGCTACGACCTGGGCGGTCCGGGGATCGAACCCCGGTGGGGGGACTAAATTCTCCGCACCTGTCCAGACCGTCCCTGGGGCCCAACTAGCTTCCTAAAAAATGAGGTACCAGGTCATTCCCGGGGCTAAAGCGGCCGAGGCGTGACCTTGACCATCAACCTCCATCTAGCGACGAGGTCAAAGAAAGAGTACAGCTATTCCTCTACTCCACCTCTGTGCTTTCATGCCACGTCATAAGGTGAACGTTTATTGAGACACTGTATTCCATAAGGACAGAATATTTTAAGCACCTCGAAGCTTCTCAGAGACTGTCGTTCATTGATTTACATGAAAATGTAAAACACATTTTTTCCTTGTGGAAGCCCCTCCCCTCCCCCCCCTCGAGAAAAGGAATCTAATAGCCATTTTTTTTTCGGAAATCGTCAAATATGTAGCCTTTTCCGGCAATCGATGTGTTTCGTGTGTTGTCCAGCACATCGCCTAGTCATTATTCTCACTGAGCTATCCCTCTCCATGCAGTTACGTTTAGTTACGCTTAAGCTCAGGCAGTCAGATGACACTAAAGCACTCTCTGAAACATGAGTGAAAAACAGAATAATTCTCTGGGGTAATGAAACGTCTAGTCCTGGTGAATTAGTGCAACCTCGACTTCTCAAGAATCTTGATGTCGTCATGTAGGGTTGCTACACAAGAGGAATATTCCACGTCAACAGGTCAGAACCTTACAGTACCTGCAGCAGCAGGATTGATGTCCGGCACGCTGAGGTCAACTGCGAGCCACGTAACTCATAGTTGAGTTGCTCCATTTGCATGGGAAGGGACATGTTTTTGACTTTCATTGTGGTTGTGCAATATACAGCACATGTGACAGGAGACGGGGTTGTGCTATTCTGTACAGCTGCGCAACACAACAATGAAAGCCTATAATATTTCCCTCAAAAATTCTATTATTACATTTCCCGCTTCCTCATTCCCAATTTCACACTGCCCTACTCTTTCACACTTCCATAATATTCTCTTTCCTTCTGTTTTGCTCCAATTTTTCTCCTATGTTTCTTTTTGACTTTCCGCCTTTTTACTTAATTCTTTCTTATAATCTTCACAAGGTAAAATTCACCCTAGAACAGGCCACGTAGGCCCAGGCGGTGAATAGAGGTACAACCCTACTCTTTCTTTAACATCTGCTGTAGATAGGGGTGGATAGTCAAACAAACCTCAAGGACGTTTACCTCTGGCAGGGAGACCAAGTAAGTACCCATTGTATAGGAGGCTGGGTGGGCCCTAGGACCGATCTGGACGGATGCGGAAAATGTCGCTTCCACTGGGATTCGATCCCCGCACCGTCCAGTTCGTACCCTTCACCAACTAAGTGCGTAATGTGAATAAGTACAGTTGTCCCTGTGACTTCCGCCAAGTCATAAGAAGGAGTGGAGATTTGGTTCCACTTAGTTTTAATTCCGGTATTTGATAGAGTTGAGTGGCCAGGCCCACGCTCCGACCGATTGATATCCGGGGAGAGATCCCCGTTATTCAATGAACAGGAGACTTGGTGGGTCTCAGAGCCAATCTTGACGCTTTGGAGAAAGCAAAATCTTCTTGTACCTGCTGAGAATCAAATTACGTTTCCTCAGCCATCCAGCCTGCAGCCTCATCACTATATCGACTGAGACATCCCGCCTCCCCGTATTTCCTCTGTCTTCCAAGTATCCGCTTATATGAAGGTATTCGTGCAAAAATTCTGCGGGGCTTTTCTGTTTTGCCATTTGAAATACATTTGACAATTGACGTGCATCAGTGTCGAAATTTCTTGGTTATGGGTGGGCTATCCTAAGTTACCCACATGTACTTTGTCACTGTTGTGTGTATTACTTCCCGAAGTAATTTTTTTAAAATACTTTTGATTGATTATATTTGAGGTTCCCAAGGCAGTGACTGTAAGACTGCTATCTTCTATCATGTGGAGGCCTGCAGTGTCCTCACATATAATTACTTCTTTATTTAGCAAAGAGCGAGGCATGAGGTTTCCCTGAAACAGTAGTAAGACTTACCACAATAGACGGCGGCATATCCTGAAGAACGGTATTATTTGCTTGTTATTTTGCCTTATTCTCGCAAAGAAAGAGTCCCAGGTTCATAACTGTGGAACAAAACTGGCAAAAATCACTGCATTTTGTATAAATATATTTCATATATTGTAAAGTGTATACATCGAAAACATCGCTGACCTGAATGTAGAGAAGAATTTTCGGAAAATATTCTTCCCTTGATAGCACTACAAATCTCTTTTATATTTATTAGTATTGTTTCCACATGCTTTAATTCGAAAAGTGTTCTAATAAAATCTTAATGACAGTAAATTCCTCCTTCAATATGGATTCTCTCATATTTCCTATTCAAAATTTAGTTTCTCTTTCACTTTCAAATGTGTCATTTAACAGACCGGAACCTTGCATACAAAACTATTTTATTGCGAAAATTTGTATATTGCAAGAGATAAGATAATATTTGTGGAACAATTGACTTTACGTTTGTTCTTCCGAAAGGGCAGATATCTGGACTACATTAAATCACACTGAACAAGGTACTGTAAGCTTTCGGGCTTTCACTCTTTTTGAGTTTCGACGTTTCAAAGGAAAATTCTGCCCCAATCTTCAGGTTCACTGAAGTGGATATTTATGTGATACGTTCACAGTAATACCAAATAAGAGCCACGGCATAAAATTACTCCTTAGAGTATTTTAAAGTATGTGCCAACATACATGTGGACTGGGTAGCTCAGTCGGTATAGCGACTCGTTACGGGCTGGACGGTCCGGGGATCGAATTCCGGTGGAGGCGAGATTTTCCGCACCTGTCCAGACCGGCCCTGGGGCCCACCCAGCCTCCTGTACAATGGGTACCGGGTCTTTCCCGGGGGTAAAGAGCGGCCGGGGCGTGACGCTGGCCCCTCACCCCTTCTAGTGCCGTAGTCAAGAAAGAGTAGAGCTATACCTCTACTCCCCCTATGGGCCATACGGCCTGTACAGAGCCTCAGTGCCTGTACAAGGGTGCAAGTTTTTACTTATTTTACCAACATACATGATAATAACAGGAATGAATATTCAGGAAGAAGATTCATAAGATCTTATTTTTCTACGCGCAACTGGGAAAGATCCATGTTACCGAGCACATGATGAAGAATATACACATCAGTTTTAAGGATTGTAAACAATACAATGGTAATTTAATTATTTCACAATTACAGGTCCGTATGTGTACTTCAAATGCTGTTTTATACCTGGTAATAGTGGCTTGCGGGATTAGTTCCGGAATGCAAAGAATATTGAATTCAGATTTCAATAAAAATTCCAACTAACCGAAAAGGTTTTTGATAGCTGGTGAGCGCTCGCCGGCTATAGGACACAACTTCTGGGTTACGCAGCATGTAGTGGCAATTCCTTACCGACGTTTCGGGACAACCTACTAATATGGAATTGCCCCTGCATGCTGCGTAATAGCTCACAATTTCGCATTTATCGTTTACTTAGTCTGCGTTGCTATTGCAGTTTAGTGTATCTGTTCAATGGTTTGGCAATTTTCCAAAATTATTTCATTAGCTTCATTACCATTGCACTGTAAAGCGTTTCCACCCTCTGGTAGTTCCGAAAGGGTAGGATTTTCTCAAAATTTACTACCTACAGTCACTTCAACATCCATCTGAAAAGCGATCGCTTTGAAAATGGATGCAGTACTTTCCTCTCAGTGGGCCCGGTAGCTCAGTCGGTATAACGACTGCCTACGGGCCGGACGGTCCGGGGATCGAAACCCGGTGGGGCGAGATTTTCCGCACCTGTCCAGACCGGCCCTGGGGCCCACCCAGCCTCCTAATACAATGGGTACCTGTATAGAGCCTCAGTGCCTGTACAAGGGTGAACTTACTCCTCTGAATTGTCGGAACATACCTTTACTGTACAGCGCAAAAAACCCTCCCCCCCCAAAAAAAAAAACATAATTTGAATGATAAGTTTCGTCGTAAAAGCCAAAAAATTACGTAAAACACTACTATTTTCCTTCCTGCCATTAGTGGATTGACTCTTGTAAAGGAAACATGGATTTTCTTTCAGGATAATATTGAATTTTAAATACCTTAAAGCGAGAGCGCTCTGATATATAAGCTGCCCGTTTTTACTACACTGCAAGTTAAAGCAAATTTTCTTCAGACATGAATATTCTTGCCGTCGCAGTAAACTAGTTTCAAAGTTGAACTGAAATAGCTTGCACGAGAAATTCTCGTGCTAGGATGAATCATGAGCGATGATGGGACGTTGATGGACATTTCGTGCGAGCAACCATTACTGCCTCTCTTCACTTCAGACGCGTATTCTTCTGTCTTTTTGTTTTCTTCTTCACTCGGCTGACTTCTTTACGTTTTACGTCCAGTCCAATTCGCCGGTCATGTTTAGAAATATCCCTCAAGCTACCTGGCTTGTTAGATTGGTTCAGCCAGCATGCAACGTAGACGAAAGACGCAATTAAACACGCACGTGGCCCTACACGCACGCATGCACGCACGTACGTACTGCCCTAGTGACGTAGTCATGAAACCCCATTTATAACTGACTGTGAATCACGACTGCAGTAATACTTTGTACTTGTCAGGCAAGGAGTATAAAAAGACGAAATGTCACAGTTGTTACCGACCGTGTACTTGAGCTTTTGAAAACGGGAGCCTAGTCAAACTGAAAAGCGTGTAGCCTCGTATACATGCGCCAGCACTGCGGCCTTACCTCCAGCCTCCATACTGAGAGTGTAGTATCCTTATTTCCTAAAGTAAGCAACATGTTACCCAAAAATTTCGCTACGTATCTACCAAACTACACGGCGTCACATTATAAGCACCAATAATCTTTATATTAACAGCTGTGGGAACTGATTGTTTTTAGTGTGCTTCACAAGTCTTTCCCACTTCTAGAAGGTTTTTAATCCGGTCTCTTCTACCTACTCATTGTAGGCGTAGAGAATCATTTTTGCACTCGATCACACTCAGTGACACAAACCCACTCGGTACGACTCCTCTCGACGAGGGATCGGCCCGTCGCAGACATCTCTACCTTTGAACAAACAACATACACAAGAGAAGAGCATCCAAGCACAGGCAGGATTGGAACCCGCAACCCCACCAAGCGAGAGGCCGCAGACGCACGCCTTTGACCGCGAGGCCACTAGAATCGGCCTTCTAGAAGTTACAAATGATGAAATGGAAGAACAGGAAGCCGTAGTGGCTCAATGACATTTTTGAAAGGCAAATACTAAGGAAAATATTTGGTCCTGTCAATATTGGCAATATATGGAGAATACGAAACAACATGGAGATTGATAAATGAATAGAAGGTGCAGATATAGTGAGATTCATCAAGGCACAAAGAATCAAACGTCTGGGGCATATTCAAAGAATGGACCAAGCAAGACCAGCTGGGAAACTGATAGATTGGGAAACTATGGGAAATAGACCAGTAAGAAGACCAAGACAACGATGGCAAGAGGATGTTATGGAAGATCTAAAAAAGCTGGAAGTTAAAAACTGGAAGGAATTAGCTAAGAACAGAAGAACTTGGACAGACTTGGCTGAGAAGGCGAAAACCCACAAAGGGTTGTAGTGCCAAATGATGGTGATGATGATGATGATAAGTGTCTCAATGACATAGCCTTCTTCCTCTGGACTTTGTCCATCGTCTAATTTTTTAACGAACACTACATTTCGGAAACTAACTCTGCTGCCTTCTTCAGGCAAGGGAAGAATGCAACTTCGTGGACACCCCGATAGTCCTGTAGCTCATATGAATGTACTAGCTCAACAGTTACCACCGAGTTATGATAAATCTCAAGAAAAGGCTAGTGAATCGATCCTGGAACCTGAAACCTCCAAAATACGAAGACCTCAGTCTGACATGCAGCGTAAGAAATGAGCATCAAGGGAGCATACAAGTGTAAGTTACCAAATATCATATTTGAAAAACAACAGAATATATTTTTTTCTGTTGTCAAAGTCGGTGTTGATAGAGCGAATTACGGAGAAATGTCGCTATATGCCTCTGTGACAGTTTGACATTCAAAACAGAATCATATTACGCGCAGAGTTGTCTCATAAAGGTGTCCATTCCTACCCGGCACACACTCGTCACACTCGGACACGTGTCTTTGCCTTGCTTTATGTGTTGGTGTCAAAATCACATCTGTATCTGAGGTCTTTAGGTCTGGATGCAATGTCTCTCCCACTGTCACCTGGCGACGACTCTTAGCTTTACCCTGGCTACTGATACACCCATTTTTGATTCGCGTAACAAAATTCGGCGAAGTACAAATGTAAATGTATCAGTCGACTGAGCCATTTGTACGACGTGAGTGTACGGAAAGAAGGAATACAGGCTAATTTGTCCTGGTGCGAAATTAAACATTTCATAATGACAGACGGGTGTGAAGGAACTATGTAAGCAGCTGATTATCAGCGTTTTCAAGTACGAAGACACTAACTTAAACAAATTACGCAGCCTCCTTCCCATGTCAATATTTAGAAGCCGCCACGCAGAATTCGTTAATTTAGAAAGTGCACAACAAAAAATAAGTACATAACTTTAGAATCAGGAATTAATATAGTGTTAAGCACGTTAATACAGCGAAACCTGCCTATAACGGAAACCCGAGAGATTTTTTCTTTTGCAGGCAGGTTCGCAGTACTACAAGTATATGAAATTGAAGAAACCCAAGACTGTAAAAGTTTTGCTGTGCAGACAGTATTCCGTTCTATTCAGGTCCCGTTTAGGAGCGGTTTCTCTGTAATATGAACTAACGGAAGAAATTGAACGCTGGCTGGAAGAGCCAAAATTACTGCGAAATTATGTAAATTTTCCGAGATCTTGGAAAAAAATATTGCGGCTCCCTTGAAATGAAACGAATACCCTCCGTGTGCTGGTAGCGCTAACGTAGGGAAACACTGGTAGATTGACAGGCATTATATTGATATTTATCCTCCTTCAAATGCCTGCATATCCAACCCTTAGAAGTGTCAAGTTGTAATGAATAACTTTTAATGTCTTACTTCACATGAAATTCACTATTTTCTCCGTGTGGATAAATGACACGTGGTGTTTTTTATATACATGGGTCCGTGCATTGTGAATCGAATTTAATAATTTTCCAACAAGATGGGACTTATTCAGTTTATTACATTTCTGTATGCAGCTCTACATGTTTCGGGTGTTGACACCCATCATCAGGAGCTCGTACAGCTGTAATTACAGCTTCTGTTACTGATTAACCGGATCTACCACCATCTGTTCTCGTTGTTGAGTTGGAACTGATTCATGTGTATCGTACGGTAGGTATTGTAACAAATAAATACCTACCGTACGATACACATGAATCAGTTCCAACTCAACAACGAGAGCGAATGGTAGTAGATCCGGTTAATCAATAACAGAAGCTGTAATTACAGTTGTACGAGCTCCTGACGATGGGTGTCAACACCCGAAACATGTAGAGCTGCTTACAGTAATGTAATAAACTGAATAAGTCGCATCTTGTTGGAAAATTACTAAATTTGACACGTAGGGTATTGTGAGAATCAAATGAAACTCTATTGAATTCCACGCATTTAACTCATAGCAGGAGGTTTGTCTATACAGTAAAAGGCGTGATTTAAAGGTTTAATAAATTATAAGTTTTTAGGACCATAGCATATGAGACTGAACAGGTAATACAAATTTGCCTCGACAGTCACATTACAGGCCTACGTTTGCATTGTCCGCTTCTCACTTCCATTACATCAACACCCCTCGCGCCATTTAATCTTCTTCTCTGACACCCCCTGCTCTCTTGATGTAGGGACTTCGAAAGACGACAAGACCCCCAGTCACACTCTTAAGACGGTGCAGAATGTGCCAGCTTTCCCCTCTACAGAATTCCGTACGTTTCAGAACCATTAACTTTAAAAATTGGACGTCTTATCAGTAATGGAGTGTAATAGAGAATATGGTCCGGTCTGGGAGAAGTTTGGAAAGAAGAGTGGATGGAGTTTAAGGTGAATGTGTGGTTTCATGTAACCGTTAGCTCTTCGGTGCTAAATGATCTGTACTCCTCACCCAATATTGTGCGGGTGATAAAATCGAGAAGAATGAGATGGACTGGGCATGTGGCGCGTATGGGTGAGGAGAGGGGGTGTATAGGGTCTTGGTGGGGAAGCCGGAGGGAAAGAGACCGCTGGGGAGACCTAGGCGTAGATGGGTGGATAATATTAGGGTGGATCTCGAGGAGGTGGGATGTGGGTTATGGACTGGATTGGGCTGGCCCAGGATAGGGACAGGTGGCGGACGCTTGTGAGTGCGGAAATGAACCTTCGGGTTCCGTGAAATGCGGGGAATTTCTTGACTAGCTGCAAACCAGTTAGCTTCTCAAGAAGGACTCTGCACCATGGAGTAAGT
>Ga0131853_10024148_pt1 | contig 10973 bp, 7 predicted proteins | sample TergutLab28metaG_FD_92764 | JGI IMG/M metagenome (GOLD analysis project Ga0131853, IMG submission 92764) | Labiotermes labralis P1 segment gut microbial communities from Petit-Saut dam, French Guiana - Lab288 P1 (version 2) (version 2) | ecosystem: Host-associated > Arthropoda: Insects >...
CATAACTCCGTAACCGTCCAAAATCGGACACATGTTTATATGAACTTTTTTGATCACAAAGACCTAGGAAATCACCTCCTGCAGTTATGCCCTAAAGTCGTGAAACACCCTGTATAGTATAAACTTTAAAGACAGAAATTTCTTCTTGCCATGTTCATCTTAAAATATGAATCATTTTCTACCATCGTACACTTCATGCAATGAAATGTTGTGACTGGAGTTACTTAATACCAGAACTGTAGAACACATTGACTGAATGGCAAATGCTATTTTTCTCTCCCTGCTCCATTACCTGAAAGTCAGTTTATTTCTTTAAGTCTTTGTTTCAAACTCTTTATATGAACAACTACAAAATTTGATTAAGTAAAAGCTGAAGTTCACCCTAGAACAGGGCATGAAGGCCCAGAGGGGAGTAGAGGTATAGCTGTACTCTTTCTTTAACCTCGGCGCTAAATAGGGGTGGGTGGTCAATGCCACGCCCCGGCTGCTTTCCCCCCGGGAAAGAGACCCGGTACCCATCATATGGGAGGCTGTGTGGGCCCCAGGGCCAGTCTGGATGGGTGCGGAAAATCTCGCCCCCACAGGGATTTGATCGCCTGTAGTGAGTCCCTATACCAACTACACTATCGCGGCCCATAAAGTTTGATTAAATTTAAAAAAATGGCATTCTAAGGTGCAGGGTAGAGTAGGGCCCTCGGTGACTATTAGTGGAGTTAATGTTCAACTGAACCCATTCAGATTGCTTTCCATTGCTGTAACCTGCCATGCAAGATTGCTGAATGTGACCCACTACAGGTAATATGGTCCATACCTGGCAGTTAATTGTCTGGTCTGTTAGTCTTTGACTGTTTCTGGCTTTGTAATTTTTCTTGTCATTCACAGATGGCAGGGAGGCAGCCTTTCTGTATGCTTTTACTAGTTTGAGGCAGGCTGCCACTGATATATCTAACCTTCATGTTTCTATCCCTTAGTCTCTGAGGAAAGAGGAGTTTGAGATAACCAAAATGCAGATTCAAATGGCCACACTCTGCACAACAGCAGGCTATGTGAATGCCCAATTAAGGGATCAAATTTTTATTTATTTATCATGCATATTTGGTTTGTCAGTAGACATACCTCTTGTACAGTGATTATGTAGATTCCTGAAAGTGTTTCATATATATGATATGTTTGACTTGTGACGATGTTCTTTGACAGTCAGAAGATGTGAATAATTCTCTTCTCCTTTCAGACCCCAAAGTTTATATTGATCCTCTTGGCTGGCGTGATGATGTGGTGACTGTAGCTGTATTGGGTGCAGTTGGAGGCGCCGTTCTGTTGGTAGCATTAGCTGCTGGTTTCTGGTACACTAAATCACGCCATCGCCACCTGGAACGCCTTGAACGCCGAAATTCCATTCGTCAGTCATTGCATTCAGTTCGTTCAGTTGGGTTGGCAGCTTCTCAAGTAGGGTTTACGGAAATAGGAATCAGAAGGAAACCAGCTTCTGTAAGTTTTTCTTGGTTGCTTTTTGGTTGGAGTAATTAGATTAGTTGGTTGATGTAAAATGATAAAAGAGGCTTATTGTTGGCTGGTACTTCTTCTTGTATGTGATGTCTTAATTTACTGATTCATGGATTTTTGGTTTCTTGTTATGTAGTTGGTTGTGGTGTGCTTTTTCAACCTTATGTGCTCCAAATCATCACATGGAATATGGGTGTGAATTCTGAAATATGAGGAATATGGAAGAATGATATTATGACCTGTCTTATAATTTTTCAGAAAGGAGTACAGAAATATAAAACTTCAGCCAGGATAGACTGTTTCAGGCACCCTATGTTGTTTTAGAATCTGAAATTTAAAGCTGCTATTCTTTTTTTCAAAGCTGAAGTGCAAAATCTGCAGATGGGCCATATTTTGAATTGTTTACCATCTGTGGCAATTTGTAGAACTGTTTAAGAAGAAAAGATATGTACAATCCCTACTCTAACATGTAATTTATTATTCCCAACTGTGAGTCTCATGTATACAATGCCCCTTCTTGTGTAAGAATGTAGTGGTCCTGCTTGATGTGAAGTGATGAACAAATTCAACTGATGTGTTTACAGAGTCAGCGATCCAGCCCTACCCTTACTAAGGGATCAGACTACAAGAAAATGATGAATGGCAGTTTTGATTCAATGGACAAATCGCAGTTTAACTCATCAGTTGAGGATAACCACAGTTATGATATATATGAGGCACACAACCCAAATGCTGCAGCTCGAAACTTCAACGGTTTCTCTTCCGCCAACCCTACAGAGTCAACCAGTGAAGCCTTGAATCCTAGCTTTGATCTAGCATATAGGAATGAAGGTTTCAAGGATACTTCAACTTTCTCTTCATCTCATGACAACTGGCAGCCTTCAACAAATGTGAGTGAATACAATTATGATGACCAAACAGCAGGCACTGATTATATCCATAATTCATCAACTCTTCCACTGGACACAAGCCTAGCTGCAACTGATTTCACCTTCAATGTGAAGCAAGGGTCAGATTACAGCAGTCAGGCTCCATATCAACACCAAGACTCATGTTACAGTGAGCCACCAGAACCACCAATGCCATTCGATGATAGTTTCCAACATGACGGTGAATACCCATTATTACAACCACAGCCATCTGCACAGTATCGTTTTGACTATGATCCTGGGAGAACCAGTCTTTTGGAAACAGACATTGATAGTGAATCAGTAGAGAGACCGAAAAGTGAAATATTACTTGAGACTAATTTAGATGATGAACCACCTCTGCATGTCCGTTCGAAGAGTGAAGCTTTGTTGGAAACCAACTTAGATGACTATGCCACTTCTCATGTTCCTGCAACATTTAATAGAAGCAAGAGCCAGCCATTAGAGACTGCAATGTGAAACTGCACATTTCAGCTACTGAGTGAAATGGTGATGATTCTGTCCCATGTGCCAGCCACTTTTGTTTTAAGAATGTATGAATGTATGTTAATGTTTAAGACTTTTAAAGACTTTAAAACTAAAACAAAATACTGCCACTATCTGATCTTGAAACATTCCTTGAACAGACACCTCAGAGTTACAAATGTTGCCCAGTATAATTAGCATATTTATGTATGAATATTTGAGCAATTGCTCTTGTCCAAGTCTGTGGGTAATTACTTGTTGACCAATGAATGATTGAGATATGAATGGGGTTTGAGGTATGTATTATTTGATATTCAGTGCATTATGTTGCTTCAGTTAGTTGCATGATTCGTGAGTCTCCTCTTTCCTCCTTGTCTTTCTTAAAACAAGCAGGAATGATGGAAAAGTGGCAAAATTTTTTCATGGCTGAACTCTTTTAGCTCCACATTTGTAAAGCTCTGACACTGTCCAGATCAGATTCAGTTTGTTTGTACTTCAGGTTTTGCTGTTTTTAATGTGATTGCCTTAATTCTTCCTGTAACAAGACTAATGTTAAGGTGGATCATCCCAGGTGTGTCTACATTATGACAGTAAAAATATAATTTTATTCCAACTAAATACAACTTCATTCTTAAAGGTTAAATACAGCTACATATTTATTGTCTTATATATTCAGCTTGATGATGGCTATTTTAACTAGCTGAAACATGTAGTTGTTTCTGACCTTTAAGAATAAAACAGTATATTGATGGAATACAATTGTATTATTTTTGTTACATGACTTTAATTTTTTTAGCTTATGTTCTTTGAACAGATGAGTAAATCCAATGCCAACAAATGGCAGATGGGATTTAACTTGGTGTTTAATGGGTTAATGCTCTGTTTATATCTTTCCTCACAAGGTAACTTAATGTTCAGATTGTGCACACCATATCAAGTAAATGCAGGGGGTAGACCTGTTGTTTTGCTGGGCTGTGAAATTGGGTCTTAGACAGTGTGCAGGTTAGTATACTTGTGGCTGTGCAAGCCCAAGCTTGATTGCAAGGAGTTAATTGTGATTCTACAAAGCATAAAACCAACCATCTCATGTGCCACCTATATCCAATATGACAAAAATGTGTAATCAGCATTGAAGCAGAAATAGAACAAACATGAAACAAGCCTATTCTGGGTTAGCCCATCAGACATGCTAAATAGTCGTGAATGTATTCAGAGTTGGTTCAAAAAGGGACAAAGTCATGAAGTTATTTTATAAATTATTTAAAGTTTTCCTAGCTGTGTTCATTGGGATGCTGACTGTGCATGGTGACCTGGGAATGAAATATTTATAACCAATTTTGGCGCAGGCCACTAGTGTAGAATTTGCGTAGCAGGACTGAGGAGAACTAAGTAAACAGAATAGGGAGTATTAGTCGAACAACTGAACCTGAAAGATCCTGTATACAAGCAGGAATTCTATTAATTATCACATTACCACCACTCTGAGGTTTCTGCCATGGGGTGGTTGTTCACAGGGAACATATTAAGCGCCAGTGGCTGTGTAGAGCTGAGTCCTAGGATTGAACAAAATTTGAATAACTGACCTGAGGAATATGCTCTTCTCATGCACATTGTGAAATTACACAGTAAGGGAAATTGTGTAAATAATTGTGGTAAGCCTGTATATTTATATTCCATTTCCTGAGTTGCTAAATTTTAAATTTACTGGAATTCAGTAATTGTGATCATACAGGGTGCTTTTTGTTTAGCATGGACCTGAACACTGCAGAGTGGGCAGCATAACAGTCAATATTCAGCAACCAAGTCATGTGCTCTGCAGGTCATAGTCCTTTGTAAAAAAAAAAACACCCTGTAGAAAAATTGCAACTGAGCTTACTTCTACATATTTTCAAATATTTGTCCTTAAGAAATTATAAGAGATGGGAAAATGTCAACTGAATCAGTTGTGCATATGTGCTGGCAGCAGGGAGTTGTCCATATGTGATATACAGTAAGTGGTGTATATTTTTAATGGCCTAACATGTCCTAATATGTATTTCAGTATTCCATATTTTGTCTAATTGCACATATTCAGCTAAGGGTCTTAAAAAGTATCTTTTTTCTTGCCATAACTGTGTATATCTTTTGTTTCTGTAACATCACATCTTATGTGCTGCTACCATGCATTACTGTTCATGTAATTTAAGTGTGTACTCCTGCATACAATTTTTTACCAGAGTGCAATATCAGACATGAAACGTGTGGTTTATTACTGTAACTGATTGGTTCACAACAGCATGAAAATTGGTTCTGATGTTCAAATCATATCACATTATGTAAACTGTAACACGTAATCAGTCATATCAGTTTATCAGAGTATTTCACCAGTATGTTATTAGCAGTAATATTGTGTTGACTGGCTATTATATTAACCCTTATCCTGCTAATGTGGAGAATATTGTGAGCTCCTAATAATGCCAGCAAATGGCAGATGGGATTTAACTTGGTGTTTAATGGGTTAATGCTCTGTTTATGTCTTTCCTCACAAGGTAACTTAATGTTCAGTTTGTGCACAACATATCGAGTAAATGCAGGGGGCAGACCTGTTGTTTTGCTGGGCTGTGAAATTGGGTCTTAGACAATGTGCAGGTTAGTATACTTGTGGCTGTGCAAGCCCAAGCTTGATTGCAAGGAGTTAATTGTGATTCTACAAAGCATAAAACCAACCATCTCATGTGCCACCTATATTAAGTAAAAGTAAAGTAAAAGTTGTCCCTGTGTGTGTTATGTAGGCATATCGGAGGAAGTGGCACCATAGAAGTACGCATTCTTAACTCTTAGCCGATGAATGACATATATATATATATGTTGCACAGTGAGCCCTTTAAATAGCCGAACAGCCATTAAAGTGACCAGTGGGGGGGGATTTAATTCCGGCGTCAAAGGGTTAACATTGGCAGTAGACGTAGGTCTGCTGCCAGCTTCAGAGTTCAGCTGATCTACCCTTGGGGAAAGAACCCCTTGATGACCATTGAATAGGAGCCTGAATAAGCCCCAGAGCTGGTCGGGGTGCTTTGAAGAAAAAATCTCTTGCTACTTTTGGGAATTGAACTGTGATTCTTTGGCTGTCCACACTGTAGACTAGTCACTGTACTCACTGAGCTATCCTGGCTCATTTATATAAAGTAAACTAGAAGACAGAATAGTGCACACTCAAATAAGAGAGTTTCATATGAATATATATCACTAAATCATGTGGTAACTGGTGATTAATATTTCCCAACAGATTTATAATTGTATTTTCTCGACAAGTCCTGCTGTTATCAGTACACTTTTATGCTTCCACTGACATTGCTAACGTCACGTGTGGTATCTTCCCTGTACAAGAGCTGTAAAGAAAGATGCTTGTTTTACAAAACCTATCAAGCTATATATATTACTCACTATTCCATACAATGGAAAATTTTTATACCCTATGTGTTGGTGTTACAGACGACAAAAATTTTAAACTTATATTGCTTCCTGCTAAGTGTAATGAAAGCCAGTTAACATTTTAAATGTTAATTGGACATGCACACAGCTGTGAGATTTGAGCTTTCTCACAGCAGTGTTGATGAAAATGCATGTTCTGTGAGACTTTACACCACTTTGTCTGGTAAACATCCCAGAGTACTTGAACCTGCATGTGCATGCACACACAGACACACGTACACAAAATTATAATTATAACAAAAGATGGCCAAATTGATTTTGAGTAAATACTAAGTAACTTGTTCGATATCACAGCTTTCATGTAGCAGCTATTCTACTACCCAAGAAATTTCTTGTTCTTATTGAAGTTAAAGGTGCAGTACCAAATTCACAAAAACACATTTTTAGACCACATCCTGCACTACTGAATAATGTTCACAGTTTCAAACTCTATTTCACTAAGACCTATTTAAAATTATTTGTCCTGCTATGTGCCAAGTGTCTTATGTGATCCCCCCTTGAGTTTATGTGACAAAAATTTCATATGCATTTCTTATTACCCCAATACACATTATGTATTACATCCATATCATTCCTCTTTATTTGACCAGTATTATGTGAAGTTCACAACTTTCAAAGCTCTTCAGTATGCACATCTTTCTTTTCTAATATCTTCCCCATTTTGTATGGTTCCTGGACAATAATTGTCAAAGGTATTTTGTCTTTTCTTCTTAATGTTGTACAATATCTGGCTAAACCACTGTATTCTTTGAATGTGTTACAAGTATCTTGAAATTGTTACCTGTCAAGTATCTTTTAAGATTTTGATGTTGTGAACCAATCTTACTAACACATATGTTTGGTAGATGATTAATTTAATACCTCAAACTTTTTCTCTTTAAATGAATTTTGGTTTAATTAGCACCTTTATCAGAATCGTGGATGTACAGCTAAAGAATAATTACCTTTGATCTCATTGTTTCAATTATTATGATGAGCAGGATCAGAGTGAATCACTGCCATTTGCAATTGACTTGTAGTGTAAATGTGTAAAATATGAGATAATTCATTGGAGAAATGACAGGTGATATATGTAATTAGGAATTATTACTCTTGTTATGTAGTGAGGAATGCTTGAAAACGAGTGTTGCTGAAGCATGAAAGATGCAGTTATGTGAAGTGTGTAGAAGAGATATTGAACAGACCGAATGAAAAGTGTGAACATTTTATGAGTATGAATGTTGACTGTGTACTATTTTATACACATAAAGAATTTTTGTATTCTGATGTGAATGAGTCAGCTATAATGTATTACATTTATAAATTGTTGCTCTGGTGTTATAATTTCATAAATGTCTTTTTTTTATTATTACTCAGGCATAAAATAATGTGCTAAAATTTTATATTCATAACCTGTTAAGTTTTCAGGTCACCAACATATGTTATGCGACACAAAAATGCTATTATTATATGAACTCGTGCCTGAAAGACAATTTATGCTACTGATTGGTTGGTGCTATTCATGAACAATTTTCACCTGCATGAATTATGGACACATGGTTAGCGGAATGAGTATGAACAAAGAAACTGAAAGGATTTGATAAGAGACATGCACCATATTGTCATCTGTGGCACTGTCTGACACTACAGTATTTTTCCACATTGATAAAGACACGATTTTTGAAAAGAAGTTATTGAATATAAAATGTGTGTATTGATTTTCTCTATAACTTTTATCTGAAATATTTCTCATTTCAAGAAGAATAGAGCAAGATATGATCAAAACTGTATATTGGTGTTCATGTACAGTACCCATTATTCTTTTCAGATTTTAATGAAAGTTTAATTATATTTGCGAAAAATACTCAAATATCCAATTTCATTAAAATCCGTGTAGTGAGAGCCAAGTTGTTCCATGCCGATGGGCAGACAGACATGAAATTGCTAACTCTCACTTTTCGCAATTTTCCGAATGTGCCTAAAAATTGTAAAACCAAACTCTTTTGTCACACCCACCACAAAGCTCTGTCAGTGATGGATATGTTCCATATCATTGGATGCAATTAGATGTGCCACCAACCAATAGCCTATTTCTTGAAAAGTGACAAGGCTGTGTAAGCAGCAAATTAACCTCAGGTCTAGAAACACTGCTCAAAGTTTACCTGTATTAGTTTATTGTATTATGGAAGCCCAGAGAAAGGGCAATCGAAATTGGAACTAAACTCATTACTTTCAGTCACTCCGACCCTACATGTATGATCTGAATACTATTGGTGTGGACCAAAATTAAGATTTTGGTCAGGGACAATGGTGCAGTGAAGGGCAGGTAATTTCAGGCATTACAACTTACTGGTCAGGGACAATGGTGCAATGAAGGGGAGGTAATTTCAGGCATTACAACTTACTGAACATTTTCGGTAACGAAAAAAGATTGGAAAGACTTCAGTTGCCATGTTGGGAAAATAACAAGGCTGTTTCTGACACATTCGACCATGGGGCTTCAACCCGCGGCCCACAGGTTGTATTTTGCGGCCCGCGGCCACATTTATTAATTTGTGTATATAGTTCAGGCAGTTAGGTATACCACTAATTATTACTTTTCCACGTGCGGCCCGCAAACCAGCTAACAACAACCGGTGAGGCCCTCTGTCATGAAAATGTACGTGACGCACGCAATTGACACTCCTGTTGTAACTTTCGGTGACAAAACTGAACAACACCACGCTGCAGACCGAGCTGATTACTCCATTGTGCGGCCAGACAGCACTGTTTGGGTGAGTGAGCATTTTTTTTTGTTTTTGTTGGTGTAGCGTACTGCGCGTCCGAAGAGACGCGTTATGACTGTCACCGCACGCGGTGCTTCCCTGCGAACTGCAGCGGTCCGACCCGAATGTAGCCTTCGTCTTCGTGTGTATGCATGTGTCGCAGTGCATTATGGTCTCCGGAAAGCGCGAAAAGACGCAGGTGGAACAAGTAAGTCCAATGTTTTTGTACAGCAGCATTCTGAAAAATGTGTTTGTAGGTTTGCAGGCTTGTCCGAATGTACAGTGAGAAATGGAAAGGCGTCTTATGTACATGACTGTGGAGGTGAACATGTACAATTCTTTAATTTCCATTATCATTTGTTGACATAATGCCGTTATTTCGTAAGAAACACGGTCAAGCGAACAGAAGAATCGGTTTCCCCTGATTATGACTTAACGTGGAAAATTAAAATAGCAAAAGGGAGAAGAAGGATAAAGGTAAGCGAAAGACTATAAGATGTTGCAATTGTCATTCACACGAACGAATATGTGTTAATAACCTAACCTAAATTGATAAATGTCACATGGTTGAAACCGGTGTTTCAGTTAATAAAATTTGTCATGCTCTTTCGTGTATCCATCCATTCATCCTGTGGAACTAGAGGCAGTAGTCGAGCCTTGGCCTTCCATAGGATTTGGTAATATATGATTTTACGATGTGGGGTTATTACTGCACGATCAAACCCCAGCAATCCTGGAGGGCTGATGAATTGCCTCTTCCTATGTCTTCTCCCCGCCAAACTGCCCTGCATCAGCAGCAAGGTACCGCAAGTATATCGTGATGGTCATTGAAGCACTCAAACCCCACCACCTGGCCATGGTCTTGGAACCCCAAGGTGAGAATTTCCAGTTTCATACCAAATTTTTTGAAAGAATACCCTAGGATGCTAACAGAATTACATTATGGAGTGACAAAGAGCCATTTTTATGGCATATAACTTTCTAGGGTATAATTCATCGTACACAGAAGTACTGAGCTAGTCTGTTAGGAATATTAAAAACCTGTTGTACAATACAGCTTTTCCTGAAAATTGTCCATTTGCCAACAAAACACGTAGGAAATGAATTTTTAAAGAAATGATGTTTGAAGAGAATAATTTATAATTTAGAGACATATTATGGTACATGGTACTCAGTAAGGAAACGGAATAGTCAGCGGTGGGTCGAGACGGTCTCAGTTCTACAATGGAGTACGATATTCGGACGAATCTGCAAACTAGCAGCGTCCCATACTGTTGGTACTGGCTTCCAAAATGTGTAACCATCTTTATTTTATAATGACGTTTAGAATGTCTTGACTCAAGGTTTCCTCTCCGGGATAGCTCAGTTGTTATAGTGATTCGCTACGGGCCGGGCGCTTCGCGGATCGAATCCCGGTGGCGACGAGATATCCACACCAGTCCTGACAGGCCCTGGGGCCCACCCTGCCTCTTGGACAATGGGTACCGGGTCTCTTACCTAGGGGTAAAGTGGCTGACGCGCGACGTCGACCACCCACACCCCATCTAGAGCTGAGATTAAAGAAAGAGTAAAGCCATACCTTGACCCCACCCTGGTCCTTTATGGCCTGTTCTGGGGTGAAATTTGACGGTTTACTGTCAAAGCCGAATATGGAGGAATTAAAAAAAGTAAGGTAGCTTTACTTACTTACTCCATGGTGCAGAGTTCCTCTTGAGACGCTAATTGGTTTGCAGCTAGCCAAGAAATTCCCCGCATTTCACGGAACCCGAAGGTTCATTACCGCACTCACAAGCGTCCGCCACCTGTCTCTATCCTGGGCCAGCCCAGTCCAGTCCATATACCCACATCCCACCTCCTGGAG
>Ga0131853_10024150_pt1 | contig 10973 bp, 10 predicted proteins | sample TergutLab28metaG_FD_92764 | JGI IMG/M metagenome (GOLD analysis project Ga0131853, IMG submission 92764) | Labiotermes labralis P1 segment gut microbial communities from Petit-Saut dam, French Guiana - Lab288 P1 (version 2) (version 2) | ecosystem: Host-associated > Arthropoda: Insects >...
CGCCGCGCGCAATAACGGCGTCACGCGCGACGAGATCAAGGAAGTGCTGCTGCAAACGGCGATTTACTGCGGTGTGCCGGCGGCGAACTCGGCGTTCCATCTCGCCGACCGCATCTTCCGCGAACAGGACGCCGAGCAGGCCTGATCGTGTGGTGACAACACGCGGGGCACTCGCCCCGCGTTCAGTCGAACACCGGCGACTCGACGCCGAGCACCTTGTGCAGACGCGTGCTGGTCGTGGTGTACTGCAGATGAATTTTCTTCTCGGGAAACACGTGATGCGCCGCGCCGAACGCAGCGAGCGCGGCTTCGTGAAAGCCGGAAAGAATCAGCTTCTTCTTGCCCGGATAGGTATTGATGTCGCCGACGGCAAAGATGCCCGGCACGCTCGTCTCGAAGCGCGCCGTATCCACGGGCAACTGCTTGCGCTCGATTTCGAGGCCCCATTGCGCGATCGGCCCGAGTTGCGGCGACAAGCCGTAAAACACGAGCAGATAGTCGAGATCCAGCGAGCGCGTGACGCCGTCGCCGCCCGTTACCTTGATGCGCTTGAGCTTGCCGCCTTCGTCATCGAAGCCGGTTAGCTGGCCGACGATGGACTGCATGCGCCATTCCTCGCATAGCGCGTGCATCTTCGCGACTGTCGCGGGCGCCGCGCGATATCCCTCACGCCGGTGCAGCAGAATCACGCTCTGCGCGACGTCCACGAGTTGCAGCGCCCAGTCGAGCGCCGAATCCCCGCCGCCGCACACCACGACGTCCTTGTCGCGAAAGCGCTCGAGATCGCGCACACGATAGAACAACTGCGTGTCGCGGTATCGCTCGATGCCGCTCAGCTTGAGCGTGCGCGGTTGAAACGAGCCCACGCCCGCCGCGATGAACACCGTCTTCGCCAGAAACTGCGTCCCCTTGCTCGTCTGCACGAAAAAGCGGCCGTCGGCGCGCGGCTCGACGATTTGCACTTCCTGGCCGAGATGGAACGTCGCGCCAAAAGGCTCGATCTGCTGCATCAGCGCATCGACGAGCTGTTGGCCGGTGCACATCAGCACGGCCGGAATGTCGTAGATCGGCTTGTCAGGGTAAAGCTCGGCGCACTGGCCGCCTACCACCGGCAGCGAATCGACCACGTGTGCGTGGATTTCCATCAGGCCCAGTTCGAATACCTGGAAAAGTCCCACCGGCCCGGCACCGATGATGAGCGCGTCGGTTTCGATGAGCTGCGGCGGGAAGTGATCGTTGCGCTCGTTCATCGGCGAGCTCTCCTTGCAAGAGGCAGGGAAAATGATCAAGAGTACTATTCTTCTGGCTGCACGTCGGCTACATAACGACGCAGGCAGGCGAGCAGCGCGGCTTCCTCGGCGCGGCTCGCCGCGTCGCTGGCCGAACCCGCGTCGCGCTCTTCGCCGAACATGGCCGCGGGCGCGGGAATCGTGTCGACTACGCGGCCGTCACGGATCACGCGGATTTGATGGGTCGCTTCCACATACTCGGCGATCCAGTGGATGCCCTCGATATGTGTGCCGACGCGGACTGGCATCTTCATGAGATTCCCTCCTGGCCAGCGCACGTCGGTCGATGCGCGCTCGCCGCAATCGCGTTTCTTATGGCGGATAGGGCAACGATACGCCGATGGTGCGTTCCGTGCTTGAACCCGGTCCTTGCGCGTACGGCGGCCGAAAAAAGAAAAGGCGGCCCGAACGCGGGCCGCCCTTGCGGCGTATTACCAAATGAAAGCAGGTGCGAGTAAAGGTTCGCTCGCGCCTCGCGCGTTACTGCACCGTGGCGAGCACGTCGCGCACCGTGCCGAACAGGCGTGCGATTTCCTCTTCGGTCACGATGAGCGGCGGCGAGAACGCGAGAATGTCGCCCGTGAAGCGGATCAGCACGCCCGCCTCGAAGCACTTCACGAAAACCTCGTAAGCGCGTGCGCCCGGCGCGCCGTCGCGCGAGTCGAGTTCGACGCCGGCAACGAGACCGAGATTACGCACGTCCTTCACGTGCTTCTCGCCACGCAGCGCATGCGCGGCGGCCTCGAACTTCGGCGCGAGCGCGTCGGCGCGTTCGAACAGGCCCTCGCGGCGATACAGGTCCTGCGTCGCGATCGCGGCGGCGGCGGCGAGCGGGTGCGCCGAATAGGTGTAGCCGTGGAACAACTCGATTGCGCCTTGCGCGCCGCTGTTCACGATCGTGTCGTGGACCGTGCGGCTCGCGGCCACACCGCCCATCGGCACGGCGGCGTTGTTGATCGCCTTGGCCATCGTGATGATGTCGGGCGTCACGCCGAAATACTCGCTGGCCGTGGCCTTGCCGAGGCGACCGAAGCCCGTGATGACCTCGTCGAAAATCAGCAGAATGCCGTGCTTCGTGCAAATCTCGCGCAGACGCTGCAGATAGCCTTGCGGCGGAATCAGCACGCCGGTCGAGCCCGCCACGGGTTCGACGATCACGGCGGCGATGGTCGAGGCGTCGTGCAGCGCGACGATGCGCTCGAGGTCTTCAGCGAGATGAGCGCCCCAGGCCGGCTGGCCCTTCGAGAACGCGTTGTGCTCGAGGTTATGCGTGTGCGGCAGATGATCGACGGCGGGCAGCAGCTGGCCCGAAAACGCCTTGCGATTCGGCGCGATGCCGCCCACCGAGATGCCGCCGAAGCCCACGCCGTGATAACCGCGCTCGCGGCCGATCAGCTTGGTGCGCTGGCCTTCGCCGCGTGCGCGATGGTAGGCGAGCGCGATCTTCAGTGCGGTGTCGACCGACTCCGAGCCGGAATTCGTGAAGAACACACGGTCGAGGCCGGCCGGCATGATTTCGGCGATCTTCTGGGCCGCTTCGAACGCGAGCGGGTGGCCCATCTGGAACGTGGGGGCGAAGTCGAGCGTACCGGCCTGCTGCGCGATGGCCGCGACGATTTCCTCGCGCGCATGGCCAGCGTTCACACACCAGAGGCCCGCGCTGCCGTCCAGCACTTCGCGGCCATCGGTCGTGCGGTAGTACATGCCCTTCGCCGATTCGAGCAGGCGCGGCGCGGCCTTGAACTGGCGATTGGCGGTGAAGGGCATCCAGAACGACGAGAGATCGTCGATGACGGGGCGCGAAGTCATGCGTGCTTCTCCTCAGGTGGGTTTGGCTCAACTGTAGCGCCGAGGCTTGAACGACGGCATACACAGTCTCTATACTGATCTGCAAACCGTGCTGGACAATTCTCGCCAACTGTATTGGTCGGCGTCCCGAATCGTACGGGTTTTCCCTCGCACTATACTCTCGCTTTCCCGATGATCGAACTCGAACTGGAGCGCGGCCGCGGCGTCACGACGACGCTTGTCGAGCAGCTCGTACAGGGCTTCACGCGCGCAATCGAAGCGCAAACGCTGCGCGCCGGGGCGCTCTTGCCTTCGGTACGGCAGCTCGCGCAATCGCACGAGCTATCGACCTATACAGTGACCGAGGCGTACAACCGTCTCGTTTCGATGGGCTTCGTCGTCGCGCGGCGCGGCTCGGGCTACCGCGTGGCGCCCCGTAGCGAGTCGGCGCGCGCGAGCGTGACGGGCTGGCAGCCGCCCACGCTAACGGCGACCTGGCTGCTCTCCGACGTGTTCGCCGATCATTCGGTGCCGATCAAGGCGGGCTGCGGCTGGGTGCCGGGCGAGTGGATCAACGAAAGCGGCCTGCAGCACGCCTTGCGCGCCATGAGCCGGGTGCCGGCCGTGCGTCTTGGCGACTACGGGCACCCGTACGGCTATGCGCCGCTGCGCGAGCGCATCGCGGCGCAGCTGGACCGGCAGGGGCTGCCCGTCGAGGTGTCGAACGTCCTGCTCACGCAGGGCGCGACGCAGGGGCTCGATCTCATCGTGCGCACGCTGCTGCGGCCCGGCGACACGGTGCTCGTGGAAGACCCCGGCTACTGCAATCTGCTGCAGATTCTCAAGCTCGCGGGGCTCACGGTGCATGGCGTGCCGCGCACGCCGGCCGGGCTCGACATCGAGGCGCTCGAGCGCCAGGTGGCGGCGCACCAGCCGAAGGCGATCTTCGTGAACACGACGCTGCAGAATCCCACCGGCGCGACGTATGCGATGTCCAATGCCTTCCGCTTGCTGCAGATCGCCGAGCGCCAGCGTATGTGGGTCGTCGAGGACGATGTGAGCCGCGAGCTTGCGCCGCCAGGCGCGCCGCTGCTCGCGGCGATGGAAGGCTTGCAGCGCGTGCTGTACGTGAGCGGTTTTTCGAAGACGGTCACGCCTTCGCTGCGCTGCGGCTATGTCGTCGCCGAGCGCGATGTGCTGCGCGAGCTGGCGCGCGCGAAGATGGCGGTGGGGCTCACCTCGTCGGCGACCATCGAGCGCGTGGTCGACAAGGTCTTGCTAGAGGGGCGCCACGCGCGCCATGTCGAACTCGTGAATGAACGCCTGAAGGCCGCGCATGCCTGCGTGGAGGAGCGGCTCGACGCGCTGGGGCTCGAGATATTCCACCGGCCGCGTGCGGGGTTGTTCGTGTGGGCGCGCCTTGCCATCGAACCCGAACGGGCCGGCGCGATCGCGACGGCGGCGTTGCGCGACGGCATCTGGCTCGCGCCGGGCTCCTATTTCAGGCCCGACGACGAACCGAGCGCGTGGTTTCGCTTCAACGCGCCGTATTCGACTGACGATGCGCTGTGGCGGTTCATCGAGCGCGCGCGTTAGGGCGCGCGAGATGGCCCACGCTTAAAACAGACTCTGCTGCCCCGACATCAACGTATCGAAATCTTCGCGCAGGAAAGGCAGAATCGCGTCCGCAACCGGCTGCAGCTGGCGGCTCACATAGAACGCGTAATCGAGCGGCGAACTCAGCGTTTCGAGTGGCTCGGGGCCGGCCGTCGTCATCACGTAGCTGATCCAGCCGCCGTTCTGATACTGTAGCGGGCGGCCTTTCGCGCGATTGAACTCGTCCGCGACGCGCGCCGCCCGCACGTGCGGCGGCACGTTGCGCTGGTACTCGACGAGCGGCCGCCGCAGGCGCTTGCGGTAGACGAGCTGGTCGTCCAGTTCGCCATTGAGTGTGCGCCGCACATAGTCGCGGATGTACTCCACGTACGGCTCGCGCTGGAAAATGCGCCGGTACAGTTCGCGCTGGAATTCCTGCGCGAGCGGCGTCCAGTCGGTGCGCACGGTTTCGAGGCCCTTGAACACGACTTCTTCGCCGCCGTTCTTCGCGAGCGTGAGGCCGGCGTAGCGCTTTTTGCTGCCTTCTTCCGCGCCGCGCACCGTGGGCATGAGAAAGCGCGAGTAATGGCGTTCGAACTGCAATTCCAGAGCGCTTTGGAGACCGAAGCGTTCCTGCAGTTCGGCCTTCCACCAGGCATTGACGTGCTCGACGAGTTGCTTGCCGGTTCGCGTGGCGTCGGCTTCGCTGTGCGCGTGCTTGAGCCAGACGAAGGTCGAGTCGGTGTCGCCGTAGATCACGTCGTAGCCTTGCGCCTCGATGAGCTGACGGGTTCTGCGCATGATCTCGTGCCCGCGCATCGTGATCGAAGAAGCGAGGCGCGGGTCGAAGAAGCGGCAGCCGGTCGATCCGAGCACGCCATAAAACGCGTTCATGATGATCTTGAGCGCCTGCGAAAGCGGGGCGTTGTGCTGCCGCTTCGCATGTTCGCGGCCCTCCCACACCTGGCGCACGATTTCCGGCAGACAGTGCTTCTCACGGGAAAAGCGCGCGCCGAGAAAGCCGGGCACGGACGCTTCGTCGCTGGGATCGTTCAGACCTTCGATGAGCCCGACGGGATCGATCAGGAAGGTGCGGATGATCGAAGGGTAGAGGCTCTTGTAGTCGAGCACGAGCACCGAATCGTAGATGCCGGGACGCGAGTCCATGACGAAGCCGCCGGGGCTGTTTTCGCCCACCACGTCGCCGAGATTGGGCGCGACGTAGCCGAGCCGATGCATTTTCGGCAGATACAGATGCGTGAACGCGGCCACCGAGCCGCCGCTACGATCCACGGGAAGCCCCGTGACGGATGCGCGTTCGAGCAGAAAGGCCATCAGTTCGGTTTTCTCGAAGACGCGCGTGACCAGCTCGCAGTCCTTGAGGTTGTAGATGGCCAGCGCGGGTTTGTCTTCGTCGAAGCGGCGCTGGATCTCGTCCATGCGCTGATACGGATTGTCGATCGACTTGCCCTCGCCGAGCAGCGCCTGGGCGACGTATTCGAGGCTGAACGAAGGAAAGCTCCAGGTGGCCGAGCGTAGCGCCTCGATGCCGTCGATGATGAGGCGGCCCGCGGCGCCCGCGAAGAAATGATTCTCCCGCATGCCGTGCTCGCGCCACTCCATGACCTCGCCGCCGCGCCCAAGACGCAGGGGCACGCCGGTTTGCTGGGCGTGCGCGTGCAACACGCGCAAATCGAACTGCACGAGATTCCAGCCGATGATCGCATCGGGATCGTGCTTCGCCATCCATGCGTTGAGGCGATCGAGCATCTGCGCGCGGCTCTCGCAGTATTCGAAGTCGAAGTCGATCCCGCTCGCGTCCCCATTTGCGGGGCCGAGCATATAGACCTGGCGTTGTCCGCAGCCTTCGAGCGCAATGGAATAAAGCTCGCCCTGGGCGCTCGTTTCGATGTCGAGCGATACCAGTTTCAGCTGCGGGCGATAGCCGTTGGCGGGTTTCATCTCGCCGTCGAGCAGCACGCCGCTTTCGTCCAGGCTACCCGCATCGCCGCGAAACAGCACGGGCGCCGTGATGAACCGCTCCATCATATAGCGGTCCGGCGGCTGGATATCGGCTTCGTAGACGTCGACGCCCGCTTTGGCGAGGCGCTTTGCGTGCCCGGCCAGGGTGCGATATTGCGGGGAATAGAGCCCAAGCACCGGGCGGCGCTGGAAGTCGCACAGATTGAGCGGGCGTAGCTCGGCGCGTGCGTCGCCCTTCAGCGCGGCGCGTGCCGCCGCTTCCTGAGCGGCCGGCACGAATGCGACAGAGGGCTGGGGACGCAGGCGCAGCTGGCGCGGCCCCGCGTCGGTCGCGAGCCAGAAGTCGACCTCGGTGTGTTCGCCCGTATCGCGCCAATGGCGGGTGAGAATAAAACCCGCTTCAAACTCAGACAAAGTGTGACTCCGCCGCCCATGTTTCCCGGTTGCGATTGTAGCGGTTGAACCGGGATATGGCGGCGGGTCGTTTTAGTGTTGAAGCAGGTGCGCGAACATCGGATACAGCGAAACGAGCAGCGAAAGCGCCATGAAGACGTTGAACGCGCGCAACCGCCGCGGATTCGACAGAAAACACCGCATGCTGGTGCCGAACGCGGCCCAGATGCAGATGCAGGGCAGGCCGATCACATAGAACAGGAAGGCCATCATCATCGTATTGGTGCCGAAGTTCGCGGAAAGGCGGATCGTGGTGGCGGCCGTGAGCACCATCATCCACGCCTTGGGATTGACCCACTGGAACGCGATGGCTTCGTGAAAGCGCATGGGCCGGTGCTCGCCGCTCTTCACCTTGATGTCGCCCGAGGTGCCGATTTTCCACGCCAGATACAGCAGGTACGCAATGCTCGCGACTTCCAGCACGGTATAGAGCGACGGGACGTGCCTGAACACCTGACCAAGCCCGAAGCCCACCGAGAGCATGAGCACGACCACACCCGCGCTGATGCCGAGAATGTGCGGCACCGTGCGACGAAAACCGAAGTTGACGCCGGAAGCCAGCAACATGGTGTTGTTGGGGCCGGGCGTGATGGTCGTGACCACGACGAAGAGCATGCCGGCGGGCAGCGCGCTGAGCATTTCGGGCAGCATGATGCGAGGGGCTCCGGAAAGAAAAGATAGATTCGACGGAAACCAGTTTATCGACAGTTCTCGGTACAGTACCGGTACAGTTGTGAAGACGCTGAACGGTACGGATTGGGGGCGTGAAGGTGGCGTTCGTCCGGACGCGTTCAAATTTCGCCGCGAAAGAATCCGCTATGCCCACTTCGCGTCAGAGCCGCGGACGGCAGCCGCGCGGTCTGGAATATGACGCGCAAACGCATTGCGCGCGTCCAATTCGGCTGCGCGAGCCTACCCACGTAGGCCATCCGTGATAACGATAAGGATGCCTTGACAATCGACATCAGCGTGTTGTCGGGCGTAAATGTCGTGAAGGCGATCAGCCCGATGCCGTCGATGCAGCCTTGCGCGGCTTCGTGTTCGACGTCACGACTCTCCGTCGGCATCGTGACGGTGGACGACACCGCGCGCATTGACAGCATGATCCCGACGCTCGATATCGAACTGCGCCTGCAGATATTCAGCCTCGGCCAGCGGCGCTACGCTCCCGTCGCCGGCGTGCTTGCCGGTATCACATACGGCACCGAAGACCGGGGAAGCCGCAACGGCAATCGGCGTATTGCCGTTTCCAGATGCCGGCTCAAATGCACCAGGCGTGGATTTGATCAGCACCCGATAAGAGACGGCGCCGAAGCAGATGGATAAATAATGCGCGCCACATTAAATCGCTGAACCATTTTCGAACGAATGCCACGTTGAATACGTCATGTGCGAATCGTATTCCATAATGTTCGTCAGATATCCGGAGGATGGATGGCAAAAGACAATTCTCCGCGTACGTATTGGCTGAATGTTCGCTAATGACTATGCGTGGAATCGTTAGCAAACAGGCCGAATGAATTAGCGAATCCGCAATGCGCCGCATTAGGGGAAATGTCATGCGATATCTCGCTGCAACACTTCTTGGCTCCGTAGTCGCCTCGTTCGCGCTTTCTGGTTGCGAGGCGCCAACTTCGGGCTCCACCTTCAGGCCGGCCCAGGCGCAGCAGGTGATGGTGGTCGAACTCGGTACGGTCGAATCCGTGCGGCCCGTCACGATCCAGCCTGGTCCAACGGGCATTGGCGCAATAACCGGCGGCGCGCTTGGCGGCATCGCGGCTGGCAGCAACATCGGGCGCGGCACGGGTGCCGTGGCGGCGGGCATCGGCGGCGCCGTGCTGGGCGGCGCGGCAGGCAATGCCGTCGAGCAGCGCGTCACCCAGCGGCAAGCCCTTGAGATCGTCGTGCGCCTGGATTCGGGGCAACTGATGTCGGTGGTCCAGGATGCGGATCAGCAGTTCGTTCCGGGCGACCGCGTGCGTGTGCTACTCGGCAACAACTCGGTGCGCGTGACGCGATGAAGTGAACGCAGGTGTCGTCGATCTCTCGATAAAACGAAGTGTCGAACCACGCGAGGAAACCCATGGCCGATACCGGGCAGAAAATGAGTCGCGTGCAGTTGACCGCGATGGTAGTCGGCGGCATGGTGGGCGCGGCCATCGTCGTGGCGTCGGCTGACGTCTCGCTGTTTCATTTCCTCATTCTTCGCGGCGTGAAGCAGGCCGCGTTCATCAACACCATCGTGACGTTCGCCAACGTCATTCCGATCGTGGTGTTCATCGTCATTCTGGAACGTCGCCCGGTGTCGTCGAGTTCTAGCGCTTGAATCGTCGTTGTTTTCGGATGGATACCCCGGCACGCCCGGCGGGGCTGCAACAGGGCGCGAAGCCATTTCACGGTGGACACGGGCAACCTGTCCAAGGATCCAGAGGAATACGCCAGTGTTTGCGAATCATGCTGCAGGTCGAATGGTTTCCCTGCCTTTGGCCGTGACGCTGTGTGCGCTGTGTGTAACGGCGGCGGGCGGACTGTTGGCGGGCTGCCGTAAGGGCGAAGAGGCGCCGGTGACGGAAGTGCGCCCGGTACGCGTCGTCAGGATAGAAAAGCAGGAGGCCGGAGCGACCATCGCCTTGACCGGAAGATTGCAGGCGCAGGCCGAGATCAATCAATCGTTCCGTATCGACGGAAGAATGACGTCCCGCAACGTCGATGTCGGGGACCGTGTCAGGGCGGGCCAGGTGCTGGCGCGGCTTGACCGGATGAACGAGGAAAGCAGCCTGCAGTCCGCGCGGGCGCAGTTGGCCGCCGCGCAGGCACAAGCGCTGGAAGCGCGCACCATGTTCACCCGCATGCGCGATCTGCTTGCGGAGCATGCCGTGTCGCGTGCTTCGTTCGAACAGTCGGAAGCGATGGCAAAGATCACCCAGTCGCAAGTCGATTCGGCGCAGTCGTTGGTCAACATCGCGCAGAACCGGCTGAGCTATACCGACCTCGTTTCCGACGTAGCCGGCGTGGTGACGGCGCGTGGAGCGGAGCCGGGCGAGGTGGTTCCGGCTGGCCGCATGATTGTGCAGATCGCTCGCGAGGGCGCGGTGGATGCCGTATTCGATGTGCCCGCCGCGATCAAGGACGTCGCGCCGGCCAATCCCGACATCGTCATCGCGCTTGCCAGCAACCCCGATGTCACCGCCGTTGGTAAGGTGCGCGAAGTATCGCCCCGCGCCGATCCGGTGACCGGAACCTTTGCGGTCCGGGTTCAAGTGCTCGATCCGCCGGCAGCCATGCGCCTTGGCAGTACGGTCATTGGCCACATGAAGCTCCCGCGCGCGGCGGCCATCGAAATTCCTTCGAGCGCCCTGATCCAGCCAGGAGGAAAGCCGGCGGTCTGGGTGGTCGATACGAAGACAGGGACGGTTTCGGTGCGTGAGGTCGAGCTTCAGGCGTATGGCGAGGACCGCGTTGAGGTGTCGCAAGGTCTCAACACAGGCGACGTGGTCGTGACTGCCGGCGTGCAGGCATTGCGGCCGGGACAGAAAATTAACTGGACCGAGGCAGCCAGGTGATTGGCCCGAATCTATCCGAGTGGGCGCTTTCGAAGCGCCCCCTGGTCGTGTTCCTCATGATCGCTGCACTCGTGGCGGGAACCCTGTCATTCTTGCGGTTGGGGCGCGCCGAAGATCCGGTCTTTACATTCCGCACCATGGTGGTGGCCGCTGCGTGGCCGGGGGCCACTGTCGACGACACGCTCTCGCAGGTGACCGAGCGGCTCGAACGCACGTTGCAGGAGACCCGTCACCTGGATCGCATACGCAGCTATACGACAGCGGGCCAAACGACAATCTTCGTCGATCTTCTGCAGTCCAC
>Ga0131853_10024152_pt1 | contig 10972 bp, 6 predicted proteins | sample TergutLab28metaG_FD_92764 | JGI IMG/M metagenome (GOLD analysis project Ga0131853, IMG submission 92764) | Labiotermes labralis P1 segment gut microbial communities from Petit-Saut dam, French Guiana - Lab288 P1 (version 2) (version 2) | ecosystem: Host-associated > Arthropoda: Insects >...
TAATAAGACATAATCATATCAAAACAAGAATTACAATTAACAGTAATTACTGCGTTCAGCTACCAAATTAGGTCTTCACTCGAAATGAGACCCACACACTTCGTGACTTCTGGTAGGTTGTTGAGGTGATTTCTAACGCTGACCGTTAGAAACAATTGGAAAGTTTCCAAAACACAACACTCTAACGAACCCAAAAGATGAACTCCAGCGCTGATGTTCCTTCAAGGCACCATCTTCTTCCCTCGAATAAACTATTTCCACTCAAAAAAACCCAACGATCAATATCAGACTGGTTTTTGAAGTAGAATCCTTGCTTCTGCCAGTTGATTTGCATCCATGAAAGGCATACACCAGGTTTCATATGTTCTTCGACGTTCAAACTCTCTTTTCAAATTCAAATGTTTGGGGTTTATAAAAGGCGGTAGCGATACATATACAATGCTGTCAGCAGAGTTACACTCTACGCACATGTTTTGACAGCTAGTTACCAACTGATGCGGTCGTAGTCTTCATTTCCGTAGCTGAGTAACTTACTAACTAAATATGTTCACAAATATATTAAACTAATTTAAATTCCTTTATACCAATAAAATCACTAGTCAGCTTAGAAACCTGTACAAATCTCAGGCTATAACCAATGGCTTTAATAGACCACTTACTAAACTTATAACTTTGATCCTTCAAAATATATCAATTAAGCTCTAAATATAGGAAAAATTGAAAATACTAGGGCTATTACTGCCGTGTCGACGAAGCACAGAATAGCGGTAAGATTGTTAATCCCGTCCAAAGATCGCCTTTTACTCTTAGGAAATATTCCTAGTATTTATTCCTGAATAAACCTTGAGGTTATACAATGATTAGAAGAATTTTTTATAATTGCATAGCGGGAATTGAATTCTAATCTACTAGTATTAACCAATAGGTCTATCATATTATCTTTCAAAGCGTGCCGATATTTTAGCTATTATGGTTGTCATGTAGCACAGAGCTAAGTTGGATGGAAAATTTAATCTAGATAATCTTTTCAGCAAGACTGTAATGCAAAAGTATTAAGTATGTTTTATGCATCTTGAATAGACATTATGTGGCAAGCAGACTATATAAGATAATTAAATGACTCATCGTGGTCGTGCATCCAGAATGGTTGTCAACTTTCAAGAATGTAAGAAATCTTAGGTAGCGAAATGGGTAGTTATACAACCTCAGGTTAAGTAGACATGTATTTTCTATCTAAATAGTTAGGGGAAATCGTTATTGTCGCAACAGAAACATATTAAGAGTTTCTTAGTTTTAAGTGAAAACAACTCTATATCATTAATAAGGCATGAATACATAGCATGTGTGTGTGTTTGGTGTGTGTGTGTGTGTGTGTGTGTGTGGTATGGTGTGTGTGTGATTTTTGTTTGTGTGTGGGTGTGTGGTGTGTTTGTGAATGTGCGTGTGTGTGTGTGTTTGTGGTCGGTGTGGTATACGTGTGTGTGCGTGGTTTGTGTGTAGTGTGTTTGTGGTCTTAGTGTGGTGTGTGTGTATGTTGTGTTTGTAGTGTGTGTGGTGTTTGTGTTTGGTGTGTTGTGTATGTTTGTGAGGTTTGTGTGTGTGTATGTCGTGTGTGAGTGTGGTGTATGGTGCGTTGTGTGTGTGTGTGTGTTTTGTGTGGTGTGTGTATATTGTGTTTGTAGTGTGTGTGTGTGGTGTCTGTGTTTGGTGTGTTGTGTCTGTTTGTGAGGTTTTTGTGTGTGTATGTGGTGTGTGAGTGTGGTGTGCGGTGCAGTGTGTGTGTGTTTGTGTTGTCTGTGGTGTGTGTGTTTCTTGTTTGTGTGTAGTGTGTGTTTTGTGTGGTTTGTATGTGTTTGTGGGTGTGTGTTTGTGGTGTGTGTGTGATGTGTTTCTGGTGTTTTTGTGTGGGGATATGTGTGTGTGTGCTGTGTGTGTGCTGTGTGTGTGGTGTTTGTGTGTGTGGTGTGTGAGGGGTGTGTTTTGTATCTGTGGTGTGTCTGTATTTTGTGTGTGTGTTTGTGCGTGTGTTGTGTGTTGTTTATGTGGTGTGTGCGGTATGTGTGTGGTGTGTGCGATATGTGTGTGGTGTGTTTTGTGTTTGTGTGATGTGTGTGTTGTGTGTGAGGCGTGTGTGGTATGTGTAGTGTGTTTGTGTGTTGTGTGTGTGTGTGTGGTATGTGGTGAGTGTGTGTTGTTTATTTGGAGTGTGTGTAAGTTTGTGTTGTGTGTTTGGTTTGTTTTTGGTGTGTGTAGATTTGTGTGTGATGTGTGTGGTTTTGTGGTGTGTGTGTGTATGTGTTATGTTTGGTTTGTGGTATTTTTGGTGCGTGCGTGTTGTGTTTTTGGTGTGTGTGGTGTGTGTGAGTGTGTAATGTGTGTGTGTGGTGTGCTTGTGTGTTGTGTGTGGTGTGTTTTTGGTATATGTGTGTGAGTGTGGTATGTGTGTGGTGTGTGTATGTGGTTTGTGTCCTGTTTATGTGTGGTTTATGTTTGTATAAACAATGTAAAGAATCGTAATTCCTTTAGTATATTTCGTAACAACTCATGTACGTTTTTGGAGCCTAAAATTAAATTAGGTTAGCGCCCGCGTGTTTGTAACGTACATAGTTGAGAATGTCGTCCGTAAACCTGAAGGGAGGAAATTTGTGTATGCAGAATTTGGCGAAAACTCACTGATGCTAATAGGTTTTAGTGCATGTTTACATTAAACTATGGCATATAAAATTCACATAGAACACATTTTATCCTTATGAACGCAACGTGTAAGAAATACAAAACGAAATTGGTAATTTTCAATTATCGTAATTTTGATTCCAATTTCGGACATGTACCGTTCATTGCTTCTCCTTCTCGCCACGGTGAGGCACAGAATTTGAGCGGGAACTGGAAAAGAAGAGGAAATGAATAACTTGTTTATAGAGCGTCCGGCTGTAGCACCCTAAACCACCGAATTTCTGACGTCCCAGATAACGTTATGTAAACAAATTTGTCGGCCGAACTTGCTCCAGACTGTCACGAGGTGTAAATAAACCTAATTTTATCATCTGATATGTAAACAAATGACGTATAATTTCAAGATATATGGCGGCTGACCCATCTCCAGGCGGTCACGTGGTGTAAATAAACCTAACATTAACCTCTGACATGTAAACAAATGACGTAGTATGTAATCTAAGATGGCGGCGAGGTCCATGGCTTTTCGTTCACTTTGTTTGAATTAATCTAACTTTATCCTCTGAAATGTAAACAAATGACGTAGTTTGCCAACAAACATGGAGGCGGGGACCAATTTTCTCTCGGTCACGTGGTGTAAATAAGCCTATCTTTATCCTCTGGTATACAAACAAATGAAGTAGAATGTCAACAAATATGGCGACGGCTTCAATGGCCTCTCAGTCACTTGGTGTAAATAAACCTTTGATACGTAAACAAATGCGCTGTATTTCAGCAAATAGGGCGGCGTTGTATTGAACTCATATCATAGTATGTAGACAAAGTAGGCGGATGACCTAATTATGGAAGACAGTATGGCGCCGGCTGTTATTTTGAATGACTAACAACCTAATTTTAAAGTCCTCTGTTTTGCAATATGGTTAACGTCGCGGTATTTTTAATTTTTTCTATCTTTAACTTTCGCCATTTTCAAATATTTCTACCTGAGCGGTATCTTTAAATTTGTTCTAACCTTTACATTTGTTCTAACTTTAAAGTCCGCCATTTTCCAATATGGCTACCGGAGCGGTGTTTTCAAATTTGTTGTAACTTTAAAGGCCGCCATTTTCCAATATGGCTACCGGCGCGGTATTTTCAAAGTTTTGTATATTTAAATTCCACCATTTCCCAATATGGCTGCCAAAGCGTTACTTTAAATTTAACCTAACTAACTTTCATCATGAATTAGCGCTTTTCGCCATTTTACAATGTGGCTACCAACGCGGTACATTTAAAAATTGTGCTAACTAACTTTAAGTTTAAATTGCCGCTTTGCGCCATTTTCCAATATGGCTACCTAGGCGGTACTTTTAAAATAAACCTAACATCTTACAGTATGGTTACCAGTGCGGTTACTTTAAATTGAATTCTAAACGACTTCATGTTTCTTGCAGAGTTGTCTGAAGCGGTAAAATTCAGGACTGTACATCATCTGCGTAAAGTTCGAATCCAGTGGCTTTAACCAGCTCCTTTTTTTTAAAGGATCCCGGGTATAAGGAAAATAAAAACGTACAATGTACAACCCAATAACTTTCCCTTTTATTTGACTTTCACCATCTCAGATCATATACATGAGCGTTAGCCCCAACTCATGTCCGCCATTTTCCCAAAATGGCTTCCGGGGCGCTTACTTAAAATTAAATTTTATATGACTATGTTTCTCGAAAAGAGTTGGCTGAAACGGTAAGATTCCGGACTCATAGTTGAACTAATCTAGGTAGGAATCCTACTGTTTTAAGCAACTTTCTTTAAAGATCATATCTCAGGTGTAAGGAAAATAAAGAATGACACACGATTTACATTTTACAAACACATACAATGTAGGATTGTATTATTGTTTATACACTTATATTAATTAATCAGCAAAGTGTGGTTCGGTACCTGACAAAAGTTTCCTTGCGGTGTGATTAAAGGCGCGTAAATTTTGAAATGTGCAATTTGTTTTTTATACTTACAGTTTGATTAGATGGTGAGTAAATTTTCTAACTTATTAACACAAAGTGATTTTAAACTTGCAGGCCCATCATTCACACATAATTTACAATAGCACTGAGGCTCTCGAAACACACGACGGGATTTCTTCGTACAGTAAAACATGTAGAAAGGACAGGTTTTTTTACGATACATTGAACAGTGCCGCGTATACAATGTGAAACCAACCAGCTTTTAGGTAATTCCAAATCACAAGTGTAACGTTCAAAGGCACAGTCATGCTTTGACGTAAGTACTTCATTAGTGATGCAAGTCACACGCTTCATGATACACACAATACCAAAGACTAGCGACGATAAGCATACTTTCTTCAAAATACTTTGTGCAAATATTAATTCCGACGGCTGTTATTGAAATTGGCTTGCCTCAAACGATAATGCATTTGTCTCACCACTAGGTGATAACAGAAATTCATCTAGTCTATGTGGTTTATAAGTAACACTATATCCTTTACCAGCAATACATTTTTCAATATAATCAGCGTAATTTATCTTTTCACCATACAACACGTAGAAATGAATTTCCTTCACAGAGTTTAAGACACCAGCAACATATCTCGGGTACAGACCAAATGAACCACACAACACTTTATCACTGTTTATGGTCGTAACAATATCATTCACGAGCCATAACCACTTTGTGTTCGTAACTTGAAATATATCGCGCCTACACCCTGCTCTAAAACATTATTATAGTCTTCACATAAGAGCCCGATGCTAGAGATTGGTAGGAACGAAGGAGCACGAAAGTCTAGAAAATCCATTATGTGTAACTATTATAACTGACCATAACGACGTTTGCTGGTTAACTGTGAGATTGTAGAAGATACAACAACTAAGGCTTAGTATATGCCTAAGGGTGAATTGGCTAGAACACGCACACTGATATTCTTACCTTGTATAACTGTATACGAAATAGGAACGACTGTACCAAAACACACTCGCTGTACATTACTTACTTCGAAGGAACATATTATAATAGGAATACACGGTCTTTTATATGTAGTATGAACACATTTCGGACTCCATCTTGCATGCTCCTGCCAAATCGAATCTGTAATATTCCAATCCTTTAGAGCAACACCGCAATGGAAACAGATAGTGTGATCTTTTACTCCTGTAACAAAAACAATTTTATATTAGTAGCGTCTTTGAGAAAATATTAGGTTTTGTAATAAACAGGTTTTTGTTTTTCAAAATACGTTACCTGTATAAAGGAATCCATCTTTACTTAAATCGTTAACGTTTTGATTGGATGAAGCAGGCCATGTGGAAAAAGACTGCATTCGGACGGGGAGTTTTCCGAGTTGAACGTAGATGGGGCCGTCCCATTGGTTACAATCGTGCTGTCTTATCGCGTGCGTAATAATTCTGGGACTTTTAGCTCTAAAAACTTTGAAAATTAGTGCAGAGTAATAAGACATAACCATATCAAAAACAAGAAATACAATTAATAGTACTTACTGCGTTCTGGTACAGAATTAGTTCTTAACTCGAAATGAGACCCGCACACGTCGTGGCTTTGGGTAGGCTGTTGAGATGATTTCGCTGGCTGATTGTTAGAAAGAATAGGAGAACATGTAACCCCTTAGCGAAACTGCATGGTGGACTCGAGCGCCGATGTTCCTTCAAGGCAACGTCTCCATCCGTCCAGTAAACTATTTCCACCCCACAAAAACGCAACGAACAATATCACTCTGGTTTGTGAAATAAAATCCAGCGGCTGCCAGTTGATTTGCATGTCTGAGGTGTACACGTTAGTTTTCATATATTTTCCAACTATCAACCTCACTTCTCAAGTTTAATTGTTTTAGTTTCTTACTAGGCGGTAGCGGTACATATACATAGTCGTCACTTTCGGTACACTCCACGCACATGTTTCGACAGCTAGCTACCAATCGATAGGTCGTGGTCTTCATTTCCGTAGTTGACTAGCTTACCAACTAAATATGTTTACCCCCACGTTAAACTCATTTAAATACCTCTACACCAATAAAACACAAGCCAGCTTAGAAACCTGTACATACCTCAGGCTATATCAAAAGGCGTTAAAGGCCCACTTACTGAACTTATAACTTTCACTCCTCAGACCAAAACAATTAGTCTGAAATACAGCAAAACACACAAAATATCAATTTTCTTAGATTTGAAGATAGTAACACAGGAAGGTGGTAAAATTATTAACCATCGCAACTGTCGCCTTTACCATTTAGTAAATATTTCTGGTACATATTTCTGACTGAAAGTCAGGGCCATACCACGATCAGAAATATATTATATAAATGAAAAATTCGAATTACACATCAGGCATTGCATTTAACGTACTAGTATTAATTAATAACATTAGGATATTTTCTTTTGAAGACGTTCCGATACTATAACTATTCGGATTGTCATGTAGCACGGAGCTAAGTTAGATGGTAGATATAGTGTGGACAGTACATTCAGTAAGGCTGTAATATAGAGGGTAAGGAAGTATAGGTTGTGTATGTTGAATAGAGATTATTTTGAAAGTAGGTTGTGTATTGTAATTAACTAATTCAACGCGGTCATACATGCAGGACGGAGAGTAGGCTAACAGTGTAGTACGGTGTTGACATGCGATGTATATAGTGATTATGTGGAAAGTAGGATAGGTAGGAGAAATCATGATTGTCACAAGAAAAACATATTTAAGAACTTCATAGTTTAAATGAAATAGCCCTACAGTATTAATGAGGTATCAATACATACCATCTCATAAACAACCAGCGACGTACTAGTTCGTTTAGCAGAGACTTCGCAACGATTTTTTATGTTTAGAAGAAGCAAATACATGAAGACTTTTTAACAATTCTCATTGAACAGAATAATAATACGAGTAGTGATATCAACGTACTACAAAGTTAACGGTTCAATGGTCGAATCGTTGTACATATGTAGATAGATCCTAGGACTCACCCAATACCCATAAAATAGGTAAATAGTGGTTGAAACGTTGTAGACCACCATACTTCTAATTCAGCGGTCAAGAAAGTATAACTATACTTCTACTTCACTTCACAACCTGTACAGAATATTCAATACATGTACATTCATAGTTAACAAATAGCGTTAAATTTGAAATTGTTTGAAACCAAATTAAAACATCTGTAGCGATAGTTTAATACTCTATATTAGAAAGATTTTAGGTTCGAACTTTTACCACTACGATAAGGTACCGAGTTAGCTTAAGTTATGGATGTTAGTTTACGAACATGAGGCTAGGTTATGAACATCGGTTTATGGATATTAGGTTAAAGCGTTACGTTAGGTTATGATAATAGGTTAGGTCATAAACGGAAGATTCAAGGACTTAGGTTAGGTTAAGTCAGGTTACGGATACAAGTTTAGGCTAGGTTATGAATGTTACTTTACAGTCACTAGGGTGGGGTATGAACATCAGGTTACGGAGATTAGGCTAAAGCGTTACGTTAGGTTATGGATATTAGGTTAGGTCATAAACGGAAGTTTAATGGATTTAGGTTAGGTTAAATGAGTTTACGGATATAAGTTTGGTCTAGGTTATGAATGTTAGGTTACAGACACTAGGCTAGGTTATAAACATCAGGTTAGGGGGATTAGATTAAGATATTACGTTAGGATTTGGATATTAGGCCAGGTTATAAACGAAAGTTTCAGGGGACTTAAGTTAAGTTAAGTTAGTTTACGGAGGTTAGATTAGGTTAGGTTAGGTGAGGTTAAAAACAAGTTTAGAGTAGGTTTGGTTATGAAAGGGAGTTTCAAAATTTTAGGTTGGGTTAGGTTAGGCTAGGCTATGTCGGTTTAGGTTGGTTTAGGTTATTACCACAATTAGGCTCGCCGCGTTAAGTTAGTGTAGCATAGTTTAGGTTAGGTTGGGTTAGGTTAGGTTATTGACATAAACTTAGGCTCGCCGATTACGTTAGGTTAGTGGAGACGCGTTTCCACTAGCCTAAATTAGCTAAGCTAATTTTATGTCAATAACGTAACCTAACCTAACCTAACCTAACCTAAACTAAACCAACCTAGTCTAAACTTATGTCTGTAACCTAACTTAATTACGTTCATAATCCAATCTAAACTTATGTCCAAAATCTAAGCCATGGAATCTTCTGCTCATAACCTAGCCTAACCTAACATAACCTAACCCAACCAAACCTATCCTAAATTAACCTTATGTCCATAACCTAACCAAAACTTATATCCGTAACCTAACTTAACCTAACCTAATTCCCTGTATCTTCCGTTTATGACCTAACCTAATATCCATAAATTAATGTTCATAACCTAGCCTAATATGCGTAACCTAACATCCATAACCTAAGCTAAATCGGTGACTTATCGTAGTGGTTAAAATTCGAACCTAAAATCTTTCTAATATAGAGTCTCAAACTATCACTACAGATGGATATACATTTCTTGACCGCTTCATATTTTATAGGTGTTGGGTTGTCGTAGGATCTGTCTAGATATGTACAAAGATTCGGTAATTGAACCGTCGAATCTGTAGTACGTTGATATAACTGCTCGTTTTATTATTCTGCTCATTGAGAATTCTTATAAGTCTTCATGTGTGTTTGCTTCTTTTTAACCTCGAGAATCGTTGTGAACTCTCTGCTAAACGAACTAGTACGTAGCTGGTTGTTTATGAGATAGTATGTATTTATAACTCATTAATAATGTGGAGTTGTTTTCACTTAAAACTATGAAACTCTTAAATATGTTTCTGTTGCGATAATCACGATTTCACCTACGTATTTAGATAGAGAAGTCTGTCTACTTAACCTCAGGATATATGACTTCGTATCTCGCTACCTATGTTTTCTCACAAGTTTGGTACATGGCAACGGTTCTGCATGCACGACCACGTTGAGTCAGTTAATTAACATACATAGCCTCCTTTCCACATAATCTCTATTCTACTAGCATAACCCATATTTCGTTACCTTTGCATTACAGGCTTACTGAACTAACTATCCAGATTACATTTACCATCCAACGTAGCTCTGTGTTAAATGACAACCCTAATAGCTAGAGCATCAGAAGGCTTGAAAAGGAAGTATGTTAGCGCTAGTAATTATACTAGTATGTTAGAATTCAATTCCCGATGTGCAATTACAAATTTCATAGATGCAAAATCTTTCTGTTCAAGGTAGAGCCACTAGGTTCGGTTACCATCGTTCTGTAAGCATGAACACGTAGAGTCAATTAATTAATATACATAGCCTGCTTACCACATAATGTCTATTCTACATGCATAACCCATACTTCATTACCTTTGCATTAGAGTCTCACTGAACTGATTATCCAGATTACATTTACCATCCAACTTAGCTGTGTGCTTCATGACATCACTAATAGCTACAGTAACAGAACGCTTTAAAAGAAAGTATGTTAGCGCTAGTAGATAATACTAGTATGTTGGAATTCAATTCCCGATACGCAATTACAATTTTTCATTTATACATAATCCTCCTGATCATGGTATAGCCACTAGGTTCGGTTACCATCGTTCTGTTAGCGTGACCACGTTGAGCCAGTTAATTACCTTATATAGCCTGCTTTCCACATAATGTCTATTCAACATGCATAAAACATACTTAATTAACTTTGCATTACAGTCTTACTGAAAAGATTATCCAAATTAAATTTACCATCCAACTTAGCTCTGTGATACATGACAACTCTAATAGCTACAATATCGGCACGCTTTGAAAGATAATATGATAGACCTATTGGGTAATACTAGTAGATTAGAATTCAATTCCCGTTATGCAATTGCAAAAAACTCTTCTGATCATAGTATAGCCTCTAGGTTCAGTCAGAAATAAATACTAGGAATATTTCCTAGGAGTAAAAGGCGACCTGTGAACGGGAATAACAATCTTACCGCCATCCTGTGCTTCGTCGACACTGTAGTAATAGCCTTAGTATTTTCAATTTTTGCTATATTTAGAGCTTAATTGATACGTTTTGAAGTGTGAAAGTTATAAGTTTAGTAAGTGGCCATTAACGCTATTCGATATAGCCTGAGACTTGTGCAGGTTCCTAAGCAGGCTTGTGATTGTATTGGTGTAAAGGAATTTAAATACGTTTAACCTGTGTGTGGACATGTATAGTTAGTAAGTTACTCAGCTACGAAAATGAGGACTACGACCGCATCAGTTGGTAACTAGCTGTCAAAACATGTGCGTAGAGTGTAACTCTGCTGACAGCATTGTATATGTATCGCTACCGCCTTTTATAAACCCCAAACATTTGAATTTGAA
>Ga0131853_10024153_pt1 | contig 10971 bp, 10 predicted proteins | sample TergutLab28metaG_FD_92764 | JGI IMG/M metagenome (GOLD analysis project Ga0131853, IMG submission 92764) | Labiotermes labralis P1 segment gut microbial communities from Petit-Saut dam, French Guiana - Lab288 P1 (version 2) (version 2) | ecosystem: Host-associated > Arthropoda: Insects >...
ACAAGAGGCCAGAGTTGGCGCACTGTTTTCTGAACTTTCGGTAAACTTTTTCAGAAAACTCGGTGGTATGCTTTGGATGATATTATGGATAACTCTATGGTCATTTTTGCTTGCTATACCCGGTATTGTAAAAACTTTTGCATATTATTTTACACCAAACATTTTGGCCGATTGCCCAAATATTACGGCAAGGCAGGCGCTCAAAATTTCAATGAAAATAACAAAAGGATATAAAGGTGAAGTCTTTATATTTGCACTTAGTTGGATTGGTTGGATGCTGCTTTCAGCGCTAACTCTTGGCATACTTTATATAGTGTATGTTGGGCCGTATTGGTATGCTGCCGATGCAGGACTATATATTGAACTGCGCGATAAGGCGCTCGATGATGGCAGGATTACTCGTGAAGATTTGGGGTGGGACAGCCAAAGCACATTTGAGAACCAAGAGGTTCAGTATTAGAGAAGCCGCTATATGTTTTGCCGCACTTTAGGCAATAATATCTACTGCATGAACCATGTAATTCAAGAACACCTTTGCTATCGGCCTTGTGATGCAAACCCTCTATGTTTTGCGTTACAATGGCCTTTAGTTTGCCTTGCCTTTCAAGTTCCGCTTTTTTAGTGCAATATTGTTCTTTGTCAAATCCGTCACCTCTACCCATCACCCATTGTATCTTTCATATGCTTTTTGAATTGCTTGTGCTACTATGTTGTGGACATGGCAACTATCCATATAATTTACACCCTGCTCTGTTGCACCGCCGGGCGTTGCGACAGCCTTGACAGTGCCCTTAAAACCGCCACGCTCTACTGCATTTTTGAAAGTCAGACCCGCAATTTCTGCGGCAGTCTCGACAGAAAACCCCATCTGCTCTCCGGCAACGGCAAATGCGTCAATCAGATAAGCGGCATATCCCAAGCCACACGCAGAAAAAGCCATGAACTTTTCGATATTATCAGGCTCGGTCTCAAGAGCATAACCAAACCGATGGAAAATTTCCGCAAGCTCAGGCGGAGCCTTTGTATAGCCTATTACACCCTCCAAAAAGGCAATCGCAAGAGATGGCATTGCTCTTACAAGAGTAGTATCTCTGCCGATATACTTATAAATACTCTCAAATGTTTCTCCCGCCATGAAACTGACAACAGTCTTTCCAGAGAGAAGCTCTGTGTCAATGTTTGAAAAGAGCTCCTCAAAAACATAACCCTTGAGAGTTAGGAACACGACATCTGACTTTTTAATTGCGAGACTTAAATCAGTAAGGGCATTTATATTAAACGTATTACCCTCGGCAAATGACAGTGCCTCATGCGACTTGTCAAAAGCATATATATCCTCGGCCTTTGCACTGCTTGACTTTATCAGTGCATGAGCAAGAGCCTGACCTAGATTTCCAAAACCAATAATAGAAAATTTCATAATGACCTCTTAAAAATAAAAATAGGGTATGGGTGAACTGAGCAGTTTTTGCTTTGCTCAAAAACGCCCAAAAATAAAACAACACTCACGGCGAAATCGTCGTGAGTGTTGTCATTAGTTAGTAACTATAGCTGTAGCTATACCGCACGGTTAACTTTACCACTGCGGAGACAGCGCGTACAAACATGGACACGACGAGGTGAGCCATCGACTACCGCCGCAACACGCTTTACATTCGGTTTCCACATGCGGTTACTACGCCTGTGTGAGTGAGATACTTTAATACCAAAAGAAACACCCTTACCGCAATAATCACATTTTGCCATCTGCTGCACCTCCTTGCATGTTTCGATTTTTCTTGATAATTTCTGAAAACTACATAAGAATTTTCAGACAGTGCCCCTTATGATAACAGAATAAAATCGGAATTGCAAGCATTAATTTCACAAAAAATTGTAAAATAGCATGGGGGAAGCCGTGAGAGTAAAAAAACTTGCAAATATTGTGCATTTTGTATAAACTAGATACGTAAAAGAGACGGTGAGGGAGTGTAGGTTTTGGAGCAAGTATATAGCTATAAATTATCTGAGCTGACAAAGGATATAAAAGCAGAGATAGTATATCAGTCAACGGACTTTGAAGATGTGCTGATCTACGCCGGAGATGTGCATAGACCGGGACTTCAACTTGCAGATTATTATGACCACTTTGAGCCGTCACGTATTCAGCTCATCGGAAAAATGGAGTCGGCATATATGCAAATCCATCCTCGTGAGGAAAGACTCAGAAAATGGGAAGCTCTTATGTGGCACAAAATTCCGGCACTGATTTTATGCCATGGAGCAGAAGTGACGGAGGAACTTTTGCAAGCGGCAAAAAGTTTTAATGTAACTGTTCTTGCTACAGCGGCGCATACTACGGAAATCATGTCGTCTGTAATTAGAATTGTAAGAAAAGAGACTGCGCCTCGTATCACTCGGCATGGGGTTTTGGTTGAAGTGTATGGTATAGGGCTTCTGCTCGTTGGAGAGAGCGGGGTAGGAAAAAGCGAGACGGCAATAGAGCTCTTAAAGAGGGGACATCGTTTGGTTGCTGATGATGCGGTTGAAATAAAGGCGATTGATGTCGATGTGATTCAAGGAGAAGCGCCGGAACTGATACGCCACTATGTAGAACTTCGCGGTTTGGGTGTGATTGACGTTAGAAAAATATTCGGATTGGGCGCTGTAAAGGCGTATCAAACTATTCATCTGGTAGTGAGCTTAGAGCACTGGAAAGATGGAGCCATTTATGACAGACTTGGAGCTGATGAACACACGACAGATTTTTTGGGTGTCAAAGTTCCTGCCATTACAATTCCGGTAAGACCCGGCAGAAATCTTGCTGTAATTTTGGAAGTTGCGGCGATGAATCAGCGGCAAAAGCTTATGGGATATAATGCTGCGGCTGAATTTACAAAAATGATTGACAGTCATTTTGAGGAGAAGAGTATATAATGGATAATATTTCCTCAGTGCTAAGTGTGGTGCAAGCTCATTTGCCAAAACTTGAATTCAGCCAAGACGAGCAAATGAAAGAGCACACATCATTTAAGATAGGCGGCCCTGTGCGGGTGATGTTTTTTCCGAAAAGTGCAGATGAAATTTTAGAACTCAATAAACTGCTTTTGGAGTATGAAATTCCATCGATTATAATGGGCAATGGCACGAATTTACTCGCAAGTGATGAACCTATGAACCTAGCCGTTATAAACATGATGAAATTATGTGGTATGCGACAAATCGGAGAGACGGAAATTTCAGCAGATGCGGGAGTAATGCTATCAAAGCTTGCGGTTTTTGCAAATGAGCTTGAATTATCAGGACTTGAATTTGCGCATGGTATTCCGGGAAGTTTAGGCGGTGCAGTGACTATGAATGCGGGCGCCTATGGCGGAGAAATGAAAGATGTTGTCATTGCAACAACGGCACTTTGCCCTGAAAAAGGAATAGTTGAAGTTACAGGCGCAGAACATGATTTTTCGTACAGACATAGTAGATTTTCAAGCGGGAAAGAAATTGTGATTTCAACAAAATTAAAACTTTTGCGGGGCGATAAAAAAGTCATAAGAGCAAAAATGGACGAGTTATGCGAAAAGCGAAGAACAAGTCAGCCCTTGGATATGCCGAGTGCCGGGAGCACATTCAAAAGACCAAAGGACGGCTATGCGGGTACTATGATTGAGCAGGCGGGTCTTAAAGGATATACAGTAGGCGGCGCACAGGTTTCCGAAAAACATGCCGGGTTTGTTGTGAATAGGGGCGGAGCTACTTTTTCAGATGTTATGAGAGTTATTGAACATGTCAGAGAAGTCGTATTTAAGCAGTTCGGGGTTTATTTGGAGATGGAAGTCAAAGTGATTGAGTAAATCTGAGTTTGGGCTATTGTAACCAGGAACACGAAATATTGAGGTGGAACATATGGACATAATTGTAGTATCCGGGCTATCCGGAGCGGGAAAAAGCCGTGTGGCGGCAGTATTAGAGGATATGGACTTTTATTGCGTGGATAACATGCCGCTAAAAATGATGCCGAAATTTGCAGAACTATGTCTTGCGACACAGGGCAGATATGAAAGAGTTGCGCTTGTAACCGATGTGCGTGCGCTTGAAAACATATCTGAGCTTTTTGAGATATTTGAGGAAATGCGTGAGATGGGGTGCAGTCTTAGTGTGCTGTTTGTCGAGGCGGAAGTTGAGACAATTGTCAGACGCTATAAAGAAACCCGACGCAGACACCCTCTGGATTCTCCCGGAGCTTCACTTGAAGATGCGGTTAACAAGGAGATTAAAATGCTTGCGCCGATTCGAGAAATGGCGCTTGAAATAATCGACACAACGGGTCTTACTCTCAACAAGCTCCAAAGGCGGCTATATAAGCTCATGGATGGGCAGGATTTCAAAGCAATCAGCGTCACAATCAAGTCATTTGGTTTTAAGCATGGGCTTCCTATTGAGGCGGATTTGTTATTTGATGTAAGATTTTTGCCAAACCCCTTTTATATTCAAGACCTAAAAAATAAGACGGGGCTGGATAATGCCGTAAAGGATTATGTGTTTGGTTTTGAGCAGAGCAATGTGTTTTTTGAAAAACTCTGCGATATGATTGACTTTTTGTTGCCGCACTACATAGAAGAAGGCAAGCGATATCTTGTTGTTTGCATAGGTTGTACCGGCGGAAAACACAGATCTACGGCGATATCAGAGGCCCTTACAGAGCATTTGAGCGAGCAGGGATATCCTGTTGACTGTATTCATAGAGATATAGAAAAAGAGTCCGTGCAATAATTAGGAGAAAACATGCCTGATGAAATAAACGCAGGAAAGCCTAAGGGGCCTAAAATAACCTGCATTGGGGGCGGAACAGGGCTTTCGACACTGCTTCGCGGCCTTAAAAAGGTGACGAAAAATATTACGGCAATTGTTGCTGTTTCAGATGATGGCGGGGGTTCGGGTGTGCTCAGAGATGAGCTTAGAATGCCACCGCCGGGTGATATAAGAAACTGTATGCAAGCCCTTTCCAACGCAGAGCCTACAATAGAAATGCTCATGTCATACAGATTTGATAGCGGAAGTCTTGCAGGACAAAGCTTTGGGAATCTTTTTCTAGCGGCAATAAATGGCATTTCCGAGTCATTCGACAAGGCTGTTATGAGAATGGGTGAAGTTTTGTCAATAACAGGCCGTGTTTTGCCTGTGACGACTGATGATATACATTTAAGGGCAAAATTTGAAGATGGAAGCTCGGTTGTCGGCGAATCGACAATAGCTGAAGCAAAAACAGCAAATTGCAGCAGGATTAAGCGTGTTGAGATAGTTCCTTCACCTGCAAAAGCGTTGCCTGCATGTATTGAAGCGATTGAAGAAGCGGACATGATTATTCTCGGACCGGGTAGCTTGTATACCAGTATTATCCCAAATCTATTGGTAGACGGTGTTGCGCAAGCCATTATGAACTCTGATGCGGTAAAACTATATATCTGCAATGTGATGACCCAGCCGGGAGAGACAGAGGGGTATTCCGTTTCAGAGCATATATCCGAACTGTTCAAACATGCAGGGGGACAGGTGTTTGACTACTGCCTTATAAACATTGACCCTGCATCGCCTGCGATTTTAGAAAGGTACAGAAAACTTGGTGCTGAGTCTGTTCAAGAGGATATGGAGAGTGTTGCTAAATTGGGTGTGCAAATGCTTGTGGCTCCAATTGCCGCTAAGCATAACAAGCTCGCACGGCATGACCCGGACAAGCTTGCAAAAGAGGTGCTGAAAATATTCCTTGAAAACGCACCTACAAAGTCCTATGGTACTTGAAAGAGTAAAGAAAAAATAAACATTACGAGAATTTTTGAGTTTGAGGGGTGTGCAGATTTGTCATTTTCTTTGAATACAAAAAATGAACTGTGCAGACTTGAAGCGCAGTCAAAGTGCTGTGCCATTGCGGAATGTTATGGCATACTTCTGTTCTGCAATACATTCAAGGCACGCGAGATAAGAATTATCACGGGAATAAAAGCTTTGGGACAAAGATTTGAAGAACTGTTTGAGATGGCTTTTTCGGTGGATTTTGACATTTTACCGCAACCTGACAAGAGGGGGAAGCAATCATATATCATAAATGACCCCAAGAAGCTTAAATGTATTTTTGATACATTCGGAATTTCACCGGAAAGCTTGCTTGCGCACCATGTAAACCTCGGTGTTCTTGAGGAAGAGTGCTGTCAAAGAAGTTTTATACGTGGTGCTTTTCTTGCGGGGGGAGCGATAACGAATCCTGAAAAAAGCTATCATCTTGAACTGGTAACGGATCACTTTAATGTGAGCCGGGAGACTTTTTCACTGCTTCTTGAAATGGGATTTTCACCTAAAGAAACCGCAAGAAGCGGAAATTATATCACCTATTTTAAGCAGAGCAGTGCTATTGAAGATTTTTTGACGCTTATAGGCGCACCGATTCATGCAATGGAATTAATGTCAGCAAAAATAGAAAAAGGCATGAGAAATGAGATAAATCGAAAGGTTAATTGTGACACTGCAAATGTGACAAAGACGGTCGATGCATCCGTTTCACAAGTTAGGGCAATAAGAAAGATTGAAAAGGCGGGCTCACTTGAGACATTGCCGGAAAAACTCAAACAGACGGCAAGCTTGAGAATGGAAAACCCGGAGCTTAGCATAAAGGAGCTTGCGGATATTTCAGTGCCGCCTGTGACGAAGTCTTGCCTAAACCATAGGCTTAGAAAACTTGTGGAGATTGCAGATTTGCTCTGATATCTTTCTGATACCGTTGTGATACAATTTGCATGTAAAATTGTTATATCTGAGTGGGCGAAGATGCAAACGAAGCTATATTATTCTAACTAAAATGGGATTGTAATTTGAAAACAAACAAATATTTTCTAATCGCTCTGCTACTTCTCTTGAGTGTTTTACTAACGGGATGTAGTTCAGAAGAACAAATTGCCGGTGCCATGTCGTATGAGCCGGAAAAAGTTAATGAAGATGACCGGCCGCAACCTTATTTAGGGTTTGCGGATAGTTATCTGTTTGATGTAGATATGCGCAATGATGAGTTTCGCGGGGTTTGGGTAACTACTGTAATAAACCTCGATTTTCCGTCATCACAGGGGATTTCAGCGCAGGCTATGAAGCGGGAAATTGACTCGATTATTGCAAGAACCGTTGACATGGGGCTAAATGCCATAATCTTCCAAGTCAGACCGACAGCTGATGCTTTCTATGAGTCCGGCATTTTTCCCTGGAGCCATTGGTTATCGGGAACTCAAGGAGTCGGGATTGCTGATTTTGACCCTCTTGCATACTGGATTGAACAAAGTCATGCACATGGATTGGAACTGCACGCATGGATTAACCCATACAGGGTTATACACACAATAACTAACAGCTCTGACCCAAACACTTTGGCGGAAAATCATCCGGTGCGCCTGCGCCCTGAACTTGCGGTAGGTTGGACAGATACAAATGGCAGAAGCGGACTATTTCTTGACCCGGGACTGCCGGACGCAAGACAATTAATTATTGATGGCATTGAGGATCTTATCAGAAATTATAATGTCGATGGAATTCATTTTGACGATTATTTTTACCCGGACACAAACTTTGACGATGCCGCAACATTTGCAAGATATGGCGGCGACATGGATTTGCATGACTGGCGGAGAGAAAATGTAAATACGCTCATAAGGGATATTCAAACAAAAATCAACAGTCTAAACAGCGAGTTGAGAAGAGATGTAGTTTGGGGAATATCTCCTACTGCTATTTGGAAAAATGCTTCAAGTCACCCGCTTGGAGTGCCGACCACAAGAGGCATGGAATCTTATCATTCCCTGTATGCAGACACACGCTTGTGGGTCACTGAGGGCTGGGTTGACTACATCATGCCTCAAATCTATTGGTATATTGGCTTTGAGATAGCGGATTTTGAAGCAGTTTTGAACTGGTGGATTGACCTTTGTCGAGGCACAGATGTCAGACTATATATAGGACATGCGGCCTGGCGTGAAGAAGATGACCATCAATCACCACGCTGGCGTGGGGAGATGATACGTCAACTTGAGATGTTAGCGGAATCAGATATTGTGCAAGGGAGTGTATTTTTCCGATATATGCACCTTAGAGGCTCTGTTGGCGACGCTATCCGTGATTTTTATGCACAAAAAGACCTCGTTCAGCAAAATGTGCGTCGTCCTGTGATGACTCTTGATACTCTTTCCGTAGGAACTCCTGTGCGAAACACAACAATGACAGCGGCACCGGACGCAACAGTCGGATTTAATATCACCGGTACAAGTCTTGCGGACAGACCGCTATACTTAGACGGTGTTGAGGTGACAAATCGCACTGTAGAAGGATTTTTCTCCGTACATGTTCCGCTCGAAGCGGGTGAAAATGTGTTTACATTTACACAAGAGGGACAGCCCGATGCTGTCCGCATAATTACAAGAAATCCACCCGCACCTGCACCTGAGCCGACTCCACCTGCTACTATTACACAAGTAACCACACCGAGATATGCTACGGTAATCTCTGATGCGGCTTGGGTTTTTCCGAGAAATACAACTACAGGCGGTTCAGACTGGATGATGTCACGAGGTCAGCAGGACAGGGTAATTGCAGAATCTTCAAATGGATTTTTGCGCTTATCAAGTGGAAAGTGGGTTCGCAGTGATGCGGTTACAGTTCAAACCCACAGTACATTTATTGAAGATGTGCTTAGAAATGGCGAATATAGGGTCGGGGGATATCGGGACATGGTCGCTTGGCAATCTGACGTGTTCTCTGGCGCATACGCACATTTTGACGGTACGGTTCTAACTGTATATTTTGGTATGCACACACAGACACCGCCTTTGCGCCTGCCGACAAATTTATCGGAAACGATGTTTTATAGTGTAGACAGCGGCATAAATGACGGAGTACCATACATAGCATTTACCATTAGAGAAGATGCGGGATTTGATGGGCATTATATAAGCTTTGAAAATGGTGAGTTTCGCTTAAACCTCAGGAGAAGAAGAAGCTTGGCGCAGGGAGATAAGCCTCTGACGGGAATAACCATTCTAATTGATGCCGGGCATGGCGGTGAAGACTATGGCGCAATTGGCCCTCTGGGAAGGGATATGGCTGAAAAGGACATCGTGCTCATAAACACCAGAAGGCTTGCCGCACGTCTGACAAATCTTGGGGCTACAGTTTTTTTGACACGGAATGATGACATAACTGTATCGCTTCAAGACAGGATAGAGTTGAGCAGGCGCATAAAGCCTGATTTGTTCCTGTCATTACATGTAAATAGCGTGGCGGAAACAACAAATGCAACTAATATACGAGGATTTACAGTCTGGTATCGAAATCCCGGCAGTGCCGCCTTTGCGAGAACGATTTTAGATAATATGTATGACATAAACCCCGGGACAAACAGGTATAGAAATATTAATCAGTCAAATTTCTTTGTTTGCCGCCCTCAATGGGCACCTCATGTACTGCTTGAGTCGAGCTTTATCGTAAACATTGATGATTTTGTCTGGTTGATTGACCCTAACGAGCAAAACAGAATGGCAGATGCCACAGTCGAAGCGATACTTGAACATTTTTCGTAGTATGCAAGGTGAAAAGTCTTGTCGCAAAATTGTGTTGCGCATTATATTGCGAGGGTAAAATAGCGCAAAGCAACAGTTTGAAAGGCGGGGTATGTATGGCAGAGAGCAATAAATGCCTAATTACGGGAAACTTAAAAATCATGAACGCAGGAGAATTAAAACCTGTTGATGATGCTGAAATAAGGATATTCAAAAATGGCAGGCTATTTTCTATGACCATAACAGATGCGAAAGGCAATTATCGCCATGAGCTTATAAAAAACAGCGGAGAATATGAGTTTGAATTTGTGGCTGATGACTGTGCGTTATTGAGACAATCGGTAATAGTCGATGACACGGATAAAGACATTGGGAGTGTGGTATTGAAATAAGCTGTTAGGGATGGTTTTTTGTGGATGTAAACATAACTTTTTGCTTGACTGCATAAGTTAAGGTATGGTATTGTAAAGACACAGAAAGAGAGAGTGCTACGAACACTCCCTCCGGGCACAGCCGCTTAGGCGGTGGGCTCGCTTCGTATTTGTGTGCGAGAAATAACTGGCGAACCTTTGCGTGGGTGGCCAGTTATTTTCTAATGAGTCTAACGATTAGAAGAATAAGTCCAATTAGACTAACGATGAAACCACCGAAAGCAACCATGAGCATTATTGCCTCATAAACCGCCACAGCCTCACCTCCTTCGGGGTGGGGGTGTTTTACTACCCTCCTCTCCAGAAGCAAGCCCTTAAACGTCAGAAAATTCGTGCCGCTCTTACGCTCTGTACTTGTAACTATGCTACCACAAACCTCTTATACATATCAATCCACATTTTAAGGTGGCTTATGTAGAAATTTCAACAGTTTTGTTTCTATTTGTAATTGATATTATGCAAAGATGATGCAATGAATATGCAATAAAGATGCAATTTAATCGTAACATTTACGCAACAAATATTTAACATATTGAAACAGGGGGAAGAAACTATGAAACGCTTTATCACATTGATTTTGTTGCTCACTATCCTCGTAACCATAGGCACAGGTTGTGCCGCCGCCGGTCCGGTTATGGCTCCCAGTGCCCCGACGATGGATTCAGCCCCGGCTTCAAGTCCACCTGCTCCAAGAGCGTCAGCGCCAACCCCGGATCAAAGCGCATCGGCACCGTCAGCGGATTTTGCAGAAGCGACGGAGCATGCTACATCTTATACGTATGCGACAAGCATTTTGGAAGTAGATGAGAGCGCTGTGGCACTTCCTATGTTGACCCCATCTGACTCAAGAGGAAAAAGGCTTGTGTACAACGTAGATATGCAGTTGCAAACAACTGAATTTATGCCGAGTATTCGTACACTGTTTACAACACTTGCAAGTATGGGCGGATATGTCGAGACAGAAATGCTTCAAGGTCGTG
>Ga0131853_10024154_pt1 | contig 10971 bp, 6 predicted proteins | sample TergutLab28metaG_FD_92764 | JGI IMG/M metagenome (GOLD analysis project Ga0131853, IMG submission 92764) | Labiotermes labralis P1 segment gut microbial communities from Petit-Saut dam, French Guiana - Lab288 P1 (version 2) (version 2) | ecosystem: Host-associated > Arthropoda: Insects >...
AACGGGTCCCCACAGCCGTTAATCTCTGTTTTCTAGACCTGGAGCCGCTACTTTTTTCATTCAAGTAGCTCCTCAGTTGACCTCACGAGGCTCACGAGGCTGAGTGGACCCCGTTCCAGACCCTCTACTACTCAGAAAATCTGGTAGCGCCGGGGACCTCTGTATCTGCAGCCAGAAACTCTGACCACTAGACCACAGCGGCGGTCTTTAGCAGAATATAGGAGACAGTAACTCATACTCGCACGCACTGAAATTTCTGCGTTCCTGATCAGATGGCAAGTACAAAATCTATGGTAGCATTCAACGTAGTATCTTTACCGTTCATTCGCTACGTAATATATAATTTGTATGTTCAGATGGCCAACACTGACTCTAATAAGGAACATCAAGTTACGACGGAAAAACTTCACAATATGCACACCTGTCTTCTAAACTGTGAGCAACAGTAGTTACGGAGTTGTCTAGGAGTGGTCCTACAGCACGGAGATGGGTGAGGGCCTGTGAGAGACCAAAATCGTCCACAGCATTATCTAAAATGTTACTAGATAAAAAGAAGGGCCTCAAAACTTCTTATTCTGTACTCCTCGTCTAACATTTTTAAGATAAAACTGTGACGAGACGTGACAGACATGCAGGTCCACGTTCATGAGGGAAATAAGAAAAGCATCAACAATTTTTATACAATGACCGTATAGGAAATAATTCATGTGTGATACCTATCAGTACAAGGGAGGACCTATCTTAAATGCATATTCACAGAAATCGGTTGTGAAAGTGGGGTTACGAACCTATTACATATGTTTTTTGATACGAGGGCGGGGGCGAGGAACCATCGGATTCCTTACATGTAAACGGAGCATCGCCTCAACACTATTCTTATAACAAAATACTCGTTTCTATACGAAACTACTTCCAACTTTGAAGTAATAACAGAAGAAACAGACGGACAGTCATGTAACAATTATTCTTGAAATGACGATAAAGAAATGAAGCATGTTGAAAGGAAAGGCCTATAGTTCACCAGACGTCAAGGGGCGGTGAGGTCGCACATGATTATTGCAGCGAACCACGGACAGAAATTAGGAATCAGCTTCACATAGTTTCTTATGAACTAAACAAGGTCATGAGAAAACCAACATCATGCCTTCCTTCACCTTCCAAAAGTTCGACATGAACGAAGAAATGGCAGATTCGGTTGTGCTGTAATGTAAGTACATAACTTCAAAGGCACACACCCGGCTCCAAATTGCGTCCGTACAATTCAGTTCATATTCAACAAACAATAAGCACCCAATCACACCTAATTTTAAGGGAGGGACGGGGCTCTCCCTTCACCCAATTCGGAGGTTTCTCAGAAGGCATGACCTTCACATCAGATTAGCATTTGTATGAAACAAAGTCACCGTTCCTCATTTGGGAATGCGATCGATTTGCTGCACGCTGCTGGTACGGACAAGCACGAGAAAAGCGTTTCCTTATGGAAGAGTTATCTGCCGGCTGCACCGACCGGCGGGCTACAGACGGGGCGGCCGAGGTTGGATTCCCAACAGCAGTATTCCGTCGATATGAGAATAAAACAAACAAGTGCGTATAAGATATGTGAATTTACTACAAACGTCGAAAATCTCCTACATGTTTCAGTCACCTTCTGTGGCCATCTTCAGGGCGGATATGTTACAAAGAACCCAAACCAATGTATCAATGTAAAATATTTAGTTCTAAACATGTGGTTTAAAATATATTACAATATAAAATACAGATGAAGTTTCTGTGACCACTGATGGGGATTTTAATTTAGGTAGGTGTTAGATGATTTGATCTGCATAGTCTGTTAAAACAAATTGGGGCACTGGCAGTGTGTAATTCCTCCTTCGTATTCTTACAGTCATGTGTTAACTTTTGCCTATTGGGCATTTATCAATTTTAAACATTTCATGACCATGCAATGATGCTTCAATACGTGAATAAAGCCAACAAGTTCATGTAAGATATGTGAATTTGTTATATACGTCGAAAACCTCCTACGTGTTTCGGTCACCTTCTTTGGCCATCTTCAGGGAGGTGTTGTACGAAGGATACGTTACCAATGTGTACATATAAAATATTAAGTTTTTACATATATGGTTTAAAATGTTACAATATATATTTTATATCTTATTTATATGGGATAAGGGCACTGCGTTTTGATGTGACGCGCTGCAGCGTCCGCACGTGTACCAATTCTTCGTGCGTGGCTTAACGACCCTCTTAACATTATTCAGTTTCTGTAAAGCACTGATAAGACGCGCAGGACGTGACACTCACGGGAGAGGGGAGAACAGAAATGCATACAGAGTCATGGTCGGGAAACATGATGTGAAAAGACAGACGGAAAGATCCTGGTTCCGTGATATACGGCGCATTCCTTGACCAGCTGACAAACTGTTGGGTTCTCAAGGTGGACTCTGCCCCATGGAGTTAGTAAACGTCAAATGATAAAACTATTTGTCCATAATTGAGAAGAGAGGCCGCGTAAGGAATCCGACTTGGCTTAACCTAAGGTACTACCCCGACATCTGCGAGAGGCTGACAAAAACCACGAATAACCTCCCGTACAGGCAGCCGGTGTCCGGAACCCTACAAATACAAAAACAGTTCTTTCTACCCATTCGACCACGGTGTCCAGTAACACAACGTCTTGTCAGCACACCGACGTCCATTACTTTCGTGACATAATGACGTCGGGCTTGAAGACAGCAACGACGTCACTGCAACTGAGAACTCGGTTTTGTGGAGCGAAGAAAATGTTTGTGAGCGTAAGAAAGGATAGGAAAATGGTAGCTCTTCAGAATCCATATTACATAAGTGGCTAAAAATTGGGAAAAGAGGGAGGGGGGGGGGCACGGTGACTTGGCTGCCACCTGTTAACCAAAGAATCGTGTCGATTCCCGTCAAAGGCAAGGGATTTTATCTCTCCGTAACGTGCAGACTGACTCTGGGATCGACTCAGCCTCCTATTCAATGCGTTCCGAGGTCCCTTTCCTCTGGGGTAAAGTGACCGGGGAGTGTAGTTGAACACTAACCTCAATCTAGTGCCGAGGTTAAGAACGTGGAGCTGCACCTCCACTTCCTCATATATGGGCTTCATGGAGTGTTAACGGACAAGTTTACTTTAACATAACGGTGGTAAAGCGTGGCCTACTCTAAATTCCAAGCGCGTTCTTGTGAAATCCGTGTGTACATAATGCAAACACACAAACATGAGTGGAACAGCTAATCAACAGAAAGCACATCAAAACATACAGAGAAATAAAAAGAAATAAGTACCCCCATTAAATATACACATCAACAAAGTATCTCCAATAAACCTTCTAGAAATCGATGTTGTCTATGTTCTACGTCAAGTGACTCTTCAATAACGATCCCTTTCTACATAAACTGTACATAGGCCTACGCTCGAATACGCATTAAAATATGGATTACAGTGCACCTATGGCCATATGAGCCAAAAGTATGTCAACGTTAGTGGGTTATAGCTGCCGCGTGTGGTACTATAGCCGGCGAACAGTGTTTCGGTGGAACATGAAGTCTGAACATCCTCTAATCCTGAAGATGTAGACAGCATGTTCCTCCAAGACGTTGGTAACCATCTATAATTACACGATTCCATAATCCTAAACATCGCAACCTAAGTTTTCTAGACAGCAGAATGAAGATATTAAGCTTATTCCTTGGTGGGGACTCACAAACAACAGGCACCACCCTACAAAATTTGGTCGCCAGGGGCACTTGGCGCCCGGGATTTGTCCATCCCTAGATTTGCATTCGCTTATTTCGGCAAAACGGGTCACAACCTTGGAACATCGCATGTGGGGACACTCACGGACACTTGAAATGGTGGCGTTCATGTATTGCACAGTACTGTGGGGACTCCTGTTACCTTGATACAGTGTCAAAGATAGATGTTTGTGACAATGAAGGCCATTAACGAGTAACATGTATGCAGAGTTATTTGCCCGACCTTCATGATAATTAAAGCACTCTTATAATACGCAATGAAAATAGCATATGGTTCATGTGGAATATTCCTCCATCGATGCCAGTCTCTGATAAATTACGGTTCTTTCCGTCACTTCTGCAATTTTCGTACATTACATCAAACTCCCCACCCCTCCCTCTCTCTCTCTCTCTCTCTCTCTCACAGCATCAGCACCAGCAGCAGTTCAGGTCAGCATAAACTCATTCCATGGTTCAAAGTCTTCCTCAAACAATTAACAGTAGTTATTAAGCTCGTCAAAATCAACGCCTGGAACCCGAAGCTACAACACAGTCATCACAAGAGGTCATCACAAGAGGTCACCACTAGACCCCATCTTAGCAAGTTAACTCCAGTTCCTGCATTCGTAACTTTTTCTCTAAGGCTGCTTCTATCCTCAGCTTTTCCCAGTTTTCTCAAGTGGATTGTTCCACGTACCGGTACTGTTCTTCTGTCCATGCTACATGTCCCGCTCATCTCAAACCTTCTGTACAAGACAACCATTACAATGTTCAGCGGTACAAATTACTACGCCCTTCGCCAAGTATTTTTCCCATCCAATGTATCACGTTCTTCCCAGTCACCTTTCTTAATTTTAAACATAAAAAGTTAACCACTCTCCCGTTACTTTACAGTACTGATGTATTCCCACCACAGCACTTGAAAAAAAAATCGCGTAGCACGAATCGTGTTTATTCCCAAGTTTCATCCCCAAAATTGTTCCTAAAATTTTGATCAAATTTTGAAAATTGTCAATTTAATTTTTATTCGCTTTGGGACAGTGATAGAGACAGGTGGCGGACGCTTGTGAGTGCGGTAATGAACCTTCGGGTTCCATAAAATGCGGGGAATTTCTTGACTAGCTGCAAACCAGTTAGCTTCTCAAGGACTCTGCACCATGGATTAAGCAAGTAAGTAAGTTTGGTTCTATACAGTATCATATTTCACAACGAAACTCAAATCGAACATTTTTTATCAATTTTTCACAACTGGGTCACAGTTTATAAAGATGGCACATGACATAAAACACGCATCCTATTACAACCCAAAACCTTAAGTTCTAACACAAGTATACATTTAAGGAATTACGCCAGACAGTAAGAAGCATTTCTAACTTGTTGCCCCACTTTCATTATATCCTGGCTGCCAGGTATGCAGACTTTGCTACTGCATGCCACTCAACTCTTCAGATTTCTACATTCCATAATAAAAACGCGTCGGACGATGAAATTCATGAAGCAGCGGCGGTGCTGGAACTGCTTACACAGGGTCATATTACATATGGTTGAGTTTCAGACTTCTTTTGTGCGACATACAAGTACACAGTGGCTGCACGAAATCTATATTTAGCTCTACGTATGACAGTCGTAACTAGTCAACCCATGGAACTATGCAAGTGAAATTCTGTACGGAGAGAAGCCACACACCACACACGTACCTATTCCAACATGCTGCCTGTACTTGAACAATTCACAAAATAGGGACGATAGGACGAGATGAAACTCCTGATATGATAATATATTTATTTACTGCAACTGGGTTTTCACCCGGTGGCAGTGATCCGATAAATATAAAGTAGACTATCTCCGCACTTAAGTAATAAGTTCTCCTATGATCGATAAATAAATACATAACAATACTATGAGTGTCGGACAACTGCAAGCAATGAAGCAAATCTGACCTACTGCAATTCGACCGCATAACCCGACAACTACATCAAGAGTCCAGCAATGTAAACCACGGAGCTATGTCTGCGTAACACCCTGGAATGTAAATGTACAACACCAAAATCTAACATTAACAACATATGAACTGCAAACTTTCAGAGAGAAAAGTACGCTTTAACCTTTTAAAGCCTACTGGTTACGTAATGCACCAACATGTTTATCACTCTATAATTGTACTTTCTGTCCACACTGTATACATACGTTTTGTATTTATCTCAGAATAAACAGCGACTTCTGCCCCATACAACATAACTGATTGGTTTTTATAACCGAGATGAAAAGTGTTTACTGCGCGGTGCGAACTGTGTCTTTAAATAAAGCAGTCTGCGCTTCGTCCTTAAATGGTTCAGAGTACCGTCAGACATATGAATGTTAATGTACAACATCCAAATCTAATATTAACATATGAATTGGAAACGTTCAGTCAGAAAAGTACGCTTTAAGAGCACCGTCAGGAACCTGCTTTTCCATACAGACTGATGTTCCGCTTGTAAACCTGATGCTGTCGCATTCGGCGACGTACAGGCATTGCCATGGATGTCACGTACACAACAGCACGACAAGTTTCTGAACACTTGCCAAATTGCTGCATGAAGCCGGGTACTGGACAGCTCCTAACATTTTACGCTCCATTTTGTTTGCAAGTCTGTTGCTGATGTTACAGTCACTGACCATTAATCCCTTTCATTTCCAAAATTCCAGCACCACAGTCATCAAAGAGAAGTGCATGTTTGTATAGCCCTACCTCAGAAAGGTACAAAATAAAACATGTGGAAGAACCACCACCCTAATATCACTACGACACGTGATCAAAGGCAGGGCCAGTGGTTGGGTTAATACACTCGCAACAGGTTTCGCAAGCCAAGTTATCAGACCAAACATAATATATACAACGGTCCTCGTCCAGCTACATGAATCCATTCGGTAGGGGAAAGGAAGTTTGTTTTTGCCATTATCGTGTCCAGACCGCCCATGCAGCCCATCCAGTCTCCTGTCTAAATGGTACGAGACGGTCATCTTTCGCCGGTGGATCAATGGTCACAGTGCAAAGCAAACCACTCTCATCCACACAGTCCCCGGGTCAACAAGCGTGATGCTTCACCTCGAACCATCCCAATCACCCATTTGAGACACTTACACGAAGGGAAACTTTACATAAACTAAGAAAGAGCCTTCACAGCAGATTAAAACTTCCCAAATATTACAAAATGTCAAAACAGTAAATGGCGCCGGCATTCACGCAGGTTGCCAAACTACCTGGATCACGCGGACACACACTGGGTCACACATAGGTCTAATTCATTAGAACTACGTCCCTTTTAAAAATCCCTGCATACCAGGAGCCGCGTTTTAATAAATCCTGGTCAAGACCAAAAAGAGGACGAAAATGAGATACTGTAACGCAGGGGTGCACAAACCACGGGTGTCAGGTCGCCAGGTCAACTAATTTTATACTGTGATGCCTAGCTTGCGTGGGTCCGCAGTATGGAACGCACTTGTCATCCCTCGGGCGCCTAAAATTCTCAGGCCGCTTCTATTTTTGCGGAGGGGGGGATGTGTGCTTTCATGTTTTAATGTTTCTGAATAAGCAATGCTTTGCTAAAAAAAAACGGTCAGTGAATTTCAAATGAAGCCTGTTTAGATTTGCAGAATGCTCGTTTGCTACGTTCTGAGAACTGCTGCAGGAACTCCAGAATTGTTAATTCTGACGTACGGAATGAATCCAGTGCTTTACGGCAAGAACGAACTGCAATCTGGAATATACAAGTTTTACAGATGCGTTCCTTTTGGTTTTGCATGTATTCTGACCTTGATTTTTAGCCGATTCAAATATACTGCTCGCAGACAGACACAATTCACACAAACTTATTTGTTTATAATTCGTTAAACATACACAATATATCAGAAAGTTGCAAATAAAATTTACACAAATCTTAAACGGATCGACTGCATCACAGTTAACTTCAAGTATTATACATAAGGAGCTTGTGGAATAATGAAATGTACAGTTTCGGCCACACGCAGGTATCTACAGCTCCGTATGAAAAAATGCTTGTAAAAAATTATATTCATTCGATCTGAGCTTCAAGAGAACCCTAGGTGACGCTATAACCAGACCATAAACGTTCAAAATGAAATCCGTAACTTTAGGCGTAAACACACAACTGCCAACCTTCGCTGAAACGTATTTAAGAGCGCGAGAATTTCTCACAGCAGTGTGCTGGGATTGATACACTGTGTCGCTGAATAAACAGAGCCCGAACGTTTCGAAGGACCGTACCGCCTTCATCTACAGGTTCAAGCAGTCCTTGGCCTGCTTGACCATGCAGATAAAGGCACTACGGTCCTTTCACGCGTCGGAGAACCATTTACCAAACGATACAAGTAACATCCCAGAAGACTCAAATCTTCGCATTTAATAGTTTTCGGGGTGAAGTGTAAAGTGGCAGATATGACGTGTATGAAGTGGCAAATATCAACTCTCCATCTTCGACGTGAATGCAAGAACTCATAATTCCTGCCTGAAAATGCCCAGCACGCAAACGATGTGTACGACACTTCTCTTTCGTCACCCAATATTATCACTCTTCGATCCTCTTACAGATGGTTCCAAGTTTTTTTTTTTTTTAATTTCGGGAACTCGTTATAATGTTTATATGATGTATGATGTGACATGGGGTAACTGCAACAAGGCCAATACAACTGTACGTCTTGATACTACTGTGTCAGCAGATTTTAAAAAAAAGAGGGTCGCTGCAGTAAAGGACGTGACGTGGGCTAGGATAAAGGAAACAGAAGGGGTAGGCCTGCGGACATGTGAATATAAATACGAAGAAAAAGAGGGAGGGCGACGATGACGTGCATGAGGCAGAGGAGGAGGCAAATGAAGCTGTAATTTTTTATACCGGTGATCGTTCTCCCACTTTTTCGCAAATGTCTGGGAAACTTTACGAAGGGCCTTTACGTAGCAAAGGGCCAAAATACGTGGCTGATTAATGAAATGCATGTAGTAAAATTTCTATTAATTATTTTTAGAGCGCCTGGCTGAATTGAAATCCAAAGTAACATTCACGCCCCTGTGTTCGTACGTAGCTTCATGCAAAGCGGCTAAATCGTTCGAAAGTTACTTGTTTTTAGTTGGGGACGTATAGACAAACACACGGACATCATACAAAAGTCCCCCACTCCTCTCCTGAGCCACATAAGACCATTTACTTCCAACAGGTAAACGGCATCGAACAAAACAAGGGGGTGGTCCCAAATGGAGTAGCTCGAAAAATGAGCAAATCCTGGCCCTCTTTTATCAAACCAGATTTCGCAAAAACAGCATGAATCTTGTGGTTTATGGCATCCGTGAACAAACGTTAACACAGAATTTCATAAATTATTCGCCAGTTACTGTTTAAAACAAGTTTACAACAAACAGAATTTATGACATGTACTGTCCTTCAAATATTTGCAGTGAGGCCAAAATGTACCGTCATCTAAGAAATATACAATTCAGTGTTCTATTTCTAGGCATAATTACCACTAGAACTACTTTGCCATATGTAACCTTAGAGTCACGCTACCAAGCGAACGAATTGGCACACATGCAGTTCCCCATACATCATCTTATCAACTTGAACCATCTAATTAAATGTACTTTCTGTTTTTTTTTAGCGCCATGTGCCATCACTACTGTATTAATCTAATCAGCAAATGGAGTCCTCTGTCAAGATTTGGAAACGCCGATGTAAATAAAAAACCTCATCACAGTTATTCCTGTCAACACACCCATATATGAGTGGCAGAATTCTCAGTACATACACAGGATATAACTAAGCAAACTCAACCTGTAACTCCACAGGAATTCCCAGACAACTCCATTCCAAACTAACAGCACCAATTTAGAAGTGTGGTACAATACAAAAATGAGGCACAACCTAGAATCTGTAACAGTCAAAGATAGGTGATATAACGTTCATACAAAGAACTACGTCAGCTCCATGGTAAAAAGTTTTCCCTCTACACCTGACAACTATTCTGATGGAGACACAAATCCCCCAAGTTATAAAACACGACACTCCTTATTATGGTCATAGACACCTTGTCACTGGCCAATATCCTGAAAAAAACTTAAAAAATTCTACAGCTACAAAACTATTTTTAAACTACTTTCCTTCCCTGTAAAGGAAGAAACCAGGCTTTTGAGATAATCACATTTGTATGTTTGTGTTTGTGTGCATCTATTTCAACTTTTGAACCAGCTGCCCACTTTTCACAAACTATGACCACTGGAAAACACCTCAGTGCCATCCATTTTCATTTCCAACAGTCTTTCACTAATAACATGATGCAAGTGCAAATTTCTGAGGTGGGTGTGACACTAGCACCATTACAGTAGGGTCCCAAAATGAGGCATGGTAATGGGCCTTCAAAACATATGAAACTTATGTTAAGGTAATATTCTTACAGAATGCAAAATAACAACACAGTAGTTCCACAGAGATTTTCTTTCGCATACCATATTATGATCACAATTAATAAACAAATTTAGCCAGGTATGTGAAAAGTGGTATGGAGGTGGTCATCAAGATAACAACATGTTATGAATAAAATATTGTTTCAGAGTCAAATGCAAACATAACAACAATGCCAATATTTCAGTTATAACCAAGCAAATGTCATATATACAGATTTGGGCCAAAGTAATAACATTTAAAGATTTTCAACTACAATACCATTTTAATCGCTTGGTACATGTGTGTCAATACAAACTAAAATAATGAAACAAACCAGGCAGGAAATGGGGCACATAAATTATGTATGTAGTGTCCACACACTGATTTCTGAACTTCAATCAAAATATACATTTCTCCAATAAAGAATGAATAATAAGCTTCAAACAAATCCCACAAAGAACATGTGACAGGATACCCACTTCTCTACACTTTCTTTTCCATTTCTATACTCAGCCCAGTGGCAATCTAACTACAGCACTGCACGATTATTTCTGTGGACACTTAATACATAACACTGGAAATTAAATTGATTTTTATTTGCTCAATTTCCTAGTATCACGACTTTTAACACCACTGTAAAGTTTAAGAGAAAATACGAAGGTATCTTCATATCACCCCCCACACACACACTTCACTTATGTAAGTAATGTGTTAGACATAATACTTCACAACTTTCTAATGTATGTAATGACATAATAAGTTTTTTTTTTTTTTTTTTTGGGGG
>Ga0131853_10024157_pt1 | contig 10970 bp, 6 predicted proteins | sample TergutLab28metaG_FD_92764 | JGI IMG/M metagenome (GOLD analysis project Ga0131853, IMG submission 92764) | Labiotermes labralis P1 segment gut microbial communities from Petit-Saut dam, French Guiana - Lab288 P1 (version 2) (version 2) | ecosystem: Host-associated > Arthropoda: Insects >...
ACACCAACATAAGACTGTCCAGATTGTATCTGCAGTCACCAAACAACAACTTCCGTACTGCATTAACAGTTTATAGACTTTATCATGCTACAGCGACCACGTGAACATTTTTATCTACTGCTTTTATTAGTTGTAATTTTAATAATATTAATAATTTTGTAACTTCAGCGAGCACAAGGTTAAGATTGCCTGAAGATGATACAGATGCATCGAAATATGTAGGAGTACTTACGATATATAAATTATTATTATATACGTTGTGCATTTGTTGGTCTGGATAATAAACTGCATTTCTGAAATTATTCAGGTGACCGAGGGCCGAAAGTTGGTCAGCCTTGTTCTGAAGGATTAAGAGCTGCCGAGATAAAAAATTTCAGACTGAATAACGGATACTGCCTCCGCTGGTCATGCTATAACATAGTGCTTAAACTCTTCGAGAAAGGGTACGCAACACGAGCAACCTTGAGTAAGGCAAAACCCAAGCAGGGGAAATGAGATACGTAATAAGTTAAATGAGACGCAACAGATCAAATTACTACGAGTATGCAACGTTAATATGAACATATGTAAATATAGTGAGTTCAGACCTGCGTACATTCGGTTAAAGGGCAACAAAGAATGCAAAGAAGAAAGGTTAACCTGTCTTAATGTGGCGTGAATTAATATCCTTTCATTATACATCGGTATGACATAACAACAGCTTGGGGTGCTATTAGCCAATGTTTGATGACATCAATATTGAGTCACGTGGTGTGATTCGTCAGTTTCCCGTGCAGAGGGCAAAACACACCCACACACACACACACACACACCACACACACACATACACACACACGCACACACCACACACACACACACCACCACACAAACACATACACACACACACACCACACAAACACCACACACACCCACACACCACACAAACACATACACACACACCACACACAAACACCCACACACACACCCACACACACACACACACCACACACACACACCACACAAACACCACACACACCCACACACACACACACAAACACATACACACACACACACACACACACACAAAACAATGCTCCACTTTTCAATCCCCTCTGTGCACCGTCTTGGGCGCTGCCTTCTTCCACTGAAGTCTCATCTTATCGCCGTTACCAGCTTGTAAGCTAACCGAACAGAAAATAAACTAAAATGAGACATTATGACATTTTTGTGCGAGGCTTTTCATTCCCTACATGCATTAACATGTCGTGTTCGAGGATCCGTTACATGTACCACGCTCTGGCTGCAGTGTATTGTACTAAAAGTCGCTTTATTGATAAATAATGGTTGTCAGCACGAAGGCTGGGCCATGGAACGCATGCATATTATTTCATACAATGCCATTTCTCTATGCTCTCCATTTTCTGCTATAAAGTTGGGTTACACTAACTCGAAATCCCCAGAGGCCGCCAGAGGAAGCCTTTTGAAGCTGAGTGCTGGTATTGAAAGCCAATTCTTCCGTGTCACTATACAGCTACAAGTCTATGCATAAAAAATGTGTTTAGCTTTGGTAAAAGGGTCTCGTGTCAGTCGGGCTATATTATTCGCCTTGCTGGTAAAAATAGAGGAACAGAATGACACTTGCATAAACAATTTATAAACGGAGTGACATAAACACTAAAAGTTAAACATAAGCTAGTAGTGTCAAATACAAGCAACGTCATTCATATAATTGTATTTTTATAGAAAAGCTATAAACATAAACCAAAAGGACCGCTTACTGCGTTCAGCCTATTCGACATTAACAGCACCGTGTCCGGCCATATGTACTATCGTTCGACCACTTGTCGTGCATTTCTACCAAGCAAAAACGATTTTTATTTAAACATAAACAAGAGTTCAGCTAAAAGCTTAGTACGCTTTATTCCCGCACGTGTCCCTGTCAGTACAGTGACACGGGCAAGAACCCTTCGGAAAGCGTGCACTCCAATACGTGGTACACAAAATTACACACGGCGCTCTTTAAAGTCTACTAAGTTTGAATAAAAATAGGCAAAATGGCATGAAAATTTGTGAAATTAGCGGCATATCGTTATGTAACAAAATATGTTGGAGTTTCACGGACTGAATGGAAAACTTCCATTATTTTCTTATGCAAAGTAGGTTCTATTGTGTACAGGCATTCCTGCAAATCGGAATTGACCAACAGCTTTTAGTAGAAGTCTGTCATATCCAGTTTTAATACAGCTTGTGATACGGTTTATGAGGTATACAGAAAATTAAACTTGTGACCTTCAACTAGACTTTACTGCCAGTTAATATTCCTGCTGCCGACATCCTTCGGCATCCCCGTTGTAAAATGTGAAGGACAGTCCAGGAGTATAGCTTAAGGTACCAGGTCACACTCTGACAGAGAACAGAGAAGACATGGTCTATATACAAGGCGTTTGTCTTTTTAATGTGCAAAGAAAACCTTAAAATCATACACACTGCTCACTGTGTCTACGTGTAATTTGCATTAGTACAAATTCCGACGACCTTAAATGTGCCAGCTATAAACTCAATGATTCACACAGCTGCTGTGTTCCTAACTGACAACATAAAACCTGTTTTATGCAGAGTTCGTGGGTACAAGTACCATATATTTCCATCTAAAACATTAATTCCTAGCCCCACTAATTCATTAATTTTCGTCATTACATGGACACCTTAACAGAAGTTTCACGCCGGCACTATCATGATGATATACATTCTTATGACCCCAGTAAAACTTGAATATTCTCCGAATATATTTTTCTACACCAGATTTCTGGACCTTACATTATGTAGTATTCGTGTCACTCCTACCTTAAATATTCATATAGTGTCGTTTCGTGTTACTGAAAGTTAAGGCACGAAACACCATACCTCAGAATTCAGAAATCTATATGCCTACTCCGTGCAGAGCAGTCAGCAATGTGTAAGTAAGTCAGACTTGGCAGTGAAGCTCAAGACTTGTACTGGGAATATGTTTGGTTCAAATCTCGGTCACGAAACCGATTATGCTGGGATCTCTCGTAGATTTCATCATGCTTTTAGGCAAATTCTGGGAGAGTACCTTAAATTAGCCTATCCAATTCATCATTTGCTTTCTGTCGTTCACTCATCTGACGCTACACAACCTGACTTACAGACGCCATTAAATAAATTACATACACCGAGCACCATGCAGGGATAAGGCGTGGAGATAAGACTCCACGCACTCAAACAGAAGCGAATGGTTGCTTTACGTGAGGGGAAACATCCTCGCTCATGCTGTCAAGGGCCCACGACCACTACTTCTGATTTATATTTTTATTTACCTCTCCTTTACAGCTGCACTCCCTCCGAAACAACAGACCACATATAACTGACAAACCGCTGTGAAATAGGTTATGGAAGAGACATGAATCGGTGAAAGAAACGTCTTCCGCCATCTCTCAAAAGGTAAAAGTAAACTATTCGCAATTTTTCAAAACAGAAATTACTATGAAGACATAGGGACAGAATATGGGATAAACAGTACTTTTATAGTCTACTTTGTTTCAGAAAGGTGATTAATTCACTCGTACGTCTTTTTGGTCCAGTGGAAACTTCCGTGCCAGAGGCATTTTAATAGAATGAGGGCCATAACTGAATCACAAACTTTATTAGTACCAACAAATGCACTATTCTATATACTGTGTATTTTAATGTCAATTTGCTCTACATGTATCGGCGTAATCGCCATCTTCAGGGAGCTTCTACCAATGTTGTAAAACATACAGCAATAAATAGTTTTATAATAGTCATAAAAATCAATTGTGCATTTTTAAAGCATTTTCGTAAATGAGAAGCCTTTTATTACCAAAAAAAATTGTCTCTAACGGAACACAATTCCCGCTTTGTTAGGCGAATCGGTTTTCATTCAATAAAGTCTGTCAACCACAGTTTATTTAAAAAAAGGTAAATCAGTCCCATTACAGGCCTGGACAGGCCCAGTGGGTTCCAGGAAGTTGAGTTTCCCAGATTTCGTGACAACGGCACATGAAGGTGGTAGGTTGTCAGCCTTACGCACCGGCCGCCTTTACCCCCAGGAAATACTCCTGGTACTCATTTCTGCTAGAGGCTGAGTCGACCCCAGGGCCATAGTGCGATCGGAAGGACTTTATGTCAATGAAAAATCCAATGACACCAGCTGGGATCGAGCCAGCGACCTTCCGATTTGTAGCACAGCACCTTAACCACTATGCTACCGCGGTCCCCCACAGTTTATTTATAATTACATATTTCGGTCCTACATTTTAAGTTAACCACACATACATACGAGACAGGAAATAAGCCCCATTATTTTCCTTTAGCTCTGTCTTGCTCTAAAAACCTGCAAAGCAATTTGCAATAAAATTTGTCCGAAAAAATTAAAAAAACAATAAAGGTGTGCCATGTCAAATAATAAAGCATTACTCCGGCAAAACCAGTCTTAGCTTATACAAGTGTAGTGAACTTGGTACAACCTACGTTTCGCCGCATATCTGTATGAAGCTAATGACCTTGAGTGAATTGTCGATGACGGACTTCGCAAAGAATCGCTTTCCCAAAACTTGTCAAATAACAACTCCTCTAAAAGCAATCGATCTATCAGAATTTACGGCAGACGAAATTTGAAATTATGTTACTGTATCTAACATTATTGTATCTAAACTCTTTCTAAAGATCAAGATACACAGAACTGTAATGTTGCCTGTTTTTTTACATGGGCGTTAGACTTGGTTTCTCACATTGAGGGAGAAACATAGGCTAAGGGTGTTCGAAAACAGGGTGCTGAGGAGGATATTTGGGCCTAAGAGGGATGAGGTGACAGGGGAGTGGAGATGAACATACAACGAGAAGCTTCATGCTCTGTACTCCTCACCAAATATCATTCGGGTGATCAAATCAAGAAGAATGAGATGGGTGGGACATATGGCACGTGTTGGGAACAGGAGAGGTGCATACAGGGTTTGGGTGAAAATATTTCATGGAAGGATACCAACTGGAAGACCTAGGCTTAAATGGGAGGGTTATATTGAAGTTAATGTTCAAGAAGTGGAATTTGAAGGCACGGACTGAGTCGCTCTGGCTAAGGATACGGAGAGATAATGAAGTTCTTCGTTATGGCCGTCAAGTGATCTGAACTCGTATCAGGCTGTCGGAACACAGCACAGCACATCATCATCATCATCAGAATAAACAAATATGCAGAAGAAACTGACACTTTATAAGTCAATACAATCACGACCTTTGAACATTCAAAGCTTCCGCATTTTTATCAGTTTCCTTTCTTTTACACAATAACCGTAATCTCCCCCACATTAACCATCAGCTTTGTACTAGTATGGATGCAGCGTGCTCTCCGACAGGCCAGAATAAAAGTATTGTATGTTAATTTAATATGCTTCCCCCAACAAAGAATGACAAAATTTCGCAGGTAAATATTAGTTAATTCAACCGATCCATTTTATGGTCACGTACGTCAAAGGTGTTATCCGGTTTGTTGCACAATTTGATAAGTCTTCGAAAGTTCTGGTGTTTACTTCAGCTGAATAACGAATGCTGTAAAATTAAAAACAACGGTCCGTACAATAATTCACCGTTCCTTCAGGACACTAACATAACATTCATCAGTTCTCATAACTTAGGCACCATGCCCTGTTCCCATCCAGAATTTCGTATTTCTTACTTCTGGAACAGCGAATCACTTAGTTGTTTAGCAGCAAGCGTTGGGCGAGGAATCGACTTCTATACACAGCAGAATATACACCCATCCCTCTAGAGGAATACATGAACCCACGACCCAGCGTTCGTGAGCTCCATGGCCACACGCACCACCATTATGGTAGACAAAGTAACAGAATAAATTTCTCTGGACGTCGTGTGTACGAAGCAGACCCTTGAGAATATAAAATGGAAACACGAAGGCACAGGAATTCGTAACATACATGCACGTTCCTAAAACACAATTGGAAATATTTCGTGTGGAGGTTTCCACTGAAAGCAACGCTGTGGTCCGACAGCCTCCAATGCATTTTCAACCTTGAGGGACAATATACTTGCATGTTGAAGATGTCAGAGAAAGCGTTCTGAAGAGAATGATTTTTGTATCTAAGAGAAGCGTGAGACAGGCGGATGTAAAGAGCTAAACAGTAAGAAGCTGCAAGATTTGTGCTCATCACGAAATATTAACAGGGTGGTGACATTAAAGGAAGATGATGATGCGTGTAGCATGTATAAGTGAGATAAAAAAGCAAACAAAACTGTCTTCGGAAAACCTGAAAGAAAGGGACAACTTCGGAGGCAAGAAAACAGCGTTGATTGGATGTTCGGGGAATGAAATATATTCACACAAGTTGGGTTCAGCTGGCTCAGGGTAGCGACTAATGGCGGGAATTTACAAGCAAGGTAAGGAATCTTCCTGCTCCATAAAGGATAAACAATTTTTTAACCACTGTTAGTTTTTTTAAATAGGACTCTGCTGCATGGAGATGGTTGTGTTTTGATGTAAGTAGTATCAATAAGACATATCATTGGAAAACGAGACAGGGATGCCTGTTAATGATGTTAGCACCAAATTAATGAACTGAAGCCCGGAGGCCACTGAGAGGACAGCTGGACAGGTGTCAAGCATATGTCTGTCTCTTAGACCTGCTCCTCCAGCTGCTGAGGCATAACTAGACGTCCTATTATACAGACACATAATATACACCTGCTTAAGTCTATTAATGTCATTTTGTTTGCTTCGATGTCAAACTCGCGACTGGGGGACAAGTTGTTTACATCGTGGTGCAAGTATTCGTGTCCGGCATAGTTACAGCTGACGACGGTAATTGGGAGGCCCACCAGCGGGATGTCCATGAACCGGTCTAATATGAGATTTTGTACTCTGTTTTTTGAAACATAAATTATTGGAAGAAGAGGACAAAACTAAAATTATTTTGAAAACCCAAATCCCAGTTGCAGTAAAGAACCATCTTTTTAATTAGATAGACACCTTACTCGAATCCAGCAAAGGCAGCGACTTTTTCATGTTTACACAGTGTCTACAGTAATATCTTAAAATAAGCAACATTCCAAAAACATCGTCCATGAATATTCCGTCATTCTAATTCGACTCATATAGCGTACTAGTACAGTGAAGTAGTACGGTGTCGTAATACACTTGCGGTGATAAAATAAGCAATTTATCCGACGGGGGTAACAAAAACGTATTTAGCAACATTTTCACGATCGAAATGTAGCCTAGTCCAGAAACTGTGAATAAAAAAAAGACCTATATTAATTTATATGGCATGTTTAAGTACCTGAATAATTTAAAGTACAATGTTTTGTAACAAGTCCTTACGGCTGGTTTAGCTGTCCATTGTGATTAACGAAAGAGAATAAACGGTCGTATGTTAGTCTCCGTGTTTGTCAACTCTTGTTTAATGATGCTATTTAAAAAAAAAAAACCAATGAGAGGAAAGGAAGAAAGAGTGAAATAAAAAAGAAATGCATTATCAGTATGCCAACATTCAAGTTACACGCAGTTGAATGCATTACGCAAGAAGAAGGAAGACTTGCGTCAACGTGAAAACCCGGGTCCGACAAGGCATTGTTTCTGCACACAGAGGGAGACTCTGTGCCGCGTTTCCTGGCAGCTCGGGGGGGAACACTGAGCACAGAAAACATAACACAACACAACACAACACACACACACACACACACACACACACACACGGGGAGGAAACGAAAGGGAAAGAAACCCTCATTAGATATTACGCTAGCAGCGCTTCTTGAACTGCTACCACAACGTGTGTTCGGCAAGCGTCAGGGGTCGACACCGTCGTCACGGAAGAGTGAAGCTGGTTCTCAATACGTTCATATGGTTTAAAATTGCATTTCAGGTTTTCGTCGCCGTCCATATTCACTGTCATCTGGGTACAGCATTACATTACATTACATTACATGCGCTGTGACAATAGCAGCAATCGTACGGTTTGCCTTGTATCGGCGACCATATGAGATCACAGCCTGCCTCAGTTACTGTTATATGGCTGCTGCTTAATTGCGCTCACTTCTGAGCCACTTGCAGTGAAAAACACATCCTCAAAACTGCCACATATTTATCAATATAACAAGCAGTTTTTTAAAACCAAATACAGCATGTTTCGACAAACTATCTGCGCATTACATATGCGTACGTTCGGTTTTGTGAAATATATTAACAAAGTTGTCACTGAAAATGTCGTAATTTATTGCAATTATTTTAAATTTCTTCGCCCGTGTTCAGAGTAACAACAAAACATAAGTTTTACTTGTATCATAAAATAGGCGCTTTCGCGTAACCATTGTTGCGGTGGAAAAGCAGGAAATTTTGAATATTCTGAGTGTGTGTTTGTATCCTTGCCTTAGTTATCACCGCAAGTAAAACGCATCTTTTCCACTCCGCACTGTATTGTCATCTGTGGCCTTTCTGGCTTTAACATATTTTTCCACATTTCCTCATCAACGGCACCTTTGTCGGAAGGAAGTTACTGAACATAAAATGTGGGTGTGTTTTGGTTCTATCTTAAACTTTGTCTGAAGCATTTCTCATTCTAAGAAGAAATACGCTAGATACTGCCATAAATGTATATTGATCTTCATGTACAGTAACCGTTACTCTTGCCAGATTTTCTAAAAATACTCGTATATAAAATTTAATTGAAATCCGCCCAGTGGGAGCCGAGTTGTTAAATGGTGACAGACAGACATTATGAAGCTAACAGTCACTATTCGCAATTTTACGAACGCGCCTAAAAGATGCCATTATATTCAGGTAAATAGGTAATGTGTTTATGTTAGCTAATATCTAACTTCGCCCTTCCCAGCTGCAAGTGGAATTTAGCAGGTTTCAGTACCAGCATTATTACGCTGTTATGATTTCCCAAATTTCTTTTCCTGTCCATCTCATCGGAATGGTGTAGGAAGCCACGAAAAAGCTGGTAGCTGATCTCCATTGCAGATTCTAATAAGATGTAAGAGTAATTCGCTAGGATGGTCCTAGAAATAGGGGACGTAGTCGGACGTTAACGCAAGCAAGAAATTACGAGTGTCACAGCGGAACCACTTTATTGGTGAAAATGCTTGTTTACAGTGTTCTACTGATTCGAACGTAATTGGCCTGTGCTTGAAATTTTCCACTGTCAAAATTTCAAGCACATTTAAGCTAGTCAGCCCATTCCTGATGAATAGTGCCTTTTAAAAATTCCTCAGACAATAAACAAAACCAAATATTGATGAAATAATTGTTGTGTTTCAATACGGCGATTATAACGATGCTGACACCAATACTTGGCCCTGAAGGAGATACAAAATCTCTGACTCGGCGCAGCACAGTCCACCCTGAAAATCTCTTAGTCTCTCAGCTTGCAAATTTCCACTACGTTATTCATTCCCGTGTTTAAAACAGCCTGACACTAGGCCTTACACTGAATCAGTTACACCCAGTCCTCATTTTCACACCCCAAACTTTTAAGATACATTTTAAATGACGTCAAGGATTCCAACATGCTATCCTCCCCTTCAGGTTTTCTTACTAAAATTCTGTAAGCACTCCTTACGTCTACCAAGTTGGCTACACACGGCCATCGTACAGCATCTACCTTGATCTAATAATTCCAAAGTCAAGCGGTGGTGAATAGATACTCCTCCGTGTTCTATACTATGACATACATCTGAAGGACGAGAGAAACTTCGGGGAAAACAAACGATGACACAACCGCTGAGTTTGTGCATCCCTGGTTCATGTATAGGGAAGAAAAGCAACAGGGAAATAAAGCCGTGAGGTACGCTTCTGATTTTCTGCAATGTTTCTCCTGAAACAAGTTTAAATATTCGTTTGAATTTCTATCTTTCCTTCACGTGATTAAAAATTAACGTATATTTTATATAAAACCTCAGAATTTACATCATTTAAAGTCAGTGCACGTTATATATTCAAGAAATGTTCAAGAAATAAAAATATATGTCTTGCTCCTTGGGTTCAATATCGTAATGTTTTTCTGCACAGGTCAAAATATGTAAATATTTATTACCTCAGTCGTGAAATATCTCAAAATCTCACTCTTCATCAAATACTCTGAGGTTCAGTCTCTAAATCGATACATAGATTAACATTTATTATCTGAACTTCGCCTCCGAATTTCATGCGCAAGTTGTACTGGTCAGTCACATGTTTTAAATAGTATTATAAAACTTCCAGCAAAATTCTCACGTTATCACAATACAAAAAAATTAATATCAATAAATAACAAAATTATCGATATTCGTATCTACTAAGATATGACAAAAATTAAAGTGTGTGGACATAATGCATACTCAGTTCTTCAAGAGTGATTCGGAAGGAAGAAAACTGTTCATTAGGCTACATTCGGATATGTATGTTACACGCTAAAAGGAACAGAACAAACGCAGGCAACACGAACTATCTATACGTCAGAATGATTCATCTTCGCCTCTTGTGGACACAAATTAGCCTCAGATATACCTGTTAATACATACAGGTGTTAAAGCTTGCACTCCTAGTTGCTTCTTTAACCGAAAGAGGGAATGAAAAATGTACGACATATGCGTCAGCTTGATAACATACATACATCTGGCACAAAATCCTAAGCTTATCTGATTTACTGTAGACTATGTTACTGCGATTTAAGCGACAATCAAGTAAAGTAAAACGGAAAGGTTACGCTCCAAATGAGTGTAATCCTGCACACACTTCCAACCGAGATTTTTACGAATTTCTGTACTTACAACCGGCTTTAGCTTATTGTAGACATAAAACTCCTGTTGAAAAACCAATCAAACTATAAAGGAAAAGGTATGTAGTCAAACACAACTAGATCACTGAGGTGTATTTAATGACTGTGATGGAAACAACTACATGTTTCGGCCTGTATTGGCCATCATCAGGTTGCCTAGGGAACTTAAGGGTTAGCTATATG
>Ga0131853_10024158_pt1 | contig 10969 bp, 8 predicted proteins | sample TergutLab28metaG_FD_92764 | JGI IMG/M metagenome (GOLD analysis project Ga0131853, IMG submission 92764) | Labiotermes labralis P1 segment gut microbial communities from Petit-Saut dam, French Guiana - Lab288 P1 (version 2) (version 2) | ecosystem: Host-associated > Arthropoda: Insects >...
AACTACAGAAAAACTATAACCAATTACAATTTTAGACACAAAAAATTAACCTCACCACATCAAAGGATGATATATTTTGATGCTTCCCTCTTCACTTGGATAAGTCCAGCATAGTTACGGCGACACTACTATCTAAGATTACTCACAGGAGCTAAGAGAAGAGCACCATACATTAATGTCTACAAAACGTGGAGGAAGGAAGCTGCTCACTGAATGTCAGAAGTGGCAAAAGGAAATACTTCAAGTGTGGGGAATATAGCACGTGTGACACAATACAAGCTAAAGAGACTCACACGCCTCAAACACAAGTCAGAAATTATAGAAGGTATAAATTCTTTACATGTGACAACACTGTCTTTAAGAGAAGTTCCAGGGTGATACCCCACACTCTAGAAAGCAGAACAGCTGCCGTCCGTCACAAATCCATACCATTCAGTCACAATCTGTGGAGATCTCAGCAGATATACCAAGCCCCTAGGAATGCAAAGCAAGAATCACTTCTAAACACAAATGTTAATTCAGTGTTCATGATAATTGATTGGTGTGCTTTATTTAAGTGATCGCTTACATTTTAATAAATAACAAGAACACAAGCACAGTCATGCCAGTTTCTTAACTTGTGGTTCTTTATCCAAAGCCTGATAATGTTGCATAGTGCACATACATATATATGTATATAGGATAAATATGGATAAATATCATGTCTTACTTAATTCAAATAAAATGTCCAGCATCATAAGGTCTGATTAAACGTGGTTCAACCTGTAATAAACATAGAGGGCAACTCTGTCCCATTAAATGTTTATCATTTTTGTCCAAAATGGAAAACACTGTCCCGCAGTGAGCATTTAAACTGAACAGTGCTCCGGCCACAGGAGAAACCTGGCATTGTGTGGCCATATGCTAGAGGTCAAACACGTGCAATATTCTTCTTGTAAATAGAATGCCACAGATATAACACAAGCTGCTAACACAGTAAACTGATTTCAACAGATACACACTTAAACATCATATTTATATATGTATTAATCTAAAAAATTCTTATATTCCATGCTTCCAAATTCTTGGTGTAAAGTAGGCACTTCAAAGTGGTGGCTCACTCATTGAATTTTTCTGACTCATAAGGTCAAAATGTAATGCTACTCAGTCTAGACACAGAACAAAAGAGGAGGCAGCATCAAGGTATGATGATCTGTTCCTCAAGGAGCTGTTTCTCACATGTGACTCTTTGCCCTGTTGACCTATGCACAATTTATTTGATGCTGCCAAAAAACCTTATAGGCCTTTCAGTGCACATGAGTTACACACACCTTAAAATGTATGGCATGTCTCTTTCAAATCCTTACAAAACATTCCTTAAAATGATTAGGAAGCAACATTTTAAAGGAAACTAACAGAAAATTTTCTATGTTCATGTACATGTTTGTTTTTTACACTACAAGAAGAAATGGAACATGCCAATTCGTATCACTAAGACACTATAAAAGCAAACTTTAAATAACCGAATGGGGGATTTTTACTCATATCTGCCAACATACAAATTTCCAACCACACAAATTTTTGCCATCACTATAGAAAGTACTATCTATGCAAAAACTGACACAATTGCAAACAAAGAACCAAACCACAAGACATCAGTTCCTGTAGGGAAACGTTCATGTCTTAATTAAGAGTACAGCCAAATATTTGTATGATAGAATTTAAATGAGAACTGTATGACCTTGTTACTTTGGAGTTCCTAGCACAATGATTGAAATATAAAGGTTTTACATAAAATTTATTTATTTTACCAATATGAACATTAAGTTCTGGGAAAAAATCTAAAACTGAAGATTTTTCTTCAAATGTTCCCAACTTAAAGTATAAGTTGTAATGCACCTTACTGCTTGACAGCATCACTTGAAGGCCTTCTACACCAAATTTCAACCAGACTGGTCAAAAACTATGGAAAGTATGAACAGAAATTAATTTATGTCACAAAAGTAAAGTATGTTTGTCACTGTCTCACTTCTCACAACACCCATGTGTGGTAAATAACTATTTTTTGAAGAACTCCTACACCAAGTTTCTTATAAACATGGCATGTGGCTTAGTCATCAATATTAAGTCACAGACGGACTGGATGGACAGTCGCCAAATACACATTCTTTTTTGTACTTCATAAGGACCAAAAAACCGAAAATTTCTGTAAATTTAGCCAGTGTTTTTTCAGTGCTCCCTTCCACAACAACTGAATATTCTGCCTTCAGTTCTTCTACTTCCTAGGGAATATAACGAATCTCATGACAAACTCCCTCCCTGTCTCCTAGGAGATATCACCAGTGCAACAATCTCCCAACTGTTGCTTGCTTTCCAACAGCAATCCATTCCTTTCACTGCAACCTCCCTTTTTCTGATAAGCCCATATGGCGTGTAGACACTCATGCAAACAAGGCACATGTGAGTAACATTATACTGTTTGGTTTGTTGTCTGTGTATTACAACTTACATCAAATATGTGCTGCAAAAGAATGACAGTAATTCACAGTTGTCTTTTCAAATCAATTATATTGTTGAGTAAGAGCCAACTAAATACACTAATTAAGCAATATATACACAGTTATTTTATATTACTTTATAATACCTCCAACATGTTTCTGCTCTGATCAAGCTATCATCAGGGAGACAAAATACATAGGAAACATACACAGGTGCATAATCACACTGGACAGCACAACACATGCATCTCCCAGTATACAGGGTTATTCAAAATGATTGTCGGGGTTTTAACAACTTTTCATACACAACACACTTGAGATAGGAGTATATGTATTTTTTTATTTAATAGAAAACTCTCCAAGTTTTTGTCACATACCTTACTGGTGCTCTATATGTGCACCCTTTGTGATTCTACAAAATTTTGTCACATACCTTACTGGTGCTCTATATGTGCACCCTTTGTGATTCTACAAACATCAAATGATAAAAGATTTCGTTTCGCATGTCAGCGGTGATGGTTTCAATGGCGGTTCTGACTCATACCTTAGTTCCAGGATACTTGCGGGAAGAGGAGGAACATAAACCTGATCCTTAACGTAACCCCATAGAAAGAAATCACATCGGGTTGCATCTGGAGTGTACTGTGTATGACCCCAACAATCATTTTGAATAACCCTGTACAAGATGCAGTGGCATAAAATACAGATCTTCGGTGTTCTGGGATGTTACGCAGTGCAGACTGGAAGTCAGTCAATGACAATTCGGCACAACCTTTCGGTCCCATCATCAAGTATCAGAGGTAAACTAACTACCAATCTACACCAGTTAACATTCCAGAAGAGTGGCACATGGCACACACAGCATCAAATACAGTCTTTGTTCAGCATTAATCTCAACAGACTCCACATACAAAATATTAGTGTTTAAAACTACTGTATAATGTTTGTGTCCAGTGGAAATTAAAGAGAATGAGAACCAGAATGATAAAAATGAAAATTAATATCAATAGTTCTAGTTGTCTAAATGTACATGGAATACAAAATAAAAAGGCATATATTACCTAACAAGTGTATTTGGTTGGTCTTAACAAACAGTAAAGTAATATACGGGCAATGAAAAATAATTTGATCAAACATTATGTCTGAAATTGTTTAAATGGAAAATTACAACTCAAGGAGGTGAAAATCAGAAACTTTAACAAATTCACGCATGTGAAAAAGATCCTTTGGGATCCTGGCAACTATTTAGTAGTCCACACAGTGTAACATCCCAGAAGACTTATATCTTCAACAACATCACTGTGAGAACCTCAAATCGCACAACGTCAGCGTCTGCAAAACTTTTTTTACTTGGAAACAGACTCATAATAACGCCTGACATAGCCACATCTGCAAGTTATCTTGCATATCAACAAAGTAAACTTAGCCTTTCATGACTAACACAACAAAATACAGTCCAACATAAAACTGAACAATAAAAAATGAGGGCATATTTTATCCTTTGAAAAAAAAACTGCCTAACCTTACAGCTGTGTTTGTCCTACATTTTAAGATTTTGTAAAAATTTCATAATATTTCAAATTTAAAATTATCCTAATACTTATAAATTGCATCCAAGGCAGAAACAATTTTTGAAAGGAGAGTAACAAATATTTCTACCATTACCTACATCTTGGTGTATGCCTTGAGACAACATTTGCCACTTCAACATCATTGACAGATCTGTACTTCCACATACAATCCAAACCTACTGGAGTCCAAAAATTACACCTCCTGCATCTTGGTTTAATTAATCATCAAGCCAGGAATGACATGTAGAGAAGTGCAGGCAAAGCTCCTGTCTTTCTTAATCCCACCTACAATTGCACATTATTCACCTGCCAAACCACAATACTGGAACTTTCTGGCAGCAACTTTGTACTGACAACTGTCTGTACAAGAAGAATGATGCAAACCCAAAATACTTTTATTTGCATCCAGAGATTCAGAAAATTCCACTCTCAGTGTCTTAATATCATTAACTCTTTTATCCTAACCCAAAGTAAACACTTTGACATTTCATAATTACCTCCTCCTTCACAGTGCATAAGAGAGTAAGTACATAATAATTTCAACCACATGGAAATGGCTTATTACACTCTTCATTTAACAGTCCCATTCAATTAAACCTTTCATTATCAATGGCAATTTTAGTACATGTAGCCTTCAGCTTGTACAAAATAGCATGACATAAAAATTTAGTAGTCTAAAAATATAAAAATCAGTAATCACATCTTAGCATTAGCAAATGCTGTCTTATATAACAAAAAATTATATTCAGGATGGCTAACAGTAGCATGTATAAGAGCCAATACAGATCAACAGCAGTGGTACGAAAATAATCACAGTTAAGATATTGTTTCATTCAGTAGGCATACACTTACCTGACATGTCCACCTAATTATCATAAGCTCACAAATGTTTACAGAAATTTAATGTTCATAGGGCCGTGCATCGTAATATTTTTTGTATAGTAAAACCAACTAGATACACCATTTAATTAGCACACCAACTAATGCACACATATAATTTTTTTTTACATTAAAACATTTAAAATCGCACCAACATGTTTCAATCCTAAGATCATCTTCAGGGAGCTACACTGTTCCTTGCTAAAGTCACATTTCTTTTTAAAAAAACACTCACTGATTAATTTGAAATTATCAGTGAGTGTTTTTTTTAAAAAATGTGACTTTAGCAAGGAACAGTGTAGCTCCCTGAAGATGATCTTAGGATCGAAACATATTGGAGCAATTTTAAATGTTTTAATGTAAACAAATTTTATGTACGTGCATTAGTTGGTGACTATGAAATGCAAGGTGCAATGATAAAGATAGATGCACCAATGTATCAAATATATTTTGTTTGGGAATGACACCCTACATGTTTTGGGCAGTCTTTCCGTCCATCACCAGGAGTTTGAGACTGTACATACAGCAACAGGCATCTGTCAAACAGATACTGCTGTCTGCTTGGTAGTGGGTACCCCATTCCAAAATAAAATAAATTTGATACATTGGTGCATCTAGTTGGTTTTAATATATAAAGTTTACAGAAATGATGAATGGCATTTTAACCTGTTACAAGTCAGACGTGTGTACAATGGCTCTCACAATCCCCCTGACAGAACAAACAATGTGTTACTACTCTTATCACCAAGACACAACCAAAAGATACAGTAACAGTGATAGAATACAAGAAACTTGCTTTCCATATCTGCCAGCACCTTATTGCACTCATGAACAACAAGAACAATGTGGGTCCCATCAAGATGCAAAGTACGACTATCTATACAGTATAAGTCATCTCCTCAATATAACAAAATCTACAATAATAAAATTCCTTATAAAGAATGAAATGGTCCCATCACCAAATAAAATCTCTTCATTATAAATTAAGATTGTCCAGTAGTTACAAATGTTGACACATGAAGCTACTGAGGCTACTGTCTCTACGTATCCAATATATGACACACTAACCACATATTTTCCTCAATGAAAGTTGAGAATCACTCATCCAGTTGCACCCTGTACTCTGGAAATTACAGCCCTTCTACAGCCACACAGAGTTATTTGATACAGTCGGCACAAAACGTTAATTTTCTTATCACAACTTATCAGCAGTTTAACAATTCAACCGCTCACAGCGGGGGTGCACAAATTCCAGGTGCCAGGTCACCATGGCAACTAAATTTTGTACAGTTCCACCTAATATCTGTGGGTCCTCAGTATGGAATTTGTTTTGTGTCGCTCTTCTGGCACCTGGAGATTTGAAATGGCTCCGAGATAAATGGAAAAAATGTGCATCCCTGCTTTAGAGTAGCAATTTTCCAGTTCAAAAACAGAAGTATCATTCTTATGACCGAAATTTCAGCCAGATTATAGACTTCAGAAATGTACACACACACACACACACACCAACACACATGTGCATGCATGCATGCCCCCCCCCCCCCCCCTTCTCTCTCTCTCTCTCTCTCACACACACACACACACATTACACAAATATGCACGCACACACACACACATTTTCCCGCAAACCTGAGTATTTGTGAATAGTGAGTATGTTATCCAGGTAAATGTATCCACTAGTTGGTGTAATAATGCAGTTGCTCACACCATGATCATTCCCTAGGTTGCACAAATCATGGAATGCATAAAATCTTTTTATTTGGCAGTAACAATATGCATTTGTGTGACCTCTACTGTGACTGTTATGCTCAGTCTCCAGGCAGCATATCAAAATTTAACCTGATTCCTTCATGTACTACTTATACTGTGTGTCTAGTGCAGCACACTCCCAGTTACCTTGTCTGTAACTTACTGTGTACCATTTTCCTCATTCTCTTAGAAGCAAACCCACCATGCAAGTACCTTCCAAGACTGCCACAGCACAGTTTCTATTACTCATCCGAGTTCTGTTTATAAGTACCATATTTCTCTCTGAACCCAACATAACAAATGACAATACCTACCAATGGAAAGCACACATTTTTACTCTTCAAATCAATATGGCACTGAAATCCAACTAGTGACAACATAAAAATATTATTATATTGCACCAACTGTATCAGGTCTGGCAAACTGAACATGAACTCAGCTCAACATAATCAACAGGCTGAAGGAGCATGGTTAATGTAAAATGTGGTGTATTCATAAATGCAAAAAATATGTGAACTAGACTTCCATTCCTTCCCACTGGTGAAAAAAGTTAAATGAGAAGAGACAAAATACAGTTAGCAGATGCTTGGCCTTTCTCAGGGTTTGGACTAGCCATGTTTTTCAGTAACATGTGCTTACTTTCACCTTCATAATCACAGGTAACCAGGTATAAATTTTATTTGTTTCTTTGTGTTTCAAGAGCATCATTGCATGTGCACCAGCTAAATTCACACTTTCTTACCAATGTAATTCTTTCAACTAGCTGCTCAGGAATGTAAATAAAGAGCTTCACTGTTTCATCATGCTGCAGAATAAAGTGCAATACACTACACAACAAAACTGTAACACATAATCAAATCTGAATTTCATGTTACTTCATTAAAAACATAATTGCTTTCACTTTTTAATTTATCATTAATCTGTCCATTATGACGAGATTGGCAAGAGAATCCTCACATATTTTAAACTCACAGCTCCCTGGGCCTTCAGCCAGTTTCCTCTCTCTTTAGAAAATTTCTCTCTTCTGCAGCCCCAATTATTTTTCCACCCCCCCCACCCCCCCCCCCCCTGAAAAAAATCACACACACACACACACAGTTATCACCAATTTTCAGAGATACAGATCAAAAACAGATCTCCTGCTCCAAACAATTTCACACACCCACCAGAAACACACAACACAAAATAAAAGTGGTGTACACACACCACAAAATTGTATGGGAAGTGATAATGTAGAAGAAATTGAAAGTGTACATATATTCAAATAAAGATGGAGTTACTCCAGCTTCCACGTCTCTCATTCTTACGAGTTACTCTTGTGGTTAAATTCTGGTATTGTGCCAAACTTATTTTCATTCATCCTAGAAATCTCTTTCATATATTTTTGTCTGACAGTAACATAAACATGTCCATGAAAATCAGGTAAGCCTAACAGCATCATTTAATCACATTTATGCAATAAGCTCTTACTTGTAAGGTAGACTGTTTGACCTTCAAGCCCTTTTATAAAGTAACTGCCACATTCTGATGTAAACCTAATAATTTTTGTTAAATTTCTACAGTAAGTGAAATTAATTCACTGCATTCAAAATAATATCCATATAACTGTTATTTTTTAATATTCTTCCAGTTCATTAACACATATCCTCAAATGTAGCCATACATGAACTCTCCAAGGCCAATAGAACAGACACAGCAGCACACACATTAATGCATATTATTAATGGGTACATGCAGATGCGATGTATTCAAACTAAACTGACTCGTGAGTTCCTACAAAACTAGACAAGTTTTGAGGCACATTTCTCACTGCATACATTAACCTTTTCAAACCACCGCTAAAAACAGGTTCTTTAGAGTTAGTATTTTCCTGAATAACATGACAGCTCACAACAGTTGCAGGCGACATAAATCATGCCCTGTTCTCTCACAGCAATTTTTAAGTTTGGGTCTGATTTGTTCCATGTGTTGACTGTCACATATAACCAGCATCCATTTCTTTGTTGTTTGCATTCAGTTGACATGTTCTCATGAGAATAAACGTTATCCATAACTAGTTGAGCAGGCTGTTAAATTTAAGTTACAATTTGAGAATGCAGATCTTATTGCAGGAGGGCACTTCATGTGGAAACTTTACACCAGCAAAATTAGAACCTTTTGACTAGTTAAAATTTCTTGGTTACAGAAAAATAAAACTTCCAAACGCAGTAATAGAGACCCAAGAATATGTACTGTCAACATTCTGGCTCCCCAGAAGTTTCATATTTTAAAACAAATGAGAACTTCTTCTCAGACGTGTACTGTACATCTTGGAAAAGTGTGCTCAAAATCACTAGTTTTTCAGTGAGCTATGTTGATGAGAATTATGCTCCTTTTAAAAAAATTTTAATATGAACTAAACACAGGCCCCCAATACACTTTCTACACTCTTTGGATTACATGAACTGTCACTCCTAGAACTTGATAAATCCTGAATATATAAATACGCCTACAATCTGTGACTAGGCTTTATCTACTGTACGCCAAAGCATTCCTTATGTTGAGATTAACCGCTACATGAGATGCACCAGAGATCTTATAAGAAAAAACCCTAATCCCCTTCAGGTGACCAAATACTTTACAGTTTACACAAAAAAAATCCTACACATCACCACATGGGAACAGTCTTGACAGACAAAACCACAAGAGGTCAGTGTGGCTGGAAATTCTCAGCATGATGTTGTACCTCTATTCCATACAAGTAACACCCATCCACACAGTGAAACTAAGATTTATTTCTCACATGAATTGAACCACTCGTTTTTGCTACGTGCTACAAAAATTATGGACAGGGAGATAAAAAGAATGAAATTTAGCCTGCATGTGTAGCTGAATAGTGACCCTCCAGATTTCCCTGATTACACATTTGCTCTACACAATGTTCAAAATGTAATTTGCATAAGAGTTCCTAATTTTATAAAATAAAAACTTTAAAAGCACAAAATACATTACATTTACACCATTAATTTATTATATTCATTTAATTATGATGGTGTAACCACTCTGGCACTTTAAAAATGCCACTCATTCAGCAAACCAAGTCTGTACATTCAGTCGCATCTCTTAACTAAGGCATAACAAATTTTGCACCAGATCCATTACTTACATTTTAGACTAGCTTTTCCACACCTGCAATGTGTCATCCCAATAGCTCATAACAATTTCACAATTTTCAGCCATTAGCTTATGTACAACTCCAAATTTCACAGAACATAATTATTCTTCACCTTCTCTATCACTAACTTTAACATCTACTTTCTGTGCAAAAACCCTGCCAATTGCTGGCAATCATATGTTGCTTGCATCATTACACTCACTTGCCTCTGCTAGTTACCATTCTCCTGCGGTACAAATATCTCAACTTGACCTGACGTGGGAGCAGCATCCCGCTTCTCCCTCATCACCTTCCGTCTTTCTTCCATCATCTTCCTACGACCTTCCTCACGAGCCTTTCGAGTTGCCTCGCTACTAGCAGAACTCTTGGCTGGAGCTGCAGAACTGCGCCTTGTTCCACTCCCAACTCTACGTTTAGGTGCACCATCTGCCATATCCTTACTCAGAACTTTAGCCTGCACACAGCATAATAAAACAAAACTGATCACACAAATTGCAATCATGCCTATTCACAAACTAAACTGCATGCACACAAACAGCAGTTTTATCTCATACTACGAAACTCTGAGTAATGGCTGCTTTGAACCATTTTCAACAGGAGGGCCACTAATAATGAACACTTCAACCCTCAGTGATGAACAGTGTTCAATAACTACACACTCAAACAGTATACCACAAGACAGTGACCACCTCCATACACACGACTCTGCAACAAGACAGTGAATGCAGATTTTTGCTGCACTAATTCTGAGGATACGTGAATTCATCTGTGTGTGTGTAATCAACAGATAATATATGAACATCACTAACAAAAACTAACAGAAATAGCAGAACATATTAGAGATGAGACTTCTGTTGAACAACCTTTCCTTTATCTATCTGACAAAAGGGTAGTAAAATTCAGAGTATTAACCTTTAGACGCCTAACATCAACTATAGTTGACGTACCGCACCGGTAACCTACAAAGTTGCATTTTATATATTTATTCAACAAATATATGTACCGAATATTTTAAACATGGTATTTACTCTCCGTTTTTTCTCTTCAAAATGCAGTTTGTTTCATAATTCTAACGTATTTGGTTCCTGTATTATTCACTTGTATATACAGTATGTGCTAAAATTAAAAAAATAATTCCG
>Ga0131853_10024159_pt1 | contig 10969 bp, 8 predicted proteins | sample TergutLab28metaG_FD_92764 | JGI IMG/M metagenome (GOLD analysis project Ga0131853, IMG submission 92764) | Labiotermes labralis P1 segment gut microbial communities from Petit-Saut dam, French Guiana - Lab288 P1 (version 2) (version 2) | ecosystem: Host-associated > Arthropoda: Insects >...
ATAATAATAATAATAATAATAATAATACCACCGAACCGACAGAACCATCTTTAACAATAAACCGGACATCATAATCTGTGATAATAAACAAGAAACATTCATATTAATAGATGTTGGAATTCCTGGCGGCAGAAAAGTGATCAAGAAAGAAGCTGAGTAGATTTTAAAATATGAAGACCTCATAACAGAAATTCAGCGCATGTGGAATGTGAAAGAAAAGTGATACCGGTAAAAATAGGGGCGACTGGAAACATCTCAAAATCACCCAGACAGTACCTGAGCAACAAAACGGGAAAGCACGAAATTGAGGAACTGCAGACAACAGCCATATTGGGCACTGCACACAGACTGCGGGAAGTGCTAATGTAAAGGTACAGAACATATTGCAGGGGCGAAATAACATTGCATGTAGCACAAATTGTAAATTATACAGAACAGATGCAACACTGTATACCGCAGGAACATGGCTTGTTTCATATATGTAATTGTAAATACCGTGCGTAAAGGTGATAACAAGTATAATATTAATAATAATAATAGTAATAATAGTTTCTTGGCAAGTGAAAGGCTGCTGTTTCGATCCACAATTTTTACATTTGTCCTCTGTACGCATATTGCAAGTTCAGGATAATGAGATAGACGCGTATCCCAGTAGCGGGGGAGGGGGGGGGGCTGAAGCCCTGGCAGGGCGCAGCCCTCCAAAATCGAAATTTAAAAAAACACAGATATTCTAATATTTACAGTTCCGTTATCATGTTTAATTAACCATTTCCCAGTGTCAGACCGGTATTTTTATGACGTCTTCTACTCGAAGTGACTCCCCTTGTCATCCGCCCCCACATTTATCGCTTTTTCTCCTGAATAATTATAATGGTATATATCTAGAGCACAAAGGAAAGTACGATTTGAGATAGAATATAGTTTTTTAGGAAACCTGAAGGAATGAGACGAATTCTTGTGTTAATTATACTCATTATTTTAGTTATACCAATATTACAATTTTAACAGCCTCCATAACAAAGGTAGCGGTAAAGTAAAATGTATTTTTTAAAATGTAAAATTGATGTCTCAAAATATAACACTAAATAATGTAATTATATGCAATACCTTTTCTGGTTTTATTGGCTTGAAAATGGCCAACATTGGTAGACACATGCTGCCTTGAAATAAATTTATAATAATAACAATGATAATACACAAGGTTTGGGTACATTTCTATAGTAAAACCAATCAGAAGCACCAATGTCTCAAATTTATTTTATTATGGAATAACTCTGCATGTTTCGAACAGTCTTTCCGTCCATCATCAGGAGTTCACTGCTACTCCTTGCTAGCTAGCAGTAGCAGTATCTGTTTGACATATGCCTTTTGCTCTATGTACAGTCGTGAACTCCTGATGATGGACGGAAGGACCGTCCGAAACATGTAGATTTATTCCAAAATAAAATTAATTTGAGACATTGGTGCATCTGGTTGGTTTTACTATAGAAATATATTAAGATGCACGACCCAAATACATCAATTTTGGGTATATATTATTTAACTTTTTATAATGTGGCTACCTGTCGTGTACCTAGGAGTAAAAAAGGTAAAGGTAAAGTGATCCCTTTACAGGTCCGGTGTGGCCCAGAGGGTGGGTAGAGTTATAGCTCTACTTTTCCATGACTGCGGCACTAGAAGGGTCAGCAGCACGCCCCGGCCGCACTTTACCACCGGGAAAGGCCCGCTACCCATTTTACAGGAGGCTGGGTTGACACCTAGGAGTGTATATATATATATATATATATATGGTTCAACTTACGGTCCAGTGGTGGCTCTTGCGAACACGGGATTATACTTTCTGTTTCCATAAAAGGCCGAGATTTTCATCACTAGGTGAGCGACTGTCAGATTTCGCAGAAGGACTGTCACCGCTTCAGTTATTTACGTAAAACACAGAATATTTAAATATCATCTAGATAAACTTTAGCTTATCAAGGATTTTGCTTTAGTGTTGTGCGAGTTAATTTTTTTTTCGGGAGAAAAAGTATTTCCCCCGTGTCCCCATAAGTATTACGCCTGCTACAGTTTAAGGACATGGAACTTTCCATTGAGACTGTACACATGCGTTTTGTTCCCCTCCCCCCACAAAATTAAACATAATCTTTCTACAGATCATCAAAAATCAAAGGTGGGATGTCCATGTACTTTTGGAAACTGTTTTTACACTAAACCAGCGATGTCCAAATTTTCTGGGTTCACGAGGCCTCTAGTGCCTCAGCAATTTTTTTTACGGCGCCCCTAGACCAAAAGAAATACCTAGCACTTCCCATTATTAAGAAGTTAGGTCAAAACAACTTAATAACGCTTTGTCCTAACAACTTAGTAGCCGTTTGGTAGAATAGAAATGCAAAGCAATCCCATTACGATCCTGGACAGGCCCTGAGAGTTCCAGAAGGTTGAGGTTCCCAGATTTCAAGACAGTCGACACATGAAGACGGTAAGGTTTTCAGCCCTACGCACCGGCTAACTTCACCCCCCAGGAAATATCCCTGGTACTCATTTCTGTAAGGGGCTAAGTCGACCCCAGGGACAGTGCGGCCGGAAGGATTATGTCAATGAAAAATGCCAGTGACACCATCGGGAATCGATCCCTCGATCTTCCAACTTGTAGCGCAGTGACTCAACCGATTGCGCTACTGCGTGCTCCCGTTTGATATAGTATTAGACATAAATTGGAAGAATAAACAATATTTTGAAATATCGCGTGGCGCCCCTGGGACGCACATTTTGGGAATCGCCACGCTAAACGAACGCATCTGTTTCGAGAGACAGGCCTCTAACGTTTCTATTCAAGATAAAGTTCCATTTTAAAGTCGCTTTCCCTTGAAATCCATTTATCTCTTCGAAAAACATTCTTCAGCTACAGTCTTGGTCTAGCCCAAAATATACCTAACAGTCCATTAAACGAGGCGTGGGCGTGCCCTGGGGGGTGGTGGCAGGCAGACGCCCGCATTACATGACGCGCTTGGGGGCGTTAGTCAAAAAACTGTATTCATATTTGTGGGGTAAAACATAATAGAGTGTATATGGACTTCAGATTTGGGGTGGTTTTCTCGGTGGCTATGACTGTAGTTGCCTTCCGGTACGTTTCGCCGTGTAATATGCTGCTAAATTCTAATATAGCAGAGGAATCTGCTTTTCCGCAACCTTGATGATGGAGGCAGCACGTTGCAACGAAATGTCATGTATCTGCCAGGTCGCACTGCGTCACATTCAGGAAGACGACGTGCGTGTGATTGTTGATCCTTTGATTTTTTTCGGTTGTTACTGAAATGGCCCTATATACAAGTGCAAGTTTAAGGTTGTGGGCAATTAATTTGACCATGTTCACATAACAAAGGTTGGGCTGAAAAAATTTTTTTGATGTTAATCATATTTTTCTTTCCATCTTTTCTCTCGTCGACATAAGTAACATCTTCTCCTCTACTTCCTTTTCCAAATCTAGTTTCCATTTTTTGTGGTCTTGCTTGATCTCTGCCATATTAATGTCATGATCTTCTTAAACGTGACACCATATATTCTGGTAGACGTATCAACTTTTCGTTGTAAGCTATTACCTCCTTATTCAAGGCATCCTGAAGACTACAGGGTAATTATAAATTCACAATTCCAAAGAATGGGCTGGACAACGTTGATTTTTGGCATTTATTTGGCATCTGTTCTTGTGAAATGCAAAGGCAACATGTAACATGACCTAATTTAGATGTGCTGACACACAAAGGAAAATGTCCTAGTGAATATTTGGGTTAAAATTTCACTAGTATTTTATTTTGACACTACAGTAAGATTAAGAGGGTTTTAGAGTAATGAATTAGCTTAAATTAGGACGGGGATATGGAAGTTGTGGGCGACAATTATTTGGATGTGGGGCTATTTTGTTTATGTAGAGTGTTGCGAGATTGGGAAATGGAAAGAGAAAATTCTGTACATGGATGACTGACTGTAAAGGAACAGATAACTTTTCAAAAAATGATAGAATGTACCGATATTAAAAAATGAAGATATTTAAGGAAAGTTTTATGTAAGATATGAATTAGATTATCATTCTGGGACAAGTACAGTACTGACAGAGAAGATTTTTAATGTAAACAATGAATATATGAGTGTAATTAGACGAACTTACTTACTTACTCACTCCGTGGAGCAGAGTCCTTCTTGAGAAGCTAGTCGGTTCTCAGCTAATCAAGAAATTCCCCACTTTCTATGGAACCCGAAGGTTCATTACCGCAGTCACAAGTGTCCGCCACCTGTCCCTACCCTAAGCCAGCTCGTTCCAGCCCCTACTCCCACATCCCACTTCCTGAAGATCCATCTTAATATTATCCCCCATCTACGCCTGTGTCTCCCAAGTGGTCTCTTTCCCTCAGGTTTCCTCGCCAAAACCCGATATACCCCTCTCTTCTTCCCAATACGCTATACATTCCCCGCCTATCTTATTCTTCTCCATTTTATCATCCGAAAAATATTTGGTGTGCAGTACAGGTCATTAAGCTCCTCATTAAGTAGTGTTATCCACTCCCTTGTTACCACGTCCCTCTTAGGCCCAAATATTCTACTCAACGCCCTATTCTCATACAACCTCAGCCTACGTTCCTCGCTCACTCTTAGTGAACAAGTTTCACATCCATACAAAATTAGACGAAAGAACTTTGAAGTTTTAATTCATTTTACACGAACCACAGAGTGCACAACACATGACGTCAGGGGGCGCAGCATTATGAACTTTATGTCCATTCATTTCCTATTTAACTCATTTCATGAATATTAATATTCGTATTTACTTCGTAGATACTGACGGTGTCACTGTGTACACTGAAGTACTGGAAAAGAAAAAAACATAATGCCTGAAGGAACTCTTGTCTTATTTGTTCGAACAACTGTCAGTGGCCAAAACCCCTAAAGACCTCACTGCAGAACGTTGTGACAATTTCAGGATCAGACTTTTTTTTGTCGTTTTTCGTCTTTTTTTCATGGGACAACAGCTCCAATTGGTCCAGGGTCCCCTCATTATCGACGCTTCGTGATCACATTCAGACACAGCACACACGATAGGACTTCTCTGGACGAGTGATCAGCCCGAAAAATAGAACTCTATCTGACAACACACAACACTCACAAGAGACAGGCGTAAATACCCCCGTCGGGATTCGAACCCGTAATCCCAGAAAGCGAGTGAAATTAAACCCACGCCTTCGACAGCGCGGCCACTGGGATCAACTGGCATAAAGAAACATATACAGATAGACATGGAGGTAAACGTGATGTTAGTTGGATCTACAGCGTAAAATTACTGGTCATTTTGCTCGATTTTGTTGAGTTCAGTCTCAACCTGTACAGCTCATGGAAAAATGTGTCGGACATGAAATGTGCCTTTCTCTCTCTCTTTCTCTATCTCTCTTTCATAGTAATTTTGATCGCAACATTTCCAATCCGATTAGTTTTCATCAATTTACTCTCGATATGTTGGCAGAAACGCATGCAAGTAAGTTGCCCGTTATTGTCCCATTTTAATAAAGAATTTGGGTGTGTCGACAGATATTATTTACACCCCTCAAACATAATATTTCTTGAAAATGCGTTCTGCAAATCTTGGATTGTTAAAGCAGGATTAATTCCACAAAATCTCCAGCCTCAGGCGCAGGTAACGTTAGCGAACCTAGACTGACGTCACAAATCGAGAGACTGCGCGAAGTCGTGTGCACGTAGATCAGTGTGTTTCTGCAGCCAGAGCAGCGGAGGTGACAGTATTGGTCTGCTTACGTAGCAGCTGCTGCCACGTGACTGAGGTAGGAGGGCCGTAGGGTTGTGAAGCCTGCGCTGAAGGTTGTTAGACAAAATGATGGGGACTTCGTGGAAGTAATCCTGCTCTACATGCGCACATACAGATATGGCAACACTATTAGGAGCATTTTTTACAACCTCTTGTTGCTGATAAACAAGAGAAGGTAGGAATATATTTTCTGGAGCCATGACGTCACCTATCTTGCGTAACAGTGTGAAAGATCGAGGCCGTATCGATCGCTGGTGAAGGGTGTGTCTCGATTCATATCGCTAGGAAGATCCAGAACTTTGCTGATGTGTGATTTGCATGACCAAATTTAGAAAGCTGCTCCCCCCTCCCCTCACATCGCACCCAACTACATTACGAGTCTACCAACAGCAGAAGAGGTCAAAGGTTAGAGCAAAACAGCTTGCTGGTAGGGTGAATTCCTTCCGTTTTAATTAGGTAACATTGCCGATACAATCTGCAATTTACAGCTGTGTTGCAAGAAAATTGCTACAGAGTGCTGGCAGATGTTTTTAAAAGTTAACTGAATGCATTTCTGTGCTGTAAACTGCCATGTGCATTTCTTCCAAAGGTCAATCTACACTTAATCACATTCATAATTTTCACAGCAGACTTTTTTTACCACTATTTGTCGTGGCCACCTATAAAAGCAATGATCAAGTATGCACTGACCGAGTCGAAAATTGTCCGCAGATTAGGTTTTAATTGTGATGAATTGTAGACGCATTTTTGCAGGAAAATGTAGGTCTGTTATAAAGCTGACATTTTGAATATCAAAGCTGTGTTTTTTTTTTGAGTGTCTACTACAATTGTAGGAGGACCACGGTGGTACAGTGGTTAAGGCGCTGTGCTACAAATCGGAAAGTCGCTGGTTCGATTCCAGCTGGTGTCATTGGAATTTTTCATTGACATAAAATCCTTCCGATAGCACTATGGCCCTGGAGTCGACTCAGCCTCTAACAGAAACGAGTCCCAGGAGCATTTCGTCGGGGTAAAGAAGGCCGGTGCATAAGGCTGACAACCTTAACACCATACTGTGCCGTTGTCATGAAATCTGGGAACCTTAACTTCCTGGAACCCTGTGGGTCACTCCAGGCTTGTAACGGGACTGATTTACCTTTTATTTAATACAATTGTAGAGTTCTGCTTAGCCTAACAACTCTATAAGAAATCTGCAAATGTAGTATTTTCTTTGTTAATATATCCGCTTTCTTTAATACACATGCAAGCTACTAACCTTAGCAAAAAACCATGAAGGCCCAGAGGGAGAGTAGAAGTACAGGTCTGCTCTTTCTTTAACTTCGACGCTGGATGGGGTTGGTGGTCAACGCCACGCCCCGGCTGTTTTACCACCGAGAATGACCCGGTACCCATTGTACAGGAGGATGGTTGGGCCCCAGGGCCTGTAGAGTGGGTGCGAAAAATCTCGCCCTCACCGGCATTCGAAACCCGGACCGTCCAACGCGTAACGAGTTGCTATACCGACTGAGCTATCCCGGCCCAACTTAGTAAAAATATATCCAACAAATTTATATCTTAAATGGTTCTAGCAAATTTAGGAAACACTGGAGATTAACTTACTGCCTTCTACGACGCTACGCAATGGCGAATTTTCCAGTGTAGCTAGTATAGCGCCGCTCTACCACTGACACGGGGGAAATGACTTCCTTTATTTTAAAAAATACAGATCACTATAAATTCCCTCCTCCCCCATCCCCGAAAATTATTACTTTTTTTTATATAGGCCTGCACTGTATACATCTCATTCCCTGAAAGGTCACGGTGGCGAAATTGCAGGTGCCAAACTTGCCACTTCAAGTGTGTGTGTGTGTGGCAGAGGTATAGCAGATATAAGGCAGTGTGAAGTGCCCTCCACGGCTTCGCTTTAAATATAAGTAAAGAGATGGTATTAACAGCTAACCTCCATTTCTCTGGTGCAACAAACGAGAAAGAGACAAAGAATACTGCAGCGAAAGATGGGCTAGTGCAGCTGGAATTTTCCGCTTTTCTCATCGGTAATGACACAGCGCTGAAAAATGTTATTATTTTCAAACCTGTTTTCTTATTTATGTTGTTGCTGCTTGTGGTTGGGTATACCGCCTTAATTTTCAGAATTGTGCGTACGTGAATTTACTTGTAACCCCGAGGATTAAGGCGGTAGGTTTCTTAGAAACGTCCGGAAGAAGTTACTCCACCACAGGCCGCAGCAACCCTGCTAACCCGGTTCCTCGTGGGAACTTTAACCCTTATCCTGCTAACGTGGAGAATATGGTGAGCTCCTAATATTGCCGGCAAATGGCAGATGGGATTTAACTCGGCTTTTAAAGAGTTAAGTCCCTCTTTTCCTATTGTTAAGAATATGTACATTTGTGATTATTTTATCTTCCTTATTTATTGCGTTGTGGTCGTGAATGATTGATTTTGTATCAAGAAACGGAAACAAAGATTTCTTCGTAATACAAGGACTGTCCGGAATGTATCTGTCCATTTTGAATATTTCGAGAACCGGTCGCGTGGTCTTCATGTAACTTGGCAGCCAGTCAGAGGAGATCTTACTGTCCGTTCGTAAACGGTGCCTCTCTCGTGGGGCTAGTCAGTCGGCAGTGAGACGTCGTTGACTGAGCTGGTGTACTGTGTGACTGTCGCATTCACAATGACCGAGCGAGCTTATCAGCGAATCTGCATCAATGTGCCTGCCCGTTCTACAGCTCTCGTGCAGGTTTTTTTTGTGGCAAAGCGTCACATCACCCAGGTCTGTAAGCCCTCTACAACCCACATTTGGCTCCCTGCGACTTCTGGCTTTTCCCAAAGCTAAAATATCCGTTGAAAGATAGGAGATTTGTGAATGCAACGGTCACACAGTACACAAGCTCAGTCAACGGCGTCTCACTGCCGATTGACTAGCCCCACAGGAGAGTGATTTGTTCACGGATGCGCAGTAAGGTCTCCTGTGACTGTGACATCTGTTTTGTGTTTTGAGGGTTGGTAGGACTGCAGTAGTGTGGAGCAGAAATTGTTGTTAACATAATGTATGCTTTAATAACCGTTTCTCTGAAGAAAGAACAAATGCAAAGCCGATCAAATTGTGATTCACGACTCATCAGAGATGTCATTCTCAAGAAGAAGTATGGCAGACAGCTTCTGATACTAAAGGAACAAAACCCTGTCCGCTTTTACCTAGCGCAGATCGTAAATAAACTCAAAACAGGGAATGCCTGTATAAAGAAACATTGAGGCTCTTTCGCGTAAAAATTGTTGCTGTGGAAAAACAGGAACTGTTACGTACTGTGTGTATGTGTATGTGTATGTGTCTGTAGCCTTACTTACCCAGCATGCAATGCGCATACGCCATAATGTCTTGTGGCCTGCCGCGTTCTACTATATTTTTTCACATCATCTCACAAACGGCACGATTTTCGGGAAAATATTATTGAACATGAAATGTGTGTTTTGATTTTCTCTACATATTTGTCTAATACATTTCTCATTCTAAGAAGAATTCGGCGATTTATTATCATAAATGCAGATGGGTCTTCATGTAAATTATCCGTTATTCTTGTCAGATTTTAATGAAACTTGAATTTTATCAACAGATTTTCGAAAAAGACTCAAATATCAAGTTTGGTGAAAATTTGTTCCGTGGGAGCCGAGCTGTTCCGTGCGGTTTGATGGACGGATAAACAGACATGACGAAGCTAATAGTCTATTCTCGCAATTTTGCAGACGCACCTCTCAAGTAGTATAAGAGAAGGGAATTTCATTTTCAATAACCAATGCCTATCAGTTATGAGTCTTCGATATCGTTTCTGTCTTTTGCTGATGTTGGTGTATGACAACATTTACATTGTAGTTTATTATTATTATTATTATTATTATTATTATTATTACGCTTATTTTTTAATTTGGGCAATGTTGGAAGATTAAATCTTAATTTTCTGAGGAAAAATGGAGGAAGAGAGAAGACTCAAACAAGTATTCTGTGACCTTCTCTTGCTCCTAACCTCCGGTGTAGTTTTCTCTACTTACGTGACATCGTGTAGTCTGGTATTCTGCGGCAGAAAGCGAGTTCTCTGTAACCCCAGTTTATTTCTACCACACTACACGGTGTCACATTCCAAAGGCAGCTATCTTCAGAGTCACCGCCATGAGAACATCCAGTCACGTCTAAACATTCGCTGTTCGGAATTCCACTTGCTAGTCTTGCGAAGAACTGACGCTCTGCAGATGTCATGTTTCATGGGGCAAGAGGCCAACTTCCTGCAGTACAAGCGTTCCACTGATATTAGTAAAAATGTGACCTGTCTTTGATATGACCGACTTTCTACACACCATTGACATCGAATGAAATACACTGTGATGGGTACTGCCTCATGTATCTTCCTACCTACAGACATGTGATACATATCGCTGTGTTTAGGCCTACTGTCGTATCTGATACTGACAGTATATCGTCATGCTTACTGACGTATTTGTATACTGACAACTTATCGCCATTCTTACTGACATCTATGATACAATACATCGCCATACATACTGGTATATGTATACATTGACATCATATCACCGTGCTTACTGACACGTGTGATACTGACAGTATATCGCGTGCTTACTGACATATGTGTAACATATCGCCATGCTTACTGACACATGTGATACTGACAGTATATCTCCATGCTTACTGGCATATGTTTACATTGACAACATATCGCCAAGCTTACTGACATGTGTATATTGACAACATATCGCCATGTCTACTGTCGTGATACTGATAATATAGGGTGTACCGTATAAGAGGCAACCCAAAGACCACACACGTGTGAATGCTGCAATAAGTACACAACCAGTACACAACATGTACACAACAAGTACACAACATGTACACAACCAGTACACAACATGTACACAACAAGTACACAACATGTACACAACCAGTACACAACATGTACACAACAAGTACACAACATGTACACAACCAGTACACAACATGTACACAACCAGTACACAACAAGTACACAACCAGTACACAACATGTACACAACCAGTACACAACAAGTACACAACCAGTACACAACATGTACACAACCAGTACACAACATGTACACAACCAGTACACAACATGTACACAACCAGTACACAACA
>Ga0131853_10024160_pt1 | contig 10969 bp, 12 predicted proteins | sample TergutLab28metaG_FD_92764 | JGI IMG/M metagenome (GOLD analysis project Ga0131853, IMG submission 92764) | Labiotermes labralis P1 segment gut microbial communities from Petit-Saut dam, French Guiana - Lab288 P1 (version 2) (version 2) | ecosystem: Host-associated > Arthropoda: Insects >...
AAATCTCTGCCGCATTTTGGACATTGCCACATGATAACTCCTCCTATTATCTGCAAACATATTCTATAATTTCACCCACCAGAGCTTTATTTTGCTCTACACCGGGGTCTGAGTTCGTCATTACAATAACGCCATCTTGCCGTTCGTAATAAGCACGCAGTTTGCACTGCATGCCAATACCCCAGCCTTGCGATATGAAGCACGTTTCTCCACTCGCATCCGCTCCCAAGAAAACACCCATCCCGGCATAATCGCTACATCCATAGGGTGTAAGCATTAACTTTGCCGTTTGCTGATTAAGAATCACGCTTGCCTCTCCATGATAAGCCTTAATTATATCAATAACGATACGAGCCAATTCATCTGACGTTGTCCACAGCCCTGCGCCTTCTATGTTTGGGTAGCCAGCTCGGATTTCCTTAACTGTTTCTCCGTTACTGTCATGCCCGACAGCGCAGTCGTGCATAGAAATCCCATTATACGAATTCTTGCCCATCTCCCAGAAGAACGTCCTTGCAAGCTCTAATGGATTGAATATAAACCTTTCAGCAACTTGCGGAATCGTTTCACCAACAACATCTTCAACCATTTGGCTTATGATGCAATATCCCGCATCGGAATATGCAAAATCCGTTTCCGGGATATATTTTGCATGGACTTCTCCACAATTGTAGCGAGTTGTTCCGCGTAAAATATCAATGGTCATTGTGATACTGTCGCCGTGCTTATATTGGCTGAAGCTTCCTTCAGAATCATATAGCCCTGCTTGGTGCGCCAACAAGTTTGCCGGCGTTATTTTCTTCTTGCCGATAAATTCATTATCGGGAACTTTCCACGAGGTTAAGTATTCGTTGACATCTCGATACAAATCTAACACTCCATCTTGCGCCAGCCTTAGAACACATAAAGCAGTAATCATCTTGCTGATTGAACAAGCATGGAAAATCGAGTTCTCGTTTACAGCTTTATCAGTGTTTTCTTCCGGTATACCAAAATACTCGCTTCGGCTTATTTTACCATTGGCAAAATAGGTTATGCTAACACCGGGAACGTTATAATAGTTCATTCTCCTGGGTATATTCATTTCTGAGCCTCAAAGTGCTTTGTTATCTCTGCCGGTGTACTTGCAAGGAATAGATTGTCGTATCGTGTGAGTTCGTCTAAGTCGCCATAACCCCACAACACACCTATGCCATCTGTATTGCCCTGCATTGCCGCCTCAAGGTCGAACTTACGGTCGCCAATCATTGTGACTTGATCGGGTGTACAGCCATGCACTCGGAGGGCTTCATTGAGTGTCTCAATCTTATTGGTGTTTGGGCGTCGTGCGCCGTAGATTCCTTTGAAACATTCCGCTAAGCCGAAATGCGCGATAACTTGCTCGGCCTGCTCTTGTGGTTTCCCTGTAACAACCGTAAGGCGGTGTCCGCACGCTGTTAGTGCTTCGAGCATTTCCTCGATGCCTTCGTAAACGCTGTTGCCGGAGAAAATATGTTCTGCATTATAATGTACGCGAAAATCTCTTACAGCCGCTTCGAGTTCTTCTGCTGTATTGAAGTATGACTTAAAACTTTGATGAACCGGCGGCCCTATTAACGAGCGCACGTCAATACCGTCGGCAGGTATTCCGTATTTCTCAAAAACATATGCGAATGATTTCTTTAGCCCCGGTCCTGAGTCAGTCAACGTTCCGTCCAAGTCGAAGAAAATCCATTTGTCTTTATTCATTTCAGCCTCCCGGTTGTATTGTATTCGATTCACTTTCCTTGCGAATAACGAGCTATCCTCTCGGAAAGTGTACCCACGTGCAGCTCGAAAAGATGGTTGTCGAAATCGTAGAAATATACAGAGCGACCTTCACCGGCTACGCGCGGGCGTTCCGGTATTATGTCCGCACCAACGTCCGTAATTCGCGTAATGTACTCGTCAATCTCGCTCTCCGCGATTTGAAAGGCAATGTGGTTGTATGTTCGCTCTGCAAGCGGTTCACCCTCCATAATCACAAGCCAAATGTCGTTTATCAGGAAGAATTTTTCTTTCGAAAGCGAGAACGTTTCATCTCCACTTGAGTATATTTCTTTCGCGCCGAATACTTCCTCGAAAAAAATTGTCGAACGCTCTAAATCTTTGACGATGAATGTAATATGGCTTAATCCTGTAATCATGCTGATACCTCATCAGTAGCTCACAAAAGCACAAAAGCCGGACATAATCCGGCTTGTACGCTAACTGTATTTCAGCGAATTACTCGCCTTCTGACATTTCCTCTTCTTGTTCTTCGATAGCCAGTTCCTTTTCGAGAGCTTCCTTGCTGATAGATGGGTCTTCAGTTACAGGAACCTCTTCAACCTCCGCTGCTTCTGCAGCTGCGGGTGCTTCTTCAGGCTTATTTTCGCATGGGCAGCCTTCGCAAGTTCCGCACTCAGCCGCTTCGAAGTCTGCGTCATAAGAACCGACTTCGTACTCGGCTTCTTCTGAGCCTCCGTCAACTTCTTTCTTCGACAGGCTGATTTTTTTCTTCTCTGTATCAACACTGATTACTTTTACTTCGATTTCTTCGCCGAGAGTGAGAGCATCTTCCGGCTTGGCAATACGCTTGTTCGCAATTTGCGAAATGTGTACAAGCCCGTCGATACCTTCTTCAAGCTCAACAAATGCACCAAACGGAGCCATTCTAACAACTTTTCCGGTTACAACTTGTCCGACTTCGTACCTCTCGGTGATATTTTTCCAAGGGTCTTCTTTAATATCCTTGAGAGAAAGTGAGATTTTGCCCTTCTCTTTGTCGGCTTTTAAGATTACAACCTTCACGTGGTCGCCTTCTGAAAGGACATCGGTGACTTTCTTAACACGCCCCCATGACAGTTCAGATATGTGTAACAGCCCATCAATACCGCCTAAGTCTACGAACGCGCCAAAGTTTGTAATACGGCTTACAACACCGTCAACTTGCTTGCCTTCTTCGATATTCGCAAAAAGCTTTTCACGAGTTTCGTTTTCTTCACGAGTTGCAAGTGCGCGTCTGCCCGCAACAATGCGTTTGCGGCCTCTGTCGAACTCAAGAAGCTCGTATGTGAATTCTTGCCCAACGAGTTCGGCAAGCTTATCGTCACCAACGAAACGGTTAGAAACTTGCGACTTTGGCACAAACACGCGTACGCCGTTGATAAGTGTGATGATACCGCCCTTTACAACTTCAGATACTTTTCCGAGTATAGGTGTTTTTTCTTCGAATGCCTTTTCAAGCTCCAAGAAACCTTTTTGCAGCTCGAGTTTCTTTCTTGAGAGCATAACGTTGCCGTCGCCATCGTTAACCCTTACGACAAAAACCTCTATCTCATCACCGGGTTTAAGCAGTTTAGCAGGGTCTTCTGCCGAGTTCGTTGAAAACTCATCGCGAGGGATTATCCCGTCGGACTTATAGCCAAGCGCAACATTAACTTCGCCACCGCCGGTTACAGAAATAACTGTACCTGTCACCACGTCTCCTGTATGTAATGAAATAAACGAATCGTTGAGCATTTCCTCGAAAGATTGGCCTTCCAAGTTTTGTTCTTGCAAATTCTCTTCCTGTGTGTTTTGAATGTTCTCCATAAATAAAACAGCCTCCTTTATTGTAGCCGGGGGTGTAGATGCTCCAGCCACTACTCCAATTCTATCACTTTGGAGCAAAATATTCAACTGCAAATCTTCCGCTGTTTCTATCAAGTGTGTATTTTTGCAGCTTTTTGTACAAATTTCATAAAGTTTGTTGGTGTTGGAGCTTGTACGGTCTCCTATGACAACCATGGTATCACACGTCTTCGAGAGTTCTGCCGCCTCAAGTTGCCGCCTATAGATAGAATGGCAAATTGTGTTATTGATGGCTAAATCACCTATTTTATTCGATAATATCTCCGCAATTTCGTTAAACTTTTCATTGTCGAAAGTTGTTTGCACTACCAGCGAATACGTAAGGCCTGAAATTGGCTTGAAACTTGCCGCTTCGGCAATGTCTTGAAGGACTGCAACACCCTCACCTGCGTAGCCGATAATCCCTATAATTTCCGGGTGCGCGGGATTGCCCGCCACAATTACAGTATGCCCGGTTTCGCGCGCTTCTTTCACAATTTCGTGAATCTTTTTAACATCGGAACATGTCGCATCGATATACGCAACGCCTCTCGATTCTAACTGTGCGTATATTTCGGGCGCAACACCATGCGATCGGATGATTACGGTTTCCGATGGCACAGCATCGTCTGTATTCTCGATAATCCGCACGCCGCGCTCCGCAAACCCTTGCGTTACCTGCTTATTGTTGATTATCGCGCCGTATGTGCATAGGCGTTTGTCGGCGTTATCCTCGATTGTAGATATCGCGCGTGAAACGCCGTAGCAAAAGCCTGCGTACTTGCCTACGATTATTTGCATGTCTGTATCCCCTTTTGCTTACTTGCAATGGCAGAATAATCCTCAGTCAGGCTTCTCGCCTGCCAGCTCCTTTGGAAAAGGAGCCTGCGCAAAGTTATATGCGCCCCAATTCGGCGATGATTCTGTCGCGCACTTCGTCGATACTCATATCACTTGAGTCAATTACGACTGCGCCGTCGGCTACTCGAAGAGGCGAGCTTTCCCTAGTTCTGTCTCGGTGGTCTCGCTCTTTTATTTCTGCCAGTACGTCATCGTAAGCTGCCGACTGACCGTTTGCCAAGAGTTCCGCAAGCCTGCGTTTTGCACGCACTTCAACACTTGCGTTAAGGAACACCTTCAGGTCGGCATGTGGCAGAATTACCATGCCTACATCGCGCCCGTCCATCACCACATTTTCAGATTCTGCAATCCGACGTGCCGTTTCGACAATTTTCTCGCGAAGTTCCGGTACTCGCGCCGATTTTGAGGCAACCTCCGCGGCAAGTTGTGTGCGTATTTCTCCGGTTACATCCTTGCCGTTTATGTATGTATGCTGAGCCGAATTTTCGTCGTATCGTACCGAAAGTGATATTTTTGGCAGAAGTGCTGCAATGTCGGCGGGATTATCAAGGTCTGCGCCTTGTTCTAAGCAAAACAAACCGCTTGCGCGGTACAGCGCACCGGTGTCTACATATGCAAACCCCAGTTCAGCCGCAACCATCCTGGCTATTGTTGACTTCCCCGAGCCGTTCGGCCCGTCTATCGCAATTGCACGTTTCATGTTATCAACTCCATCATATTGCCCAAATATCGGACGACCGAGACGGTCGTCCCTACAACCACCCCGTCGCTTCGCGCCACCCCTCCAAAGGAGGAGAATTGTAATACGCAACAAACACCATTACTCCAGTTGCTGCCCCGCGAGGTAACCTGTAGAAAATGCAATTTGCAGGTTGTATCCGCCTGTGAGCGCGTCTACGTCAAGCACCTCGCCTGCGAAGTAAAGCCCTTTGACTAAGCGCGATTGCATAGTGCTTGGGTTTATCTGCGCGACATCGACCCCGCCGCCGGTTATTACGGCCTCATCGAATCCGCCGCTGCCTGTAACCTCGAATATGAAGTTTTTGATGAGGCGCACTAGGTTTTTACGTTCACCCTTGGTTATGGCATTAGCCGGTTTTTCAGGCGATATGCCTGATAATCGAATGATTACAGGTATCAGCTTTCTTGGGAGAAGTTCATCAAGGCTGTTCTTGAAAAGTTTGTTGCTTGCTTTTTCAAAGTCGCGGATAATCCGCTGTTCGAGGGTCAACTCATCGAGAGCCGGTTTTAAGTCTATAGAAAGTGTCGGTGATTCCGCAAATCTGCCGACTAAGTACCGCTGCGCCGTTAATATTAGCGGACCCGACACGCCCTTGTCGGTGAAAAGCATCTCGCCGAAATCTTTGTTAATTACCTTGCCGTTTGCCCGAACTTCGATTGCGACATTCCTCAGCGAAAGCCCTTCAAGTTCGCCGACGAACTTTTCTTTAACATGCAGCGAACACAGCGCGGGATGCAGCTTTGTTACAGCATGTCCGGCACTCTTAGCAAAACGGTATCCATCGCCTGTAGAACCTGTCATTGGATATGATAACCCGCCTGTTGCTATAATCACGCGCGAGGCTGCAATTTCTTTGCCGTTTACAACAACTCCTGCGATATTTCCCTCGCGCACGACAATTTCAGAAACTTGTGCGTCCAGCCAAATGCGTACACCTGCAGCCGCAAGAAAACGCTCAAGCGCGCGGGTTATATCGCTCGCCTTCTCGGAGGCCGGAAATACGCGTCCGCCGCGTTCTACAGTGGTCTTTGTACCGTATTCGTTCAAGAAACTGATAAGCTGCGCACTGTCGAAAGCATACAACGCACTGTACATGAACAGCGGGTTGGCGATAATTCTGCTTTCAATCATCTCTTGCGGGTCGGCAATATTTGTAACATTGCACCGCCCCTTGCCCGTGAGGTAGAGTTTTTTGCCGAGCTTGCTGTTTCGTTCAAGCAGCGTGACATCAAACCCATGTTGAGCCGCCACACCAGCCGCCATCATACCCGCAGGACCGCCGCCGATTACAATCACTTTTTCGCTCATCATAACTGCCCCATTCGTCTAAGAGCCTCCGAAGCCGCCTGCTGTTCGGCATCCTTCTTCGAGCGCCCAATACCGCGCCCTACGACCTCATCGCCGCTCACCACTTCGGCAGTGAAGAGCTTATCGTGACAAGGGCCTTCCTCTGCAACAATTCTATAGCTGACTGTATTCTTAGATGCCTTCTGTACAATCTCTTGCAGGCGCGACTTATAATCCGCCTCAAAGCCTCTCTGTACATTGCTTTCAAGCCTGTCCGCAAAATTGGCGGCAATAAACCCGTATGCAGCCTCAAACCCGCCATCAAGGTATATCGCGCCGATAAGTGCCTCCAGCGCGTCAGCTATAATCGAGTCGCGCTCACGTCCGCCCGAAAGTTCCTCGCCGTTTCCAAGCAGTATCGCTTTATCAAGCCCAATTTCCTTTGCTATAGCGCATAGGCTTGGCTCGTACACTGTGGCAGCTCTCAGTTTTGTCAAATGTCCTTCGGCTAAGCTCGGGTATTTGTGATAGAGGATATCGCTTGTCACAAGCTCAAGCACCGCATCACCCAAGAACTCCAGCCGCTGGTTGCTTGCTCCTAGATTGTTCTCATTGCAAAAAGAGCTGTGCGTAAGCGCAAGCTCAAATAATGCCTTATCGTTAAATTTATAGTTTAGCTTTAGTTTGTCCAAGACCACCCCGACGCTTCGCGCCACCCCTCCAAAGATGGGAATTTACTCATCCCGCAACAATCGCATGAAATATCCCCATAGTATCTACAAGGCATCAAAGCCGCGGAAGGGTTTGGGAAACGAAGAGTTTCCCAAATGAAATCGTATATGGCGGCGTGTATGCCATATACGGAATGCCGCAGCGTAGGCAGCAAAGCTGCTTGTACGAGCGCGGCGGCATTTGTACCATAAGTCTCGTGAAAATGCCAAAGGAATGAAATGACGGCGCATTTTCACGAAAGGCAAACGCTTCATGCGTTTGCCGAGTTATTCTCCTGCATTCTCCTTGATATATTCAACCGCGTCTGCCACAGTCTTGATTCTCTCGGCCGCGTCGTTTGAAAACTCCATATTGAACTCTTCTTCCAATTCGCAAATCACCTGAAAAAGGTCAAGTGAATCTGCTCCAAGGTCGTCCGTAAATGACGTATCAAGAGTTATTTTATCCTCAGAAATGTTCAACTGCTCAGCGATTATAGACCTGATTTTTTCGAATTCCATTACTTTTTCTCCTTCTCAAGTTCTTGTTGCGTATTCGCCTCTTGCTGTATAGTTTGCGCTTGCAGCGCACTCTCAATCTTCGTAACTATATCGTTGGATATGAATTTGGCACATTGGTTGACTGCACCTGTAATCGCGCGTGCGTCCGACGAACCGTGAGCCTTAACTACCAAGGCGTTAAGCCCAAGAAACGGCGCTCCGCCAACTTCGGATACATCGAATTTCTTTTTTAATCCGCGCAACGCACTCATAGAAAGCATTGCACCTATTTTCGCCTGCAAGGTCGACATCATCGCGTCCTTAACCATGCCGAGCAGAGCCTTTGACAGCCCTTCAGACAGTTTCAGCACAACATTGCCGACAAAAGCATCACACACGGCTACATCAACCGCACCGAACGGAAGTTCCTTTGCCTCTACATTGCCGACAAAGTTCAGCCCGGACTTGCCAAGAAGCGGATACGTCTCTTTAACAAGAGCGTTGCCCTTCTCTTCCTCCGTACCGATGTTTATCAGCCCAACCTTTGGCTTGTTAACACCTAAGACGGCCTCCATATAGACCGAACCCATCATGGCGAACTGCACCAAGTACGATGGCTTGCAGTCAACATTCGCGCCGCTGTCAATCAACAGGAACGGATTGTTTGTCGTTGGCAGCACCGTCGCGATAGCCGGGCGTTCAATACCCTTGATTCTGCCCACAATAAGCGTAGCTCCCGCAAGCAGTGCGCCGGTATTGCCCGCGCTTACAAAAGCCTGTGCCTGCTTCGATTTAAGCAGATTAAGCCCGACAACCATCGAAGAATCCTTCTTCGCCTTGATAGCTGCCACCGGGTGGTCATCATTTTCGATTACACTCGCCGCGTTAACTATGCTTATGCGGGATTTATCGTAATCATACTTGCTAAGCTCCGAGTTTATGGCCTCTTCTTGACCGACGAGCATCAGCGTTATTTTTGGATTCGCCAAAGCAGCAACAGCCCCTGCAATAATAGCTGCAGGGGCATTGTCGCCGCCCATCGCGTCCAATGCAATTATTGGATTAGCTTCTATCATGGAAGATTAATCAACCTTTACAATTTCTCTCCTGTTATAAGAGCCGCATGCTTTACAAACTCTGTGAGATATCACAAGTTCGCTGCACTTTCTGCATTTCACAAGATTTGGCATAGCTATTTTCCAAGTTTGCGCACGTCTTTTGTCGCGTCTGGATCTTGAAAGCTTACCTTTAGGACAAATTGCCATCGCGCTCACCTCCTTCATTAGGTAACATATCTTTGAGCAGGCTGAACCTTGGGTCAATGTCACGCTCGCAGCTGCATTCCTCGGCATTGAGGTTTGCACCGCAGTTATGGCAGAGACCTTCACAGTCTTCGCTGCAAAGAACTTTTTGTGGGATATTCAGGATAATGTTTTCGTCCACCTGAGCCGATATATCAACCGTACTCTCGCCTTCTTCTTTTGACACTTCCGCATCGAAATCCGCCGACAATTTGTACTCTACCGCTTCAAGACAGCGTCCGCAAGTGAGTTCAAGCTCTGCTGTAAGCTCACCCTCGATTAGTATTGTTTTCTCTTCGGATTTCGTAAGTTTCCCGTAAACCTTCGTTTTAAAAGGGGAAACCACACCATAATCCTCAGGCAAACTACACATCGAAGAACATTCAAATTTTTGCGGCGCACTTACACTCAGGGTTTTTACGTCAATTATCATCATTAGATTATAATAATAACGAGCTTACTTGTCAAGCAATTCTTTCGTGTCGCGTGCAATTACGAGTTCTTCGTTCGTTGGGATAGTCATAGAACGTACTGTTGCGCCGCTTCCGCTGAAATCCGCAACCTTGCCGCGCACTGCGTTTTTCTCGTGGTCAACAACGATTCCAAGATAGCCAAGGTACGCGCAAACTTCCGCGCGGCACTCTTTCGAGTTTTCGCCAAGCCCGGCTGTGAAGATTACCGCGTCAACGCCGTTCATGGCTGCTGCATATTCACCAACATACTTAGCAACTCTGTAGTAGTAGAGGTCGAGAGCCGCTTGCGCGCGGTCATTGCCGTCTGCCGCCTCAGCTTCGATGTCTCTGAAATCGCTCGTTACGCCGGAAACGCCGTATACGCCCGATTTCTTGTTCAGAACGTCTGTAACTTGCTGAGCCGTCAAGCCCTCTTTTTCCATCACAAACGCGATGATAGCAGGGTCGATATCTCCGCTGCGTGTTCCCATTGCCAGACCTTCAAGCGGAGTGAGACCCATCGATGTATCAACAGATTCGCCATGCTTTATTGCACATACACTCGCGCCGTTGCCCAAATGGCAAGTGATAAGTTTAAGCTCTTCGATTGGCTTTCCAAGAAGTTTTGCCGCCTCTTGCGATACATAGCGGTGGCTTGTGCCGTGGAAGCCGTATCTGCGGATTTTGTGCTTGTCGTAGTATTCGTACGGAAGCGCGTAAAGATACGCTTTGCGTGGCATTGTCTGGTGGAATGATGTATCGAACACTGCAATTTGCGGCACATTAGGAAGCTGAGCTTCACAGGCCTCTACGCCGATAATGTTCGCTGGGTTATGCAGAGGTGCAAGCTGTGAGCAAGCCTCAAGAGCTTTCTTTACCTTGTCGCATATAACAACCGACTTTGCAAATTCTTCTCCGCCGTGTACAACTCTGTGCCCAACCGCATCAATTTCAGCAATATTCGCAATAACGCCATGATTCTTGTCCACAAGTGCCTCAAGCACAAGTTTAACTGCATCTTTGTGCGATTCCATAGGTGTTGTCACTTTATAAGCTTCCTTGCCCTCCGGCTGATGTTTCATGTTCGCGCCTTCAATGCCGATACGCTCGCAAATACCTTTCGCAAGAACACTCTCGTCCTTCATGTTGATAAGCTGATACTTCAACGACGAACTGCCGCAGTTCAAAACCAATATTTTCATAATCGTCTCCTTATAATATATTGTAGGGGCGACCCTATGTGGTCGCCCGTTCACTTCCAAACGGTAAAATTTATTTCGTTGACGCCTGCAATGCCGTGATTGCCACAACCCCGACAATATCATCCGCCGAACACCCACGCGACAGGTCGTTAACAGGTTTTGCAATGCCTTGGGTAACAGGCCCAAACGCCTCTGCCTTAGCAAGACGCTCGACCAGCTTGTATCCTATGTTGCCAGAATCTAAATCCGGGAAGATGAGAACATTAGCGCGCCCTGCAACATCCGAGCCTTTCGCCTTCGA
>Ga0131853_10024161_pt1 | contig 10969 bp, 6 predicted proteins | sample TergutLab28metaG_FD_92764 | JGI IMG/M metagenome (GOLD analysis project Ga0131853, IMG submission 92764) | Labiotermes labralis P1 segment gut microbial communities from Petit-Saut dam, French Guiana - Lab288 P1 (version 2) (version 2) | ecosystem: Host-associated > Arthropoda: Insects >...
AACTTTGCTAATATATATATATATATATATATATATATATATCCAATAAATGATCATCGGGCTAATTGATAACAGCAGTAACAAAGTTAGCTTTTGGAAGAATATTACATTCCTTCACTCCTCTTTTATTTTATGAGCACTTAACGAAAGCACAGAGAAGTGTATAATATTTCACCCCTCGTTATAACGAAAAAAGGAAGTTGGGTTTATACAGGGAATACATTTCAGCCTTGCGTGTTTATGATTGTTTCTTATCCCGCTCGCACCTCACACAACATCAATTCTGTCCAAAGGCAAAATAACATACTAGTCATCAATGCAGCTAGTTTTTGCGCCATTAGTTTCGTTTTCTCATACTTCATCGCCCACAAATTGCAGACTAATAGCAAATAATGATACTAGTTTCATGTAAATGTATGAAATCACGGAGCAAGCTTAGTTCCGTAAATCCTGCACCATTAACATTCACCAGGTTTACAACCCGTACAGTTTGCTTCAAGATACTCCACCGGCATATGTTCTTTACTAATTACTTCCAGTCTTCTATTACATTTTATTCTTTAAAATATTTACGTCGCTCATGGACACGAAAAATTGTCCCTCTGAATCTCCTTTCAGCTACTTTCAATATCCGTACCCTGTGTAAGATGAAACACTTCGTGACGATTGGCTGCGATATAGCACGGAGTTCCACGAGATAAGAACTAACCAAGTGACGACAGTCGTTCTGTGTCTTCAGTGAGGACTGTTTTGTCGAATCAACATATTTACGGAAATGGTTTTCGACTGTCGCCTCGTTTAATGCCCTTTTATTAGGTTTCTAAAAACGAAACAGAAAGAGAGGGAGACAAAAAACAAACTCTAAGAACCAACCACCTGGTCTTGTGTACAAAATCGAAATGTTAAGAAATATGTACGTTTCGCTACTGCGTAAGTGCTTTGCTGGTGCAGTGTTTCTTCCATTTTCCAAATAATGACACTACAAGCTAGACTCAGTCATTCGTAAATTGGCCTACAGATAACAGTTATACTAAGACTAGTGTCAGTACGTAAAACGCAGAAAAGAACGGAAGAAAGTCTGTGAAAAAGTGCACAAAGTTCAAGACTGGTACTTTGAAAGTCTAAGAAGAGAATTATGACTCTCTGCTGACTTAATTATCTGAAATCTGAGGATCAGTTATCAACTGTGAAATTGTTGAACCAGGTCAAACACTCAAGCACGCTAGCGTCATCGTTTTGAATTGGGCGGGTGTGCCTGACACAAAACACATAATAGTTGTCCGTAAAACTGCATTAAGAAACACGACAAAGCGCCTTCTCACGCAGCACATTTGATGAAGGGATGGCGCCCAGCGGTAGCCAGAAAAATAAACTGTGGTATTGGAAACCTATCCATCGCACTTATCTGATTTAGTTCCATGCTACTTTTCATGCTAGCGAAAAAAACATATCAACTTGAGCGGGTATCATTTCGAATCACGTTAAGATGTTCGTAGCAATGCGACGCTATTATTTAAAGGATTCCAAAGGATTATTTTGAACAACGTCTCCTTCCTGGCAAGGCACAGTCAGCAAGTATTTTGAGGGCGATAAAACTCACTACAGGTTCGTGGCAGTACTGACATATCTGTACACAGTTTGCAGGATACTAAATTTCGAGAATTCGTATCGTACATACAAGTACCCAGTGCAGTACACAGGCATCTCGTTTCGACATCACAGATTTAAATGTCTGTCTTTATACCACGAGAACTCCTCGTTTTACGGCCGGTCGGTGTCCACGCACCCTATGAATGAAGTAGGAGGAAGCGGTATGACAGCTGGCACACGCATTATGACGCAAACACAGTTACGCACGCAGGGGTGCCAGGGGGAAGGGATAGGTCGCACCCAGCCAATTCTGGGTGTGGGTAGTTATTGTTCGTCGGATTGGTTCTGACGCCCTACCGAATGATACCATCTCCATGCCAAGCCCTTTAAAGAACAGAAATGTGGAAGTATAGAACTATATTCCAGTGGCGTGGTATTTGTAAATATGTTCGTTTCGTTCGCACGCACACTTATTGACCTGGATGTTAGTTTATAACACGAATAAATCTGGTGTCGCACGTTAACGGCACTACAGATAATGGCTGTACTCATTCAAAGGTTGTTTTCACTTGTATTTCTAAACATCTTCGACATATATTCACGTCTTAATAAGATACAGGCTGGAAGCCTCTGTAAACTTTACGTCACGAAGAGTCTCGGCCACAGCCAGTCAACCAACCGAAATTCTAAAACGAAGTTTCTACGGGTAATTGAGTCACAACTACAGAACCCTGTTTATTTGAAAGTGGACATCAGCCTTTCGCAATTTTTAATTACTACATTGAGTAAAATTATTCTTAAGGTACTTCGCACAGAAATTCATGAAGTTTAATCACCAACTAAACAGAACACCAAGAGGCATAAATGTAATTTATTAATAATTAATCTGACAACAGTATCCTAATCAATAATTCGTGCTAATGCCCTGTGAACTGGTATCTCTCTCAATTATGGTGCTGTTGGGGAGCCTGGAGGCTGTTCGTTTGCCGGGATTTTTGAGAGAAAAGAAAAAGTATATCTCGGTTCATTTCTTGGAACCATAGGACATTAAGATTTTAATTCTGGGGGCCATCTGGAAATTTAGTAAAGGAACGGGGCTCTCCTGAGCTGATAATAGATTATGGTGCACAAAGGGTCCGTCTATAAGACCTAGGTGCATCGGGACCGTAAGGTCTCGAACCCAATGTTAATCAACCAATCAATAAATCAATTATTCGTGCTGATAAGCAGTTAGGCCATGTATCAACCCTTTCGATTTGTGCCTTCAAAGTCCCTTCTTGTTAACCCTTTTTACGAATGAATATGCTCTGATTACATTTGAATATTCAGTTCGTACCGCGCAGTAAGCACACTCTATACTAGTTACAAAATTCCATCAATTAATCCATAACAAGACAGGCTATGTACGTATAACGTAACAATGAGGCGCGTCTGAGCAGCCACTGTTGCCGCGGAAAAGCAATAAATATTACATATTCTGAGTGCGTGTTTGTGTAACCTTAGTTCTCCAGCATGAAATGCGCATGCGCCACATTGTCATCTGTGGCTTGTCCAGCTGTACAAAATTTCTCCAGATTGTCCTATAAACGGCACGATTTTCGAAAATATAAATTTATTGAATAAAAAATGTGTTTTGAATTTCTCTAAAACTTTTGTCTGAAATATTTTCGATTCTAAGAAGAATTGAGCGAGATATGATCAAAATACATACTGGTGTTCATGTAAAGTACCCGTTATTCTGGACAGATAATAACGAAACTCTAATTCTCTCGACAGATTTTCGAAATACTCAAACATATAATTCCATGAAAATCCGTCTAGTGTCAGCCGAGTTGTACCACGCGGACAAACGGACGAACAGACAGACAGGCAAACACACACGACGAAGCTAACAGTCACTTTTCACAATTTTGCGGACGCGCCGAAAGACCACAAAAATATCTGTCGGCAGAACGTAAGTAGCAACACCTTTTGAATAACAGATCGGATGGCACTTGAAACAACGACTGGGTTAACACGATCAATCAGCTGGTCAGCAACTCATAACCCTCACATCCCATGTCCCACGTCAACACATTAAATGTACAGTCTGCAGCACCCTTTTGTCTTTATTTATTAATTATTCCATCGATGAGTTATGTTTCCCCGTTACCTTTGGTGGCCACAGATTCTCCTATGCATTGTTTAAATTTGTTTGCCATTAAGCAGTGAGGTTAATTTGAAGTCAAATTTGTTACTTTAAGTACATATATGAGATCCCTCAATTCATTAATTAACATACTGTATAATATTCTACATAGGGCCCGGTAGCTCATTCTATATAGCGACTGACTATGGGTTGGACGGTCCGGGTTCGAATCCCGGTGGGGACGAGATTTTCCGCCCGTCCAGACCGGCCCTGGGGCCCAGCCAGCCTCCTGTAAAATGGGTACCGAGTCTTTCCCGGGAGGAAAGTGCGGCCGGGGCGTGCTGCTGACCACTCACCCCCTTCTAGTGCAGCGGTCATGGAAGAGTAGAGCTATACCTTTACCCACCCTCTGGGCCACATCGGGCCTGTAACGGGATCACTTTACCTTTACCTTTTTGTATAATATTCTATATGCATGTCTTTTCCCGTCAATAATTTGCGAAATACTTCAAGACGACGATGAAAAGTGACCGAAATATGCCGCACTGGTGACACAGTTACGAAATAAACATGAAGTACTGTGCAGACCGAATATCTGTTGTGATTACACCAGAGTGTGGCATTACAAAACGACAGTTAGCGGACGTGGGGGGTAAAGCGAATCGATTTGATTGACGCTGGTACTCTATACGCAGTTTACGTCAGTCTAATAGACGTTGGAACTATAATGCTTAAACAGAATCTGCAGTGGTTTCGGCTGCATTTCATCATGGCAAGATGTACGTACAGTAAATACAAATGTTAATATAGGTAATGCGGTAGCACAGTGGTTAAGGTGCTGTGCTACAAATCGGAAGGTCGCTGGTTCGATCCCACCTGGTATCAGTGGATTTTCCATTGACATAAAATCCTTCTGATCGCACTATGTCCCTGGGGTCGACTCAGCCTCTAACAGAAATGAGTACCAGGAACATTTCCTGGGGGTAAAGGCGGCCGGTGCGTAAGGCTGACAACCTACCACCATCCTGTGCCGTTGTCAAGAAATTTGGGAACCGTAACTTCCTGGAACCCTCTGGGCCTGTCATGGGACTGATTTACCTTTTAATATATAGGTAATAATAAAAATGATAATGCTGTGTTACAATTCCGTCTCTGTTCTTTGAATGAGAAACTATGATCTATTAATGACCAAATTATTACACTGCACAGAGTTAATTCCTGGACACGGCTGGCCATATTTTGCGCACCCCTGTCTTTACAGGTAAATATGTGAGATGCGTATGTAACAGCCGTTGGCAAGACTGACACTGACGTGAGCATATTCCCCGCGTTAAGTAACCTTTCCCTTCCTGGTGGTCAGCAGGTTAAGGATCGCGCATCTCGATTTACGTCTCACACAGCGACGGTGGTATCCGGTATGTGCTGATCTGTTTGACAGCTACAGTGGCCAGTAATAAGCACAGGTGAAGCCATCCTTGTGCACGCCTTGATGGCATATGTGGGAATGAAGGTACAGCTCCACACATCAGTGGCGTACCGAGGGGGGGGGGTTCACCCCCCTCTCCTGAAATTCCGAAGGCCCACCAAAATCGTGCCAAACTCAACCCGATTGTGAAAACTGTTAAAAATTGCTGAATTTAGGACGCCAACACCCCAAGACGTTCGGTAAAAAGGCAGTAAAATTCTAAAACTACCTAGGTTCGCAATTGTTTTACATTAGCGATGACAAATAAATTGGTTGTCATCATAAATAGTCTTACAGTACCAAAAATTAAGAAAATTTTACTATATGAAATGAAATTTCTTGTACCAAATTACAGCTGCCTCCAGAACCCCTGACTAGGGGCTACCGCCCCCAGATCCCCTTTCTCTCTGTCCTCTGTTCTCAACTGAATTTGTTGAACTACCCCCCCCCCGAACAAAATTACCGGGTACGTCACAGCCGCACATTATTAACCTTGGTACTAGGTGACGAATAATTAGCTTCACGTTCCGGCCATTTCAACACCAAGGAAACTGCCGCTGGCATTCATTTGAATAAGATTCTCTGTGGGTCCCATAGCTGGTCTGGACGTTTTGGAAAAGGAAAAAAAAAGTCCAGTCCATGACGGATATCGAAACACGTTTCCCCTGCCGTCCGGCCCCGCAGTCTAGCCACAATACAGTACACGCTTCGCCTCAGTACATACTGTACTGTCATGAACAGTATCGTGTAATCCTGCGTCCTGTAGCTGACCCTGCTGCAGTGTACAAAACCTACCACGGAAAGAGTAGTTCGTGAAGTGACAACAGAAGACAGGGGGTTCGAGTCCCGACTGCAAAAAAAATTCTTCCCTTCGCCTATTCTAGCCCAAGAAGCCCATCCTTCGCCGGGACAAAACAGGAAGAGCACGGGGCCGATTATTTCAGGCCAAATTAGTGCCGATCGAACGTCCACTTGAGTACAAGTTGTCAGAGTCTAGAACTGGTGGAGTTTTACCCACATAGCACTCTACCTCCCCCCCACCCTCCATGGGAGACGGGCCATACAGGTGCAATTTTACCTTCAGAGAATAAAACAGCTGATATTTTCTGTGCCATCAGTAGCAAAACTGACGCTGCAGAAAGTGACCCCAGTGTTAGGCACAAAAAAGACGGAGACTTAGAGACAAGCGTCTAAGTGGGACAGGAGACAGAGGGAGACAGCGCTGGAGGGGTGAGGTGTGGAAGCCGAGCGACACCCATCAATCGATTGTCAGCTAGGGTCGGGTCAATCCGCAGCAGGCAGCTTGCGTACGTCGCAGACCAAGACCCTTATTTGGATGCCATTGCGCAAGATGACATTTAAGAAACATGCAATACATTTGTGGCGCACTGTCTGGCGCGACTCTGAACAAAATAAAGCTATACAATTCGCGGACGCCTTGTCTCAATTTAAAATGAACCAGTAATGTACGAGTGCAGGAAAATAAATCCAAGAAAATTTTCTTATTATTATTCGTTTAAAAGTGGCACCGTCTTCTCCGCTTTCCAAGACTCTAAGGGTTACCCTTATACCCTTCTTGCCGTATTTTTTGATCCCAGTATAAAGAAATTACATGGTTAATTTTTGGAAGACTTTTGTTCGTTTGGTTTCTTCTAGGTACATTGTGAGAATGCACCCGCTATCTACACTGTTTCGCCCTTCTAATCTCTTACAAAAAACAGAATTACACACACGAGGGTAGACACGACCCCAGTTAGCGTTTTTATTGTCTGTAACATTATCCAGTATGACCAACCTCGTGGTCTAGTGGTCAGAGTCTCTGACTGCTAACCATGAGGTCCCGGGTTCGATTCCCGGCTCTACCGTGGGAATTTTCCCTGAAGGGGAGGATTCCCGCGGTGACCATGGTCTGAGTAGGTTGGTAGAATTTAGGTTTAAGGGCCCTTCTGGCACTACATCCTCCTATATCACCACTCACATCAGCGGGACAACTTAACTGCGCCTCATGGGCGTCCCAACCTCAGAAGTCGGTTACACTCCTGCCATGTCCAGGAGGGAGGACCACGAAGTTCACAAGGACATGTGGTGGCATTGGATAAAAAAAAACATCCAGTATAAAAAATCGATTACAATGATAAATCTGCAGAAAGCAGAGCAGACAGGTAGCAGTAGAGGGGAGGGGGAGGGGAAGGGAGTTCCCCGTAATACAAAATTTGGAATAACGAGCAGACACACTGGAATTTTAGCCCTCAGAAACTCGGTGCATTTACCGTACGACCAGCACGCATAATAAATGTGTAAATCGATCCGTTTTATAGGTGACAATAAAAACAACGAATTTGTTATCATCGCATCTCGTACGCGGGACAGAAGTCTATCATCCATTATACCACTCACGATTAATCCCTTCCTATTTACCTACTGTCATAGGTAAGGGCATACGAGGCCCAGAGATAAACGTGACTTCACTTGCGTAGTGTGATGCAGGACCTACGTAGTCATGGTCACTTGTAAACTCGTTCGTTAATCAGTCCCACAGGATCCTTCACTCACTGATGAGTTGTCACGTATATGGCTGTAAACGGGGTGACATCATTAGCCACCCTGATCCCATCCGGAACTGAATATTAGCTTACTGCGACACATGCTTTAAACAAACCCTGCAAATTGTTATCCATATCGCTACTACAAAAAGCGAGACAGCGTACGTATCATCTTGTCCCGCGAATTATAGGCTACTACTACTTTTCGGTTTTGACATTCAGAGCGCCGTGCTTCGTGATATATTCTTATAATAAAATCAACGAGATGCACTAATTTCTCAAATTTATTTTTGGAATAAAACTCTACATGTTTCGGACTGGTTTTCTGTCCATCATCAGGAGTCCAGTACTGTATACACAGCAATACCTATATTTCATACAGGTCATACATGTCGAGCTATATTCCAAAAATAAATTTGAGAAATTAGTGCATCTCGTTGGTTTTATTATAAGAATAATTTCCGGTGCTGCTTTCAACTCCTTTCAGTGTGTCTCGCCCCTGACTGCCTGTACGAAATATATGAATGGTGGCACCACTGCAGTTCTTAACAGAAGCTGATATTCCGTTATGTGCTTACATTAATACTTATTTTCGTCGGGTATAAAAGGCAAAGTTTAGAAGAGGTCAAACTCTAGTGAAGAATACTGTCAGCTAATTGGGGCAGTGTCCGAAGCGTTGGTAAACTGCTACAGGATTACGGGGCGTCGTGTCCTATAGACCAGTATTTCTCAACCTTTGTGAGACCGCGACCCGGTAAATTCTTTTTTTCACCAGACGAGGGCCCGGTCCCAACAGATTTACTCGACAGTACTTTTCCAATTTTTTTTAACTTCGGACATTAAACTAACATAAGTATTAATAATTAATTATGGCATAATCATAAACACTATTAGTACAATTATGTGTAAGGTGTGGCAAGTTGACAAATATAAAATTACATTGAAATTAGTTATCAATTCTAGGAGAATCTTTCGCGGCCCGGTATAATTGATGCCAGGACCCGGTACCGGGCCGCGGCCCGGCGATTGAGAAACACTGCTATAGACAGTTCCCTTCACAGCCACAGCCGAGAGATCTTCAAATCTCGTGCAGTTCTAATGTTCCCACACCCTCAACATTGTGTGCAGATGAGGGGTACGCCTCATGTCCTGGTCAGTTTGTTCCCGAGGAAAGAGTCCCTGAAAATTTCCCCATTTTGTAGGAAGTCGGGTGGGCCCCACAGTCCACCTGGTTGTATAAAACACAGAGAAACATCTCTGGCCCCTTAGCGAAACGCACTTGCTCGTCCAACCAGTAACGTATCCACTACATTCACTGGGCTACCATGTTATTGGGGACACGCGGTGGTGCAGATGGTTGAGGTACTGCGCTACAAGCCGGAAGGTCGTGGGTTCGATTCTCGATGGTGTCATTGGAATTTTTCATTGACACAATCCTTCCGACCTGCACTACGTCCCGGGGGTGGACTCAGCCTGTAACAGAAATGAGTACCAGGAATATTTCCTGGGGCAGTAAAGGCGGCCGGTGCGTAGGGCTGACAACCTTACCACCTTCACGTGCCGAATGCCTCAACCTCTTGGGATTGTTTTACCTCTTACCACGTCATTTCCTCAGCTTCGCAACTGGCAAATAGCAAGGAGCGTGCCAAGAGGCCAAGCTGCGGTACACAGATCCCATAGCTAGCTGATAAATACCCACACACTGCTACCTGCTGCTGTATACTCAAAGGTCGTAAACGAAGTAAAGTCGAAATCTGTAAGAGTGCTTCTGTGTCACAATCGGCATAGACCGGAGTCAAACTACATCCGATTTTAAGTGAAGTGACTATTTCTACTCGAAACCGGTAACATGTCACAGCTGTCACGGATACCCCCAGAGCGATCTTATGTCCAACAGCCGACAAAATCAAGTCAGTGGGTTCAGATCTGAGCCTGTAAATTGTATTTGATAAATTTTCGTTAATGACACATTTGGCTAAGTCACGAAAAATAGGAACTTCTGCCTGCGCAGTATTAGCCTACATTTACGGCGGTGTTTGGTTTCCTGTGTTAGAAATGCTGACAATACACAGCACAAAGGCTGCCGTCAAACAGGACAACGAGACAGCGAAAATAGCAAGTGACGCATCTAGAAGTGTCATGCACTCCAAACAGAAATTAATAAATGAAGAAAGAAAATCAGATACCAGACAATGAGAGAAAAGAAGGAAGCAGATACGAAGAGAGGAAAGTATACAGCGAGAAGAGGAGCAGAGTAAAAGAAAAAGAAAGGAGAGTGGAAGGAAAAATAAAAAAGAAAGAAAATAACAAAAAGAGATAAAGTAAAAACAAGGAAAAGAAAGAACACTTCATTCTCATACAGATTGACATACCCACATTTTTCGAATCACTGCTAAGCTGACCCGTTAGGTGAACTAAACGCCACGCGCCATGCTAGGAAGAAAACGACACTGCATTTCGAATGAAGACCCTAAACAGCGTCAGTCCACAGTTCCATGGTGTCTCCGGGGAGTGACAGGTCCATCACAACGGCCCCCCTCCACCAGATATAAGACTGGAGGTCCAGCACCATCCGACATGGACAGATCAATGCTGAGGCAGGCAGGCACGAGAAGGACATCGCAAAGAGCGAGACGGAGCGCCTTCACTGTCACCTGGACGTCAACTCCAGATCCAGTAGACATTGCAGGGTTGGGTATGGAGGACAGAAACCCCGCGCGCACAGAGCATCAGCGGCCTATGTGCGAAATCGTCACTTGAACTGCTGGAAGAAGCTGCAGTACAACACCGCTGATATAATAACCCAACTAGTAACTATGATATTTTGGGATGTGACGCTGCGTATTTCTACACAGCGATAAACTTGGGAATTCGACGATTCGGCACTAATGAGGTAGTTTGAAAAGGTTGCTGGTGAAGGGCTGTGAATGCAGCAGCCGGAGAGCTACCGCGACGGAATTTTAAAACTCGTGCCAAGATGGGAACAAGACGGGCAATTTACTGTAGCGTAACATGAGGCGCGTTCGTGCTTTTAAGTACTACATATTCTGAGAGTGTGTTTGCAGCCTTAGGTATCCAGCATGCAAAGCGCAAGCGATATATTGTCATCTTTAACAAACAAAAATTCTATTCCGGAAGAAATTAAGAGCAGATTGAGGTCAGGAAATGCTTGCTATCATTCGGTGCAGAACCTTTTGTCTTCCAGGTTGCTATCCAAAAATTTAAAGATCAAGATATATAGAA
>Ga0131853_10024162_pt1 | contig 10969 bp, 6 predicted proteins | sample TergutLab28metaG_FD_92764 | JGI IMG/M metagenome (GOLD analysis project Ga0131853, IMG submission 92764) | Labiotermes labralis P1 segment gut microbial communities from Petit-Saut dam, French Guiana - Lab288 P1 (version 2) (version 2) | ecosystem: Host-associated > Arthropoda: Insects >...
GCGACGCCTTCGGGCGCAACCACCTCCTGTTCGTGGCCGGACGGTGCTTCGAGGACCGCATGCCCGCGCGCGTCGGCCGGCAACGCGGCCAGCGCCGCACGGATCGCCGGCAGGGCCGACTCGTCGCCGGCGAACAGGTGCCAGTCGGCGGCCGGGTCCGGCGCGTACGCGCCACCCGGGCCGCGGGCCGAGATCTCGTCACCGGGCCGCGCCGCGGCCGCCCACGGGCCGGCGTACCCCTCGGTGCCGTGGACCACGAAGTCGATCGCGAGCGTGCCGGTCACGACGTCGGGCTCCAGTGCGGTGTAGGTGCGCACGACCTGGGAGCCATCGGGATGCGGGACCACCAGCTTGACGTAGCGATCGGTGAAGAGGCTGCCGTCGAACGCGCTCAGGTCCTGGCTGCGGAAGCGCAGCCGCACCATGCTCGGGCTGAGCGTCTCGGTGGCCTCGACCACGAGACGGGTCTCGGGGCGCGGCGCGCGGGCCGGCGGCGTACTGGTCATGGACGCGACCCTACGGGGTGGCACCGCGCACCGTTCCGTGCCCCGTCTTGGGTAACTCGCCCGTGGCGGGGCGAGGTCTCAGCCGTTTCCGCCGGAGGCTTCAGACGCGCGTCGAGGGCCAGCCTCGGCGCGGAGCCTCATGGGGACCGAGGGAAGCCGTCATGGCGAACACGATTCAGGCATCGCCGCCCGCCCAGCGCGAGCCGAACCGAGGCTCGGGCCGCTGGCGGGGTCGGCACGGTGGCCGACGCCCGCGACGGAGGCGCCTGGTCATCCTCGGGCTGATCGCACTCCTCGTCGTACTCGGGGTGCCCGCTGGCGGGGCCTGGTACGTCGGCCACCGGATCACCAGTCAGATCACCCGCCTCCATGGTGTCTTCGACAACCTGCCCGCACGCCCGCCGAGGCCGACCACCGGTGCGGCGGCGAACGCGATCAACATCCTGCTCATGGGCACGGACCGCCGCTCGCCGGTCGCCACCACCGGAAGTGCCGCCCAGGCACCGGTATGGATCCCGGGCGAACAGCGGAGCGACACCATGATGATCCTGCACATCGACGCGGACCGGCGCGGCGTCTCCGTGATCTCGATCCCGCGCGACTCCTGGGTCTACATCCCGGGCCACGGCATGGCGAAGATCAACGCGGCGTTCTCCTGGGGTGGTCCCTCGCTCGCCGTCGCCACCGTGGAGCGACTCACCGGGGTGCGCATCGACCACATCGCCATCGTCGACTGGGCCGGCTACAAGGCGATGATCGACAAGGTCGGCGGCATCGACGTCACCATTCCCTCGACCGTCTACGACAGCGCTCGTCACTACACCTGGACCGCGGGGACCCATCATCTCGACGGCACCCTCGCGCTGCTCTACGCACGCGATCGCTATGGCCTGCCCGAGGGGGACATCGACCGGGTCCGGCGCCAGCAGGAGGTGGTGCGCGAACTGTCCAAGAAGGTGCTCGCGGAGATGGGCAGCCCGATGACGATGTACGGCCTGCTGGACGTGCTCTCACAGCATCTGACCATCGACTCCGGCTGGAGCTCGTCGGCGCTGGCTTCTCTGGCCTTCTCACTGCGCGATCTCCACGGTGACGAGGTGAAGTACCTGACCGCTCCCCTGACCGGTACGGGCATGGTCGGCGACCAGAGCGTCGTCTTCCTCGACGCCTCGGCGGACGCCGGGCTCTGGACGGCCCTGCGCGCCGACTCCATGGGCGCCTGGGAGCACGACCACGCAGGCGCGCTCACCCCTACGACGGTCGACTGACCCGCGTCGCCGTACCTCGAACTGGGGAGAGCGGGCGAGACCGCGCTCTGGAGCCGTCGGCGTTCGTAGTCTCGGCCGAGAACCACGATCCGAGGAGACGCGGGTGACCACGACCGCACTGAGCGCCAACACCTTCCACGACAACCTCCGAGCGCTGGCGGCAGCCCAGAAGCCTGCACACAACACGGCCGCCTACTCCCGGCTGGTCAACCGCCCGCTGGGGCGGGTGGTGGCGGCGTACGGTCATCTGGTCGGCCTGACCCCCAACCAGGCGACCGCGATCAGTGCTGCTCTCAGTGGCGCGGCCCTCCTCGTGCTCCCCCTCCATGCCCCGACCTGGTGGCTGGGGCTGGTCGTCTCCCTACTCCTGGCGTCGGGATACGTGATGGACTCCGTCGACGGCCAACTGGCCCGCCTGCGCGGCGGCGGCTCGCGGGCCGGCGAGTGGGCGGACCACACCGTCGACTGCTTCAAGACCGCGACCCTGCACCTGGTCGTGCTGATCTCGTGGTACCGCTTCTCCGACGTACGCGGCTGGTGGCTGCTGGTCCCGTTGGGATTCGAGGTCGTGGCGATCGTGACCTACTTCGGCCTCATCCTGATGCCGACGCTGCGGCGGCCGGCGGCGCCTGACGCGGGCGTCCGGCAAGCGGAGAATCCGCTGCGGAAGTACGCCTTGCTCCCCATGGACTACGGTGCGATCTGCTGGCTCTTCGTGCTGCTGGGGTGGGCCGAGGGCTTCCGTTGGGCCTACCTCGCCGTCTTCGTGTGCAACGCTGCGGCGCTGGCACTCGCGCTGCGCAAGTGGTGGCGTGAGCTGCGGGTCCTCGACGTCGCCAGCCTCGCCGCGTCCGCGCCGTGAGCAGCGCGGCGTCCGCTCCGGCTCGCCCGGCTCGTGATCGAGCCGACGGCCGGCCGGTGCGCGTCCTGATCGCACACCCATCGCCGGACGTCTACGGCTCCGACCTTCAGCTCGTCGAGACCGTGCGCGGCCTCGTCGAGACCGGTGCTGCCGTGACGGTCGTCCTCCCCGCCTCAGGGCCGCTGGTCCGGCTGCTCGCCGAGGCTGGGGCCGAGGTCGCCCTCGTGCCGTTCCCGGTGCTCCGCAAGGCGCTGATGCGGCCCGCCGGGTTGTGGACCCTGGCCCGCGACGTCGCGAGATTCCTGCGCGTGCGCGGGGTGTGGCGCGAGACGGCGCCCGATCTCGTCCTCGTCAACACCCTCACCCTCCCGTGGTGGATGATCGCCAGCCGGCTGCGGCGGGTGCCCGTCGCGTGTCACGTCCACGAGGCGGAGGAAGCCCAGCCGGCAGCGGTACGGCTGGCGCTGGTCGCGCCCCTCCTCCTTGCTTCCGTCGTCGCCGCCAACTCCAACGCGACCAAGGCCGTCCTGCTCCGGTCCGTCCCCGGCCTGCGCCGGCGCCTCACCGTCGTGCACAACGGCGTGCCCGGCCCGGCGGTCGTGACGCCACCTCGCCAGCGCGGCCGCACCGACACGCTTCGCCTGGTGCAGGTCGGACGGCTCTCGCATCGCAAGGGAACCGACGTCGCCCTGGAGGCGGTCGCCTTGCTGCGGGCGGAGGGACGCGACGTCCGGTTACGCCTGTGCGGGGCCGTCTTCCCGGGCTATGAGTGGTTCGAGGACAGGCTGCGGGCCCGCGCCCGCTCCGGCGACCTTGCCGGTGCGATCGAATTCCTCGGCCACGTCTCCGACCCCTCCGGCGAGGTGGCCGACGCCGACATCGTCCTCGTCCCGTCGCTGACCGAGTCCTTCGGCAACGCGGCCGTCGAGGCCCTGCTCGCCCAGCGGCCGGTCGTCGCCTCGCGGGTCCAGGGTCTGGCGGAGGTCCTTCGGGACGGCCGGACCGGTCTCTTGGTCGAGCCCAGCCGCCCCGAAGCACTCGCCGCAGCCATCCGTCGTCTCGCCGACGACCCTGGCCTCGCCGCTCGCCTCGCCGCAGCGGGACGAGCGGACGCAGCGACCCGGTTCGGCGTGGCGGAGTACCGCGCCAAGCTCACCACGCTGCTGGGAGTCGTGCCCTCGCGCTACGGCAGCGGCCAGTAGTCGATCGTGCCGTGGTCGCGAGCGTTGGTGACCAGGTTGGTCGCCAGCTCCGGGAACCAGGATCCCGCCGACGGGTCGCCGGCATGGCAGGTGCCGTCCGAGAGCCCGGGGGACTTGATCCACAGGTAGGCATCGTCGTAGGTGCCCGCGGTCTTGGTCGTGGGGCGGCTTCCGAGGGCGGCACTCTCGTTGTTGCACGAGTTGTACGGCGCGCCGGGGTTGGCCTGGGGGACGACTCCGTTGCGGCTGGTGTCCACCACGTAGTGCTTGCCCGACACACCGGCCGCGGCCAGCTTCGCCACCAACTGGTCGCCGTAGGACTCCTCGGTCGCGGTCGAGCCGTGCGAGGAGACGTTCAGCGCGAAGCCGCGCATGTACTTCATGCCGGAGTCGACGAGCGCAGGCACGACGTAGGACCAGGACAGCTGCCCGGACCCGGCGTGCAGGTAGGTGGCCACGTTCGGCGCGACATCGTGGAGGCGCTTGGCGGCGTAGGTCAGCAACGCGGTCCGCTCGGCACGGACGGCCGGGTCGTTGTTGCAGAACGAGATCGCGTCCGGCTCGAGGATGACGATCGCGGGATGGGAGCCGATGGCGGCGGCGACCTGGTCGATCCAGCTGCGGTAGGCGCTATCGGAGGAGACGCCGCCGCTGGAGAGCCCGCCGCAGTCTCGGTTCGGGATGGCGTAGAGGACGAACTGCGGCACCTGCGACTTCGCGCTGGCAGCTGCCACCAGCCGCGAGACGGTCGAGACGCCGCTGCTGGTCCCGAAGACCCAGATCCCGGCCGGTGTCGCAGCGATGTTGTAGTCGATGCGCTTCGCGGTCAGGTTCGTCTGGCTCCGATAGGCGCCCCAGGCCACCGAGGAAGTCCACACATACGGCTTGCCGCGTACGGCGGCGGGAGCGGAGGCCGATGATTGGCTCGGCTGGCTCGGCGTGGTGCTCGCGGGGGGCGTCGGCGTGGACGCCGACGAGCGCGCCTTCGGCCTCGACGCGACGAGGCGGTCCCAGACGACCCTGGTCACGTGCCGGCCGCCGTCGGGTTGGTCGGCCCAGACGCCCACGGATCCCGAGCGGATCCGACTCGCGCTCGAGTCGGTCGCCGAGAGCCGACGGGATCGTCCGGCCACCGCGACCTTGCCGGTCAGGTGGACCTTCGCGGACCCCACGGCCCGCAGACGGAGTCTGAGTACGGCGCCTGGGGCCACGCCCGTGGCGACCACGCGCCGGTGACCGATCCGGACATAGCCATGCCGGCCGTCGACGCGGTCGATGGCGGCGTACACGGTGCCGGCCGGGGTGATCCGTGCGAGGAGTCGGTAGAAGCTCGTGCCCCGGACGCGGGCCAGCAGCGCGACGCGCGTCCCGGCTGAGGTCGCCGCCTGATCGCGCACGCGGACCGATACGGCGGCCCGCACGGCGGCGTCGGAGAACTGCGTCAGCGTCGCCTCGCGCCGCTCACCACCGGCGAGCGCCATGTGGGCCTTGCCGTGCCGGACCGACATATGCGACGAGCCGTCAGGGTAGGCGTACGCGCCACCGACCGAAGCGTTCCCCCACCCGTGACTGGTGCTCCTGGAGAAGGCGTCGTGTGCCGAGGTGTAGTGGGCATCGGCGGTCGCCTGGCTCGGCGCGACGGCGAGCATGCAGGCCACGACCAGGACGAGCACAGCAGCCCCTGCGGTGGCGGCCCACCGCCGCGAGGTCCCCTCCGTCTCTACGGATGCGGGCGTAGACGTAGTCACCATGCACCTCCCCTCGCTGACTGCGGTGGGGTGAGACCACCGTCGTCGGCGGCCGTCTTTCGGCGGCGCTTCGCGGATACCCAAATTTCGGTGAAAACAAACACGGCGGGGATTCCAACACGCTACGCAGGAGTACTGCCAACCCGGACCCGGTATCTCTCCCTCATATTGGGTACGGCACCGCAGCACCTCGGGCCGTTCACACCTGGCGCTCTCGACGGCGGGGACGGTCGTCGGCCAGGTCTAGGTGGTGGACAACACGTCGCGTGGCATGGGCCCACGTGGACGGCCCGGCTGAAGGATGCATTCGGCGATCAACTGTCGTCGCTCGTGCACGCTCGAGATATGGCCCGCGTGCCCGCCCGGAGGATCACCCTTCGACGCCTACCACGTCGCGTCGCGTCGCGTCGCGGTTGTGCGATTCAACCTGCCGCGGGGAGGCCGTCCTCGGTCGCACCGAACGGCACCAGGCGTCCGATCGCCTGACCGTGCCCGGCGTGTTCGGGCTGGCCGCCCACGACGGCGAAGCTGGGCTGGATCAGCTGGAGGATCGCCTCGACCGACCCCTGGATCTCGTTCAGCATCCGCGCGGCGGCACGAGCGGTCATCCGGGTCGGATCAGCCACGTCGTCCATCCGGGGACGTCGCTCCAGGCGCCGGCTCCGTGCTCGGGGCGCCATCTCGACGAGCCGGCGCAGCCGGTCCGCGACCGACTCCCCGCAGTCGTCGAAGACATCCAGATCGAGATTCGATGCCAAGGCTGCCAGCTCGCGCAGCGTGAAGACCCGACGGACCGCGGAGGGCGCCATCTGTGTGACCGCCCTGCGGTGTGAACGGCAGGCCGTGATGACGACGTCCGCGCGTTGGACCGCCTCGGGACGAAGCTGCGCGGCGAGGTGTCCCGCGTCCGGCATGCCGAGCGCCTCAAGGCGCGAGCCGAGGATCGGGTCGATCCTGCTCCCGACGACCGCCGCAATGCCCGCGCTGGCCACGGAGACGCCCGTGCCACCCAGCCCACGTGTCGTCGCGGTTCCGGTCTCCAGCATGGCGGCGATGACCGGGGAACGCCTCACGTTCCCCCGACACACGACCAACACGTTCGCAGTCCGCACAGCCACTCCTCTCGTCGCCGACGTCAGCGTAGGTGGCGTTCAGAGCCTTCGGGCGCGCGGTTCCGGACATACACACTTTTGTTGAAGTGGCCCCAGATATGGGGGTGAGCCCGAGGTCGTCTTCCTAGCGTTCTGGAAACGCACCTAGTGCTTGCGCGTTGGTGGGGGGCGTCCCGTCCGGATCGGGCTTGACGGAGCTGGACCCGGCGTGGCGCAGCGCTCGGTCGTCGTGACCGACTGAACCGGGAGATGAAGTTTTGATGAGCATCGACATGGGGCGCTGCGCATGGATTGCGCCATCGCTCATCGTGGTGGCCGTCGCAGTTTCGGCGTGTGGAGCCACGACCAAGGCCGCGCCGAGCGGGAACGGCGTCGCCGCCGGATCGGCGACGACCCACTACGCCGCGACCGCAGCCACCGGCGCCGCTTCTGACACGCCCGGCGCGCACACCGGCAATACCACACACGCGGCGGTCACATCGCGGCCGACGGATCCGCTGGCGGGCACCTACCACCCGGTCAAGCGCAGCGGCCCGGTCGCCACGCACCGGATCACCGCTACCCGGGGGACGTTCACCAAGCCGGTCACCTACAGCGATGGCCTGCGGCTGTCGGTGGTGAAGGTGACCACCGCGGTCGAATCCGCCCAGGGCGCCGGCGCGTTCCCGGACACGAACGAGTCGGTGCTGACGCTCCGGCTGATCAACCGGACCACCCGGCCGGTGGATCTCGAGAACGTGGTGACCCAGTTGGCCTACGGCCACCCGGCCCGGATCGCCCAGGCGGTGTACGACAACCCCGCCGCCCGCGACTTCGGCACCGTGGTTGCCCCCGGCACTTCCGTCGAAGGCACCTACGCCTACGCGGTCCCCAAGAACGCCCTCGGCGCTCTCACGATGCACGTCGACCTCGACGGCCTCCACGCGGTGGCGACCTTCACCGGGTCAGGGAGATAGCAGATGACCATCACGCCCACACCCAGCCATCAAGGCCCGGGACGTCCGGCCTTCACCACCCATTCTCTCGGATCCACCGTGACGCACCTCCTGAGGAGAGGCCCCATGACACTCGCTCGCACCCGCGTGATGCGCCTTCTCGTCCTCGTGACGGGCGTGGCGCTCGCCTCTGCCTTCACCGCGGTCCTCGCCGCCGCGCCGAGTGAGGCCGACACTGCTCCCCCGCCGGGCATCCCCGCCACCGTGACCGCCGACGTCCTCCCGACCTGGCAGGTCAACGGCGTCGTATGGAGTCAGGTGACGGTCGGCAACACCGTCTACGCGACCGGAAACTTCAGCTCCGCACGTCCGCCGGGCGTGGCGCTCGGCGGCACCGGCCAGATCAGCGAGAGCAACCTGCTGGCCTACAACATCACCACCGGCAACGTCATCACGAGCTTCAGTCACACCCTGAACGCCCAGGGCCTGGTGGTCACCGCGTCACCTGACGGCTCGAGGGTCTACGTCGGTGGTGACTTCACCACGGTCGACGGGGTCGCGCGGTCGCACATCGCGGCGTTCGACACCGCCACCGGGGCGCTGGACACCTCTTTCCACCCGTCGGTCAGCGGTCAGGTGCGCGCCATCGTCGCAACCAACACCACCGTGTACGCCGGCGGCACCTTCTCCAGCGCCGCCGGGTCGGCACGAGGAAGGCTGGCCGCGTTCAACGCGGCCAACGGGGCCCTGCTCAGCTGGGCGCCCCAGGCCGACAACACGGTCTGGGCGATGGTCCTGACGCCTGACGGCTCGAAGGTCGTGATCGGCGGCCAGTTCCAGACCATGAGCGGCGCGGTCGCCAACGGAATGGCCGCGGTCGACCCGACCGTGGGCACCGCGCTGCCGTGGGCGGCGAGCCAGACCATCCAGGACTACAACAACGGCGCGGTCGACACCCTCGCCGTCGACGGCAACCAGATCTACGGCGGCGGATACGCCTTCGGCAGTGGTTCCACGTTCGAGGGCGAGTTCGGCTTGAACCCCGACACGGGAGCGGTGAACTGGCTCAACGACTGCCACGGCGACACCTACGGTGTCTTCCCGATCGGGCAGGTCCTCTACACCGTCAGCCACGCACACAACTGCTCGATGATCGGCGCCTTCCCTCAGACCAACCAGGACTGGGCGATCAACATGCGGCACGCGCTGGCCTTCACGACCTTCCCGACCGGCACCAACACCGGGCCCGACGACTACGGCTGGAACTACAACGGCATCCCGGACTCCACGCTGCTGCAGTGGTTCCCCGAGCTGAAGACCGGCACCTTCACCGGGCAGTCCCAGGCAGCGTGGTCGGTGACCGGAAACAGCAGCTACGTCGCACTGGGCGGCGAGTTCCCGTCGATCAACGGGACGGCACAGCAGGGGCTGGCACGGTTCGCCATCCGCTCCATCGCGCCACACAAGGTCGGCCCGGTCCGGAACGCGGGCGTGGCACCGGTGGCCTCGTCGTTCTCCGGAGGGACCGTCCGTGTCTCCTGGCAGGCCGACCATGACATGGACAACGCCAACCTCACGTACTGGGTCTACCGCAGCGGGACCACGGCGCCCATCTACACCACGACGCAGGCCTCCAACTACTGGACCGAACCGCAGATGGGCTACCTCGACACGGGTCTGACGCCAGGGGCGTCCTACACGTATTCGGTCAAGGTCGCGGACCCGGACGGCAACGTCGTCTACCTTCCGACCACTCCGAGCGTGACCGTCTCCAACGCGCCCACGAGCAGCTACGACCAGGACGTGGTGAACGCAGGCGCCACTGCCTACTGGCCTCTCAGCGAGGCGAGCGGCACCACCGTCTACGACCACGCCGGCTTCAATGACGCGACCGCACAGACCGGCGTGACTCGTGGGGCCGCGGGCCCGATCGCCGGTGATCCGGCCACGGCCTCGACGTTCGACGGCAGCAGCGCAGGGTCGGTGGCCTCGGGCGCGATGCCCACCACCTCGGCATTCAGCATCGAGACGTGGATCAAGACCACCACGACGTCGGGCGGCAAGATCGTGGGCTACGGCGACACCCAGTCCGGCACGAGCTCGTCCTATGACCGGCACATCTATATGACGAACGACGGCCGCTTGATCTTCGGTGTCTATCCCGGGACGCCCAGGATCCTGCAGACCTCCGGTGCGTACAACGACGGCCAGTGGCACTACGTCGTGGCGACCCTCAGCCCCACGGCGGGCACCGCGCTGTACGTCGACGGCAAGAAGGTCGCCTCGGACGCGGGCACCACGTCCGCACAGGCGTACTCCGGCTACTGGCGGATCGGCGGGGACAACCTCAACGGGTGGCCCTCCCAGCCGAGCAGCAACTTCTTCGCCGGCTCGATCGGAGACGTCGCCATCTACCCGTCGGCGCTCAGCCTGTCGCAGGTGCAGGCTCACTACCTCGACGCCGGTGGCACGCTCAGCGTCCAGCCGAAGCCGACCGACGCCTACGGCAAGGCGGTCTACAACGACTCGCCGGACCTCTACTGGCGACTGGACGAGTCGCACGGGACCACCGCGACCGACGTCAGCCCGAACCAGGCCAACGGCACCTACTTCGGCGGTGTCCAGTACGGCGTGGGCGGCGCGATCGCAGGCACCAGTGACACGGCAGTCACCTTCAACGGGGTCGACGGTGGGGTGTCGTCGGTGAACTCGGTCTCCGACCCCACGGTCTACAGCGAGGAGCTGTGGTTCAAGACCACGACCACCTCCGGTGGAAAGCTCATCGGATTCGGCGATCAGCCGTCGGGCCTGAGCAGCAACTACGACCGGCATGTCTACATGCTCGACTCCGGGCAGCTGGTGTTCGGCGTGTGGACCGGGCAGCCGAACACGATCACCTCGCCGAACGCCTACAACGACGGCCAGTGGCACTACATGGTCGCGACCCAGGGTCCGGACGGCATGAACCTGTACGTCGACGGCACCGAGGTCGGATCCAATCCGCAGACGCAGGCGCAGCCCTACTCGGGCTACTGGCGGGTCGGGGGTGACACCTCGTGGGGCGGCGACAGCAACTGGTTCGCGGGCTCGATCGACGAGGTCGCCATCTACTCCCACGAGCTGAGCGCGAGCGACGTCATCGCCCACTACAAGGCCGGCGGCGGCCAGCTGGCCAACCAGCCACCCACCGCGGCGTTCACCTCAACCACGAACAACCTCACCGCATCCGTGGACGGCACCGGCTCCTCCGACCCCGACGGCACCATCGCCGCCTACGACTGGAACTGGGGCGACAACACCAACCACGACACCACCGCCACGGCCACCCACACCTAC
>Ga0131853_10024163_pt1 | contig 10968 bp, 5 predicted proteins | sample TergutLab28metaG_FD_92764 | JGI IMG/M metagenome (GOLD analysis project Ga0131853, IMG submission 92764) | Labiotermes labralis P1 segment gut microbial communities from Petit-Saut dam, French Guiana - Lab288 P1 (version 2) (version 2) | ecosystem: Host-associated > Arthropoda: Insects >...
AAGGGAAGAAAGGAGAAAAAAGGAAAAAAAAAAAAGAAAAAGAAGGAGTAAAAAAAAAAAAAAAAAAAGAAAAAAAAAAAAAAAAAAAAATTTGTAAAAAAAAAAAAAAAAAAAAAAAAAAAGGAAATTGGGCTGAAGAAATGGAAAATGTTTAAGTAATGAAAAAGAGGAGAAACAAACTTAAGAATGGACAGGAAAGAAGAAAAGAACAGAACGGAAAGAACATAAAAATAGACTGAAGAACTGAAGGAACGGTGGAAGGAAATGATATGTGAAATGGCAGAAATAATGAAACAAATGTAGAATAAATGAGAAGGTTAAATTAATGGATGAAAGCGTAGAAATTAAGGAAAGGAGATAGCGGGAGATAAAAGGGGAGAAAGAGGTAGAGGTGAAAAAGGGAGGAAATGAAGGTGTAATGTAGAAATAGATAAGAAGGAAGGGAGAAAGAGATGAAAGGAAGAATAGAAAGAAATAAGAAGAAACTGAAACACAGCTGCGCAAATAGGAGACAGAGGAATGTCCTAACGACAAAATATCTGCTGCCTCCCACAAGTAACTGATGAAGGCTCACAGCTTCAAATAACTGGGCTAAGCTCTGAACTCCTGCAGTATAGCGCATGCGGGCTTGTTTGCACTGCTTTAACTTTAATTTGCTGCGTACGGGCGACCCAGCGTGACAGCTGACAACTCTAAACGACACCCGGTGGGACGAACCGAGGAATGGCATTCAGAGGCTAACGGGAGAGTGGGTGCCCTCCTGTGCCTAAACCAAGCATTTCAGTTATTAAAGGAAATACATACCAAGTTTAATTGGCACTTCTAATTCTGAAGTTCGTAAATGTTCTGAGGGTAGACCGTGGAATAATATTAAAAGCCGTCGTAAATGGGGCTTGAAAATGTGAACTGGTGTTATATACACACAGTGGAGTACACTGGGGTCTTATGTGAGCTTGGTGACCAAACGTTTCCTTCTGTGAAAGGGGAAAAGGGAGATTTTTGTAACCAGAACTTTTAAACATTTTGAAGGATTCTGTATTATTTAGTTTTTCTTCCATTTATGTATGTTGTTAAAAAATAATTTGTTTACTCCGAAATGTATAGAGCTATCTAGAGAATTATTGAGATTTTTGGCTCCCAAAGATTAGTGCGAATAATATTACGATATTTTCCTATTTATTTTCCAGTAAAACAAGAGAGGCAGTGTTTGTATAACGTAACATCAAGGCGCGTTCATGTAACCATTGTTGCAGAGTAAAAGCAATACATATTTCATGTTCTGAATGTGTGTTTGTAGCCATAGGTATTCAGCTTGCAAACCGCATGCGCCTTATCGCCATCTGTGGCCTGTCTGGATCCACCACATTTTCCCACATTATCTCATAAACGGAACGATTTTCGAAAAAAAAAAAACTTACTGAACATAAAATGCTTGTCTTGATTTTCTCCATAACTTTTATCTGAAACGTTTCTCATTCTAACAAGAACTTTAAGCAAAATAATTTCACAAATGTACGTAGGTCTTCTTGTAAAGTACTTATTCTTCTTGTCAGATTTTAGTAAAAACTGAATTTTCTGGACGGATTTTTAAAAAACATTCAAACACAAAACTCCATGAAAGTCACTTTAATTATACCAACTAATGCACTTATAAAAAAATTTCACACTAAAACACTTAAAATCGCTCCAACATGTTTCGATCCTAAAATCATCTTCAGGGAGCCATATTGTTCCTTGCTAAAGTCATATATTAAAAACACTCACTAATTAATTTCCTTACAATGACAGGGTGCTGTGGCAGCATGTCGTACTGTGTTGAGAATGTGCCTAAATATGGGTGTGCGTCGTGTGTGATAACACACGACCTACGCACCGGCTCTCAAGACCACCACCCATCCAAAATCTCGGTGCAGAAAACCATATGCTGCAACTCAACATCTAATGCTCCTGATGATGGGCGTATGTACCCGAAACATATCGAGCTAAGAATATATTAATAAAATTACCTAGTTGCATCAAGTTGGCGTTTCACTTTATTTCAAATGTAAATAAATTTACATGAAATTGTCACGCTAAATTTTAGGATACTTGCAGAATCTTCGTACAGTACTGCGCACAACGGCTGCTATTGCAATGGACTGTAGGTATAACAGGTTATATACAGAGGCATGAATGCTAAGCCATTAACAGGGAAGATGTTCTAAGCGGAGCATTGATCCTGCCATTGTGGAGGTTTCTTGTATACCAGCATAATAAACTAGTTTCGGTTATCTGGGATATTACGACATTTGGTGCATTACAGTTTGCTGACGTTTCAAAATAAGTCGAATTTCAACCGGACTTTGCTGTATCCCGTCCCAAACAGCTGTATTCATATTTAAGGGCCCCGTCAAGGCCTACAATTTTGAAGAAGCTTGTCATCAATACATTTCTTAGTTTGGTTACCAACAAATTATCTCCTAAATACAAATTTTCGTCATTATTTAACACACTTTCTCTGTGCCTTTTGGTTTGAGTATCTATTAGGAAATAACGCATTTATATGACTTTTGTGTTCTGGGTTATGACAACATGCAGTTTGTTGGATGACTAAAACTAAAACTAAACTCCGTGGCCTTAGTCCGCACGCGAACTATATCGACAGAGCGGCCGCCGCCGGTCGGCGAAGTTAGTGCCAACTTTTGCGGATAGAAGGGTGTCACGTGGTCAGCGCAACGGGTCCCCATAGCCGTTAATCTCTGTTTTCTAGACCTGGAGCCGCTACTTTTTTTTCATTCAAGTAGCTCCTCAATTGACCTCACGAGGCTGAGTGGACCCCGTTCCAGACCCATTACTACTCAGAAAATCTGGTAGCGCCGGGGATCGAACCCTGGACCTCTGTATCTGTAGTCAGAAACTGTGACCACTAGACCACAGAGGCGGTCGTTGGATGACTAAACACGGAAGAAAATCTTGCTTTCTTTTTCGTAGTAAAGGCCATGCCATACATCACCATAGTGGAAATTCTCAAACACTTAGGTTCCTTACCGTATAGATATATTAAAGAACGACTAGAATGTCAAACGCCTTAAAGGAAGGGTTATACTCGCCCGCTGTAAAGGAAAGTCGAAGAAGTTGCCGACAGAGCGCGGCGACGCGTTTGTTAGTCGATAAGTGTAAGTAGGAACCAAGATATCAAGTAAACACCGACACGTGTGCTCATATATTATTAAATCACCACTTTATTAACATTACAAGTAACTCCCTTGTAATATCGTCTCAGTATTATTACGAGCCAAGAAATATTTAATGATGTGCAAAGTCTCTTTAATGTCGACCACGTTGCACATGAATAAATATTTCTTGGTTGTCTATTATACTGAGACGACATTACAAGTGATTTAATAGTACATGAGTGCATCTGTCGGTGTTCGTTCGATACAGTGATACTGGTGCATGGATACGAATAAGATAATGTTTAAAAAACCAAGATTTCAGGGACTTTGTATCGTAGTTTTGACACTAGAAGCCTAAAACGTATTTAAATAACATTTAAAAATTATTTATCTCAGTATTTAACCAACTTTATGCACAAAATTTGTTTTAAATAATTTTTTATTTCATGCCTCTACATGTTTCGAGCACATGTGCTCATCATCAGGAGGTCAAAATTGTATTACGCAGCTTCTGGTATCATCACACCTATAGGTGTGGTTAAATACTGAGATAAATGTACTGAGATGCACGGTCAGCAAAACGTCAGAATTTAAAAATTAGTTCCAAATTTTACAGGTAACACCCTATAGCTCCTTTACAAAGATTAATTTCTTAATTTTGCCCAGGTAAGTAATCGCTGTATTTCGAAGAATCGTGCTCAACACACAGACATTCTCTGTGGTATAAACGAAAAGCTTTTAAAGTTAAGACCTGAAAAGCAATATGTTGCAATAATGTGATTAACCTCTTCCCCTATAGTGTATAAAAAGTCGTAAAATAAAAAAGAACCTGCACTATGAACTTACTTGATGAAGCCACTATTTCCCTCGCTTACAAATTTACCAACGTTGTAATTCACTGGAAAGTTTTACTTTCTTTCTACCAACTTCACACGTGTGAAAGCCTTTCCAGCTAAGTTCAGAATTGTGCTACTAAGATGCTTTCCAATGGGAACCAAGTTTCATTCTGCTGCTAGCCACCATTACCTGGTCATAAAATAAACATTACAACATTACAGGTTTTTGACCTGTATCCGAATCCAGTAATCAAGATAAAACACTATCGATTTTAAGAATCCTTTAGATAAGAGTGCTGCTGTGATGTCCAGTCACACGGGCATTTAGATTCCATTTAATTCCCTCTGACTTACAGTACAAGAAGCTAAGAGCCCTCAGACGAAGGCGGACGACCCCTGAGCATTTCCTCCGCTTTTTCTACTTTCTCTTTTGTTGCTGGACTATCGTTTTTGCTTTTCCTTTCCTCAGCTACTATCACGAATGTCCACAGTCCCTGTGACCTCCTTTGAGGACTGCATAGTGCAGCGAGGAAATATTTTTTGTTTATATCAGTGTAAATCTTAGACTGTGATAGATGGTCTGACGTTGGTTTTTTTCCGGCACGTACGTTTCTGTTTATAAAGCCCTTAGAAACTGTTAACCTTGAATGGATGTGACAACGAACGTGCAGTTTGTAAGTCGGTTTCTGGCTTAGACACTTTTGAGTCTTCCTCTTTTTGATTACATGAAACATTGTATACTATTGACGGCTCTGTGACGTCACATCACTAGGTAATTTGTCTCTGACATTTCGAAAGAACATAATGTTCTCTTCTTCACGGATCTAGATACTCGAGAAGAATAGCCCTTTGAAAGATAAGATATTTTGTTTCTTCGAAACGTCGGAAAATATTATCCAATGGAATGGCTTCGTGTAACACGTGGTGGTGGTGGTGGAAATTCAATTCAGTTCAATGAGTATTTATTAACGTGCAGCCTTAACCGCAAAACTGCAAATAATAATCAAAATAATGCAATATTAGTGCAGTTTATGTAGAACGTAGAACCAGAAGTGATACAGTAATAACAGGGACAACTGAAACCGTCTCAGAATTATTCAGAAAGTATCTGAGGAGTGTACGTAGGAAGCAGGACGTCAAGAAACTGCAGAAAACAACCACACTGGGCACTTTCACTGGCTATCGAAATCTCCGTAGCCTCTTCCAAAGCGTGTTCTCCAGATAGTGTGATCTAGTGCTTCGTCTTTCAATTCTCTGTATCCACTCGTTTCCTTAGGGTTATACAGCAGCTGTTTTGTCTTCTTCTTTTTCTTCCTATCTCTTCTACCCATCCCTCTATCTGTCCTTAAATAACGTAAGGCAGTTCGCGCGCAAGATGTGACCAATCCAGTTAGTTTTTCTTATTTTTTTTGCACGCAGTATATTCCTCTGATCCTTGGCCCTATTAATACTTCATTTCTCAGAAGGTTCGTCCAACTGATTTCCTCCAGCCTTCTCTAATACAATTAAATTTCTCGTACAGTAAGCAATCGGTTTATGTATGGGTAATTATTCATTGTTATTTAATACTTCGGCTTATTCGAATGAAGAGGGTTAAGATTATTGGTTTAATGTTCACGTTTGTTACACGCTTTGAAAGAAAATTAAGCACTGCTATTAGTTGTTTAGAAAAGATATGAAAGATTGAAGTTGAGAGCTAAATTACAAGACTTTAAGTAATTTGATTTCATCCCATTCTGCACACAGGCGACAGTTCTTTGTTTTTCATTGAAAAAGAAACCTGTATTTTTGGAAGACCGTTGTTGAATATTACATATATAATTTTAAAAATGTTACCTACACATAGCGTCCATTTTGTTTACGTCCCGCTAATACCTGCGACTTAAGGAAGAACAAATTACGTGGAAAGAACGACGTCAACACAGAAATAAATATACGAAACTTTCACCTGAGAATAGTCATTGATGGAAACTTAATAGTAAAATAACTTCATGCGAATGGTTTGTGAAGAAGTAGTGGTATGAGAAAAGGATTTAATTTGGAGCTTTTTTTAGCACTGTGATGAAGACTGGTTTTCCATAAAAGCAAGAAGTCCTTTGCTAATTTTCTACAGCTCGCGGAAAATGATCGTGGAATTTGTATTTATATTCTTGACGTAAATATAATATATATAATATAATATAATGTAATATGATATATATGATGTGATATGATATATGATACGATATGATGTTTGATATGTGATGTATGATATGATATGTTATAATATAATATATAAGGTGTTTTTATATGTTTAAATGTAGCCAAATGAAAGTTTACGATTCACAGATGATAGTAAATTTCCTAGCCACTTAATTTAATCAGAAATTTCCGTGTGCCGTGTTCTTGACCTCATTCTTTAAACTATCGGTTCCACCGCAGGTTACCACGCTCCCTGTATTGCTTCCTATTTATTTTCTATAAGCCATAAAGCAGCATGTTCCCAGTCGTTTGTTAATTCTTCTTCATCTCTTCTCAACTGTTTACTCTCTCTGTGTTTCCTCTCTTCGTGCTGCACACTGCTTCTGACACGGTCTGCTTCTTTGATCCTAGTAGGAAGAACTGACCTGAATGTTACTGTTTGCCGGCTGCTGTCAGAACCAGTAGATCACTGTCGCGTATTGCTAGATTATATTTGTTATTATTTTGGTTTCAAACATCCAGCGAATAACTCAGATGTGTGGAGAAATACGACGGTGAAAAGAGTGACTCAGTTTCTTTTGATTTAAATCCTTTAAAATCTGTTTTAAAGGGCAGATTGGGAACCAAAGCAAGTTCGGGAGATTTAGAGAAGGCAAACATCTGCTGCCTTTTCTGGAAATAGAAGGAATAGAAGGAAGATTTCACGGGTTTCCAGTCCGTAGCGTAGTCACTGTATTGACTGACATGTATGTATACTGGCTGCCGAGTGTGAAGTTATGGAAAGTCTGACATTCTCAAGGCTAATGATAGTCATTTTTTACCAACTTGGTACACAAATTCTTTATTTTAATACATTTATTACGTTCCTCTACATGTTTCTAGCACTATTGTGCTCATTTTCAGGAGGACAACTGTATTAACACAGTAACTGGTATTGTCACTGTCTTTGGGTGACTGTTCAGTACACAGGTTACGAGAGGAATGTTAAAGATGAGCACCATAGTGCTCGAAACATGTAGAGGAATGTAATAAATGTATTAAAATAAAGAATTTGTGCATCAAGTTGGTAAAAAAAGACTATCATTATATTAGGATGCAGGTCAACAAAACGTAAAAATTTGTGCTTCAAAACATGCAAAATAAGTATATCTTTACAAGGACTCCTCTCGTAACCTGTGTACTGAACAGTCACCCAAAGACAGTGAAGATACTAGATGCTGTGTTAATACAATTGTCCTGAAGATGAGCACAATAGTGCTCGAAACATGTAGAGAAATGTAATAAATGTATTATAATAAAGAATTTGTGCATCAAGTTGGTAAAAAAAGACTGTATGATATGATATATCTCTTATATGATCATTATAAATGATGCAGGTCAACAAAACGTAAAAATCCTCAAGGCTGTTGCCATGAGGATTACACGCTTTGTGTTGTGGCGCCGTGTATTCTGGTAGATGTTTACCGACGTTTCGGAGACAGTTTTTGTTTAACTCTTAGGGTGTGTACATTGCCCCAAATCTACTGCGGGCTTCTGACTGTCTGCAGCTCTTCACATCCCCAATGGCGGTAATGTCAACAGTTGACAAGTGTCATAATTCACGGTGATATTCAATCCTTAAGAACTGCTTCAGTCCCTAGAGGGAACAGATGCATGAAATTTTGCGTAACTACCAGAGGAGTTTATCTCTCGCTAGTTGTCACTAGTGCACGTTGCTGTCACGTGACAAAGTTAAATGGACTCTGACACTTGGAGTGTGAAGTTCCCCCAACGACTGTGTGGCAGTTTATTCTGTCACCTGGAATATGACGTCATGAATTACCATCAAAATTTATGAAATTTTTGGGGTAACATGCTGCTCGTGTATTGAAGGTAGAAGATCGGGGCAACAGTCTTTATCGAAACGCTGACAGCAGCTACATCAGAGTGCGTGACGTTACGAACACAAGTCAGTAACTTCAGTAACATCAAATTTCCGTACGGACGCCATGTTCCTAACTTTCAGCAGCCAGCAAACATTTCACAAACATACACCAGCCCCTGTTTGTGAATATTCTTAAATCAGATCTAAAAGTTTTCGCCCGATGCCATATTCCATTCATTGTTACGGGGCTTTTGTACTTTGTCATTCAGTATTGCGGACAGAACATAGACGTGGAAAACGTATCTATTCTCCCGTCTCACAATTATGAGGCACCTATTTAATGCGTCGGTCATTTTCCGATTTTCAGGAAACTTAACACCACCCTTTTGCCATTGAAGAACATTACAATGTCGTGCCTCCTAAATCAATAAAACCAACATGACGAATATGCAAATTTGTGAGGTGGGAGCGACACTAGCGTTGCTTTGTGATGCTGAAATTTGTATGTGCAACATGAGACCTTATAAACATTACACATGGTTTATGCTACCTAAAATTTAGGACAAGATGGTAGTCTCATAGATTTTGATAACCCCCCCAAAAAGTGAATTCATGTGAATTCTATCCAAATTTGTGAAAGAAGAAACTGACGTCTTGGTATAAAGTGAATTTGCTTCATAATTTTATGTTTCCAGTAGGTTAGTACGCAAATATTCGAGACGTTATCAACGACACAAGGATTATATAGTATCTTACAAAGATAATATTAAAGGTTATCCTAAGTGACACTAGCCTGCCTAGCTGTGTGATGATCCTACTGGCAAAAGGAGTTATATATTTCATAACATTTAATTCGACGCTTCAGTGCGTGGTATAGAATTTCCTTCCGCCAAATACTGTTCAGTCAGTCATTATAATTCTCGTTTCTTACAGAGTGATATAAATCTTCATCAGTTTGGTCAGCCGCAGTTCCTGGCACACAAAAATTACAATTTATATGTACACATAATTGAGTGACATATTGTAAGTTTAGTATCATTGTTTTGTTTTATGTTAAGCCAACTTCTGTATGCATGGCCACTAAAGCGTGATGCTTTCGGTCTTGCCTCATTGGTTCCGGGATCAAACTCCTCCTGGGGTATGCATGTGTATATACACTTGCATTAATGTTGAACAGCCTGGTCATGCTCATTTGTACCTCACTCCAGGGAATATTCTGGGAGAGAGAGAGAGAGAGATAGAGAAGTTGGGCTTGCGTGGCACTGATCTGCAATAGGATAATAAGCCCACTCCATTATTATTATTATTATTATTATTATCATAATAATAATCATCATCAACTTCTTCTCTTTTATGCTGGTTGTATATATTTATATTCCTGAGACAAACTATGTCCCTAGGGAATACAGTGTTGCAGCTGTTCTGTTGTTACTATTCTTGGTGCTTATATCGTTAGTTCCAGTGTTAAATCTATTGTACTCTTACATTAGTACTTTCCGAAGTATGTGTGCAGTGCCCAATATGACTGTTTTCTGGAGTTCCTTGACTTCATGTTTTCCTGGTATGTTGCTCACGTATTTTCTATATGACTTTGAAATAGTCCCAGTCGCCCTATTATTACTGGTTATTATTATTATTATTATTATTATTATTATGTGTTACTCATAAAATATGATTCCTTGCTTTTCATGTAAACAGTTTACAAAAAATGCAAAGTGCAATACGTCGAATGAATCTATATCAACAAAACACCATAACTACCTACACGCAGCAAAGCCCTTGAGAAGCTACCAGGCCCTAATATAGTTAAGAAACTTCCATTACTTATGGAACCCGAAGTTTCATTACCGCTATAAAAAAGCCCGCTACCTCTCCGTTTCCTGAGCCAGGTCAGTCCAGTCCATGGCTCCATCATACTTCTTGAAAATTCATTTTAACATTATCGTCCTATCTGCGTCTTCGAAGTGGCCTCTTGTCCTCAAGATTTCCACACCAAAACTCTGCACGCACTGCTCCTCTACCCATACATGTTGCATGTACATCCCATCTGACACTCGAACAATAACACTGTGGTCAATTTAAGTAGTTGCAATTGCTGTATGCTGTTTTCTGTTGTACGTTTTTGGATCGCAAATTGAATGCTGTGAATGTTAATGAAAGTGACATAAAGAGTGGGCAGGAGTGTTGCTGAGTGGACTGACGTACGTGTGTAGCACTGTCAGACTGGGGACAGTGCGAGACGCTGCAAGCGGAGCGGAAAATTTCACAGACATTTACAAATGGACGCCTGTACAAGTGTCGGTATTTTATTAAACTGTCCTTTACAGCAAACGGCGTTGTTAGTCGAAAAATTTCAAGTATTTAAGACAACACTTTTCTGTTTTTTATTCAGCCAGCCCTCATTTCTGCACGTATTGAAGTTCACACAACTTTCCAAAATTCTAGTAATTATTTTAACTTGTTTAAAGGAGGAATATTTACAGACTTTTTCTTGCGGATGTTATGGGCTGTTGGCACTTCGAAGTTCTGTATCGTGAGCGAGTTCTGAAGTACACGCAGCAATGACAGGGAAGGTTACCGCGTTCTGGGTGACTCTTTAGACCCATACAAAAATAAGGGTTAAACGTTAATATTACCAATAAACTTAGGTCTATCCATAAAATAATACTTTCTTTCTTCCTTCCTTCCTTCCTTATTCTAACCTCTTTGTACATACTCATTCTTATAAAGAGTTACTGTTGCGCCTGATTACACTTAGTGACACACACATAAACACTCGGTAGGACTCCTCCGGACGAGGGATTAGCCCGTAGCAGAGACCTCTACCTGACAACACACAACACTCATAACAGACAGGCATCCATGCCCCCCCCCCCCCCCCCCCACCACAACCACCACCCACCCCACACACCAACCCCCAACAACACCCACC
>Ga0131853_10024164_pt1 | contig 10968 bp, 10 predicted proteins | sample TergutLab28metaG_FD_92764 | JGI IMG/M metagenome (GOLD analysis project Ga0131853, IMG submission 92764) | Labiotermes labralis P1 segment gut microbial communities from Petit-Saut dam, French Guiana - Lab288 P1 (version 2) (version 2) | ecosystem: Host-associated > Arthropoda: Insects >...
ATTTCTGCGAATTTTGTCAGCCTATGGAAGGATAAAAGACCGATTAAAAAAAGTCGCCACTAGGGCGACCAGCTTGACGATAAACCTGCCCCCGTCATTGCGAGCAAAGCGAAGCAATCCAGAAACCGCGTAGATAATGGATTGCTTCATCGTTTTGCTCCTCGCAATGACGGAAGGAGAGCATTGTCTATAGGCTGAGTCGCTCTTGAAGCGACTTTCTTAGTATTGGTTTACTTCGTTCCACCAAAGTTCCTATATGATACCCGCGCTTCATAGGGCAGTTTCTCCCGGCGTGAGCCTGGACTATCTGGCTTTCCTATTGGAACCACTGCCCATAGATGATAATTTTCCGGTATCTGCAGTAGCTTTTTTGTTGCGATCTGCCTCTCGGAATCAAAAAAAGGATAATCCAACCAAAGAGAGCCGTAACCCAGGGCTGTTGCAGCAAGCAATATATTCTCCATTGCAGCAGAGTAGTCTTCTTTTTGAAAATCCATACCATCCTGGGGAGTATTATCCGTAAGTACTACAATGGCTGCCGGGGTGGTGCTTACCCCCCCATGTGGCGTTATTTCATGTATAGGGTCTATCATCTCGCGGTCGGGTAAAATTATCAGCCGCACGGTTTGGCGGTTTACGCCTGATGGTGCTGTTATTCCAGCCCATGCAATCTTCTCAAGGTGCTCTATGGGAACAGGAGTTGGTAGAAAATTTTCCTTATGGGAATAGCGCTTTTCTATTGCTTCAAATAGGTTCATATTGCCCTCCTTATGCTTTCGCAATTATTTCCTCTGCTTCTTCCTCTGAGTCAAAATGAGCAGTCAGCCATAGACCCTTTGGAGAAAAATTCTTACATATGTTCAAAATTTTATCTACACCTGATCCGTCACAATGCAGCACCAGCAGCTTGCCTGCCGCTTGGATTTTCTCGTACATCGGGAACCATCTTTCATCCGTTACAGGGTCGCTTCCCGCTCCCGGCACCCATTGTATTCCGTCCATTCGCTCAAGGCTGAGTAGCTGATCAAGATGGGCAATCATGCCGGGTCCATCTAAGTGGAATATACTCTGATCCAAGAAATCCGTTGTCCGCCTCATGGATGGCATTACAAATTTCTCAAAATCATCCGGTGAAATCATTGCCCCAAAGTCGCATTGGAGCGGATAATACGAGGTTTCACACCACGGGCCGAGCCACGTGGTATGACCATGCTGATATGAAGCTATCATTTTTCTCAGCTTCTTATAGACCTCTATCCAGATTTCATCAATTATCTCTACCGCTTTAAGGGCTAGCTCGGGATTATCGTGCAAGTCTGTTAGCAGGCTCATCGTTCCTCTGAGGGAAGCCAAAATATCCAGGCTACCGCCTAAATCGGTTATACCCACCAGGTAACTGCCATCGTTTTTTTCCAGAAATAACTTGGTCAGGTTAGTTGACAGCTTGTACATAGGGGAATCTTCGCGCAGATATACCTCTTTGAGGTTAGCCCAGTCTTCCAGCAGAGTTATCTCCTCCCCAAACCATATGGTGTTTGGCATCGGCAAATAATCGCTGCCTATCATGGCAGCAAGACAGCCCGGCCCGAAGTTTACAAAGTCACTAGGCATCGCTTCGCCGTAGCATTTCACGTTTTTCGTAGAATAGGAAAGCCTTGCATGTCGGGCTTCTAGGTTTTCCCATAAATCCCTTGGGCTTGATGGTGTGAAAGCACTCCAGTTAGTATTTTTGTTGTGAACATAAAGTGACAGTATCGGACGGTCTGTATCCTGATGATTCCAGAATTGCTCGTAGCGTTTTAGTATTTCTGTGGTCAGCACTTTAGATTTTTGCATACGCTCCTCCTTAGTTCTTCCATGCCGCAGGCATGAAAATTTCTTCAAACCGCTTCATTGCAAAACGGTCGGTCATTCCCGCTATATTATCTGCTACAGCACGCATTACATCATTCTGCCCCGTTTTTACCCTTGCAAGGATATCCTCGGGCAAATCATCCGGTTGGGATATGTAATGATCATACAGCAGCTTTAGCATACCTTGGATTTTTCCCCGCTCCTTTTGATGGAGCTGATTTACATATACATTTTCGAACAAATAACTACGTAAATCTTTAAGCACTCTTGCTAACTCAGGGGGCAGATTTATGCTTTGCTTGCCCTGGCTTGACTCAACCATACTGCTAACCAACAAGTTTATTTGCTGTGAGCTTGTGGTGCCTAGCACATCCAATATATTTCTGGGTATATCCGCTAGGGTGATAATTTTCGCACGGATCGCATCTTCTATGTCATGGGTCATGTATGCGATTTTGTCTGAAATCTGTACGACCTTGCCTTCGAGTGTTGCAGGTGTGCATTCTGTCCTGTGGTTGAGAATGCCGTCCAGCACTTCATATGTTAGGTTAAGCCCGTCACCGTTGTTCTCCAGTATTTCTACCACCCGTACGCTTTGCACATTGTGCTTAAAGCCTCCCGGTACCAGCGCGTCCAGAGCGTCTTCGCCAGTATGCCCAAAGGGGGTATGCCCCAAGTCGTGCCCTAGGGCAATCGCTTCGGTCAAGTCCTCATTAAGCCTGAGTGCCCGTGCAATGGTACGGGCAATTTGCGCAACCTCTAAGGTATGGGTCAGACGGGTTATATAATGGTCGCCTTCCGGGGAAATAAAGACCTGGGTCTTGTGCATCAACCGTCTGAAGGCCTTGGAGTGAGTAATTCTGTCCCTATCCTTTTGGAACTCCGTTCGGATTTCGCAACGCTCGGTCGGACGCTTTCGTCCTAATGTGCGAGCAGACTTGGAGGCAAAGGGGCTCAGCAACTGCTCCTCGTAAAGCTCTGCCCTTTCTCGGATATTCACTTTGCCACCTCCAGTTTATAGCCTATCCCCCACACTGTTTTTATTGTCCATGGGTCATCCTTACCCATTTTTTCACGCAGCCGCATAATATGGACATCGACAGTTCGGGTATCTCCGGGATAATCATAGCCCCAACAAGCTGTAAGCAGGTCTTCGCGACTCATGGGCTGCCCGGGATTAGAGGCGAGAATAAACAGCAGGTCATATTCCTTAGGAGGCAGCTCAAGCTCCTGCCCATGGTAAAGCACAATATGCTTACCATGATCAATATGAAGATTGGGCAAATCTATTATCTGGTCGCTGCCTAGCTCGTTTTTTTCATAACGCCGACGTACAGCCTTAACCCGTGCCACCAGCTCTCGCGGGTCAAAGGGCTTTACAATATAATCGTCCGCCCCAAGCTCAAGACCATGCACCTTGTCAAAAGTTTCACCTTTAGCGGTGAGCATTATTATGGGAACGGAGCTAATTTTCCTAATTTCTTCGCATACCTTGTATCCGTCAATCCCAGGCAGCATAATATCAAGAAGCACCAAAAAAGGCGCGTAAGCGGGGAAAACTTCCACCGCTTCGCGCCCATTATAAACCTCCATGGTCTCAAAGCCTTCTTTGTGCAGGTAAAGGGAAATAAGCTCGGCAATATGCTTGTCATCGTCGACGACTAATATTTTAAGATTGGACATTTGCATCACCTGTGGGCTTTATTTATACAAAAATACCACAGGTTCGCGGGGATTTCAATGCTATGAGATTACCTGAGTAATAAATATTATAAACCATATCCCATTCGAGTGATCTCATTATTGTAAAAATCCCCAACGCGTAATGTACCAAGGCGTTGGGGATTGTCTTTTATTTCAACATTGCGCACCACCGGTGGCATTTTAGCTACAGGGTCAGCCACCTCCTGGATGAAACGGCGGCTCCGGTGTAGCGGTAGGCTCCGGTGTGGGGGTTGGCGTTGGTGTTGGGGTGGGCGTTGGCTCTGGCTCAGGAGTTGGCTCCGGTGCTGGTTCAGGTGTGGGTTCTGGAGTCGGCTCCGGTGTAGGCTCAGGAGTTGGCACCGGTGTGGGTTCCGGAGTTGGCTCGGGTGTAGGAGTAGGAGTCGGTCGCAGCCCGTCAATAACATTGAATAACCTCAGCATTGTGACAATGCTCTGCTCGCGGGTATACGCGCCGTGTGGAGCAAATCTATTGCCGCTTACTCCGCCCATAACCCCGGTCGCTTGCATTTGCCCAACGCCTTCAACTGCCCAGCTAGAAATATCGCTGCTATCGGCAAAAGTTGGTGTTTGTGCAGGCAACGGATAACCGATTACATTTGCTAATCGCATAAGAAAAACAGCCGCTTCCTGCCGGGTAATTCCTCTATCAGGCGCAAACCTGTCGCGTCCTACCCCTTGCACAACTTCAAGGTATGCCATTTTTTCTACATTAACATCTATTGTATCTGAGAAAGTTACTCGCCCTTCGATTGTATCAATCATGCTCTCATAAAGTGCCACGGCCAAAGCCGCAAACTCAGCACGAGTTGTGGTCGCACGATAATCAGCTTGCAAACGACGGGGCACTAGCCCCATATAAACCGCAAGAGATATATCATCTCGTGCCCATAAACTGGCAGTTTCTATATTGGGCGCAGGGGGAGTTGGAGCGGCGATAACCGGTATCATCAACCCTATACAAAGCACAACTGCCAAGATCACATAGAATGTTTTTTTCTTCATGGTAGTCACCCCTTCGATTTAATCAATCATCGCGCTAATCAGCTCTTCATATATGGCTCTGAGATACGCAGTTTCCTCATCGGACAGCGGATTCCACTGGTTGCCATACAAATTGCCTGGTGCAGATGCCGGGACAGTATATACATGCGAAGCTACAATTTCACCGTCTCGTATTGCCACAACGGTGGGTACAAAAATCCGCAATTCTTCCGTATTGATACGATTGCCCTCTGCATCAACCAAATGGAAGGGATTTAAAGACATCGGCTCAATAACCGATTCGAACGCAACAAGCAAATCATGATAATAAGGATGCCCTGGGTCAACCATAACAGGCTCTCCATCTTGTAACGCCCATGTCGACCTTATTGGGAGCATATCAATATAATGGATGACATCCAGCCCTTTTTCAAGCGCAGTTTCAATTAGCAGCGGTGTCATTTGCCGACACCAGGGGCATTGGGGGAAGCCAAAGTAAATAAGCCCTGTACCTGATTCAGCAATTTCTAATATCTCTTCCGGCGTGGTGTACCTTATAAGATTAAACTCCGGAATTGTGATGCTCTTCATATAGATTGTTCCGGCAGCATTGGGCTGGTTATTGAGTGCTTCGTATTCATATTTAAACCTGAGCATGTCCTCTGTGACTACGTTTTCATATTCTTGGGCAGGTTCATCTGCTTCGGTTGCAATTACTACCAATCTTGCTTCCTCATCCCAGGTAACCGTCGCACCAACAACTTCGGCAATGGTCTCCACAGGAAGCAGCAGCCGCCCATTTTGCAATAGTTGTGGGACAACCGGGATTACCATTTCGTCGTTAACATAGAGATGCTCGCCTCCGGCTGGCACAGATATGACTACATCATCACCGGTAAGGGTCGCAATCCTTGCACGACGATCCCATGATACTTCAAAGCCTAATAGGTCAAACACATGACGAATAGGCACAAGCACATGCCCATCCACAAGAACAGGAAGCTGATCTTCGAACTGCACCTCATACCCGTCCACAGTAACGCGTACGTTATTACCAGCAAAGACTGTTGAAGTAAAGCCCAGTACGACTACAAAAACAGCCGATAGGATTATTAAAATATTCTTCCTTCTCATAAAATCACTCTTTTCTTTTTATCATTAGTAATTACCAAAAGCGTGAACCACGGCTCCTCTGCCGGAGGAGGAATCGCATCTTTATGTGAATCTACCACCGTGCTCCAGCAATGTCAATGATTTGAGGAAGGCGATGCTAAAACTTTCCTCTGGTAAACTTGATTTGTATTTTTATGTGATTTTTATATGCGTTGATTACTTCGGTCACTTGATTAGCATTTTCTGTTGTAAAGATTAATCGCCCATGAGTAACTCCTGATTTTTCGATTTCTCCAAGCCTATCCGCCATGAAAATAGGAACGGAATTATAAAGCAAATCATCGCACAAATGGAAAACCGCGCCGATCCTGTCTGTTATGGAACCAACTGCTTGCGGGTTACCCAGCTTCATTAGTGGGAGCTTTCCATAGATTATTACCTCTGTATCAATGGATTTTTTTATGTCTCGTATTTGAGCCAGATTAAGCTCGGGATGGAGGGTTGCTCGTTTTACACCTAAACCTTTTAAAACTTCCAATGTTATCGAGTTAAAACAATGAATCGAAAAATCCGTTGTACAACCGGGGGTAATTTCTCCGTAAGTACAAGCATATTTTTGCATTACCTCAATGTTGAGATTTTTGCAAGCCTGTTGCTGCTGTGTTGTCAAGCATGTTGCAACAAGTTTAATCGGCATTTTATTGCCCCTTTCTATAGGGGTTTTTAAGCGTTTTCATATACATATCGGTTCTGGTCCCGGTGTAGTATCCATCGGTGTAACCGCCTCTATCGAATACATCTAGCATCGCCTTTTTCTGTTTAGCAGATAACGCTTTACCATCCAATACCTGTCGATACGCGCTTACGACTGCGGCTACGTAATCCTCGCCCTTCATACGACCTTCGATTTTCAAAGATGTAACGGTAAGATCACGCGCATGGTCAATCAAGCATAAATCCTTCAAGCTTAATAAAACGCCCTTCCCTGCCCTACCTTTGTATGGTAGTCGGCAGGGTTGGGCGCAATTTCCACGATTGGCACTTCTTCCGCCTAAAAAGCTGCTCATCAGGCATTGACCTGAATATGAAGAACATAGAGCACCATGTACGAAAATCTCCAGCTCTACATCTGTATTGCTCGCAATTTCATTAATATGAACCCGCGACAACTCGCGTGCCAGTACAACTCGCTTAAACCCCAGGCTTCCGAGGGTTTTTACATCTTCTAATGACTGGGCAGTCATCTGGGTGCTGGCGTGCAAAACCGCTTTTGGAAACCGGTCTTTTATTAGGTGCGCAAGCCCCAGATCCTGCAAAATAAAAGCGGCTGCACCGGCATTGTAAGCCTGATTTACTATTTGCATTGCTTCTTTAAGTTCCCGATCGGTCATCAATGTGTTGATTGCCAGATACATCTTTACGTTGGCTGCTTTGGCGTAGTCGATAGCGTTTATTAAATCATCCCCATGAAAATTGACAGCATTAGCCCTTGCAGAAAATTTCCCAGCACCAAAATAGACCGCATCGGCTCCGGCTCTGACTGCGATCTTTAGGGTTTTCATGCTTCCTGCTGGGGCCAGTAGCTCGGGAATTTTCATTTATTGTTTTACTACAAAGTTTACGATTCTACCCGGTACGTAGATGCTTTTTACAATTTCTACTCCGGTAAGCTTATCGGCAAGAGCTTCTTTTGCTGCGGCTATCGCAACTTCTTTATCAGCATCTACCGGGAGTGTCAGGTTGCCGCGTAGCTTTCCGTTTATTTGCATCGCGATTTCTATGGTATTGGTTTTTAGCATTTCCGGGTCATATTTGGGCCAGGTTTGAGCAAAAACCGACTTCTTGTGACCAAGCCGCTCCCAGATTTCCTCTGCTATATGCGGTGCAAAGGGTGCTAGCAATATAGCCATGGTTTCTAAGGTTTCGCGGTCTATATCACCTATGCTTTGCAAGCTGTTGGTATGCTCCATAAAACCGCTTATTACTGTATTAAGCGAGAGATTATCCAGGCGGGTTGTTATATCGTGGATTATTCTGTGTTTCAGGCGGGTAAGCTCATCGGTGGCAGGTGTGTTGTTTGTGGCATTTCGTTCCACTATCCGCCATAGTTTATTCAGGAATCGGGAGACCCCTTCTATTCCACTGTCGTCCCATTCGCAGTCAAGTTCGGGCGGGGAAATAAACATCTCATAAAGCCGTAGGGCATCGCAGCCGTACTTGGGGATTACATCATCAGGGGATACACCATAGCCTTCACCCTTGGACATTTTTTTGCCCTTATAATTTATCATTCCGATATTAAACAAAGTGGAAAACGGCTCTTCGAAGTCAACTACGCCTATATCATATAAGAATTTCGTATAAAAACGCGCATATAGCAAATGAAGCACGGCGTGCTCAATCCCGCCTACATAGTAGTCTACCGGGAGCCACTTGTTGAGTGCTTCGGGGCTTGCGATTGCTTCGGTATTATTCACGTCCGGATAGCGCAGGAAATACCATGACGAGCCTGCCCATTGGGGCATGGTGTTGGTTTCCCGCTTGCCTGGGCTGCCGCATTCCGGGCAAGAAGCATTTACCCAATCATGCACAAGCGCAAGCGGGGATTCACCTGTATCCGTTGGGAGATATGACTCCACCTGCGGGAGCATTACCGGTAAGTCTTCGTCAGGCACAGCCACAGGGCCGCAGGTCGGGCAGTGGATTATTGGGATAGGCTCGCCCCAATATCTTTGGCGTGAAAATACCCAGTCTCGCAATTTATAATTGATAGTTTTTGTGCCTGCGTTTTGTTTTTCCAGATATTCGGTTATTGCTTCCTTGCCTTTATCTACGACGAGCCCGTCAAATTCGCCTGAGTTAACCAAAACCCCGTCACCGGTATAGGCTTCTTCTAGCGGGAAGGTTGTACCATCAGGAGAAATTACTTGCGAAATCGGCAAATTAAATTTCGCCGCAAACTCAAAGTCTCGGGTATCATGACCGGGTACGCACATTATCGCACCGGTACCGTAGTCTACAAGCACATAATCCGCAACCCAGATAGGAATCGCACCTATCAGCGGGTTGATGGCATAACTGCCTGTGAATACACCCGTTTTCTCCTTATCAGCCATACGGTCAACCGATGAGCGGGAGGCGGCGCGTTTTACATATGCATCAACCTCTGATTTTTGTACAGCGGAAGTCAGAGCTTGTACAAGATCATGTTCCGGTGCAAGTACAATAAAGGTTGCACCGGCAAGGGTATCCGGTCGTGTAGTGAAGGCTTTTATTTTTGCGTCGCTATTTTGCACAGCGAAGTCAATTTCTGTACCAACAGACTTGCCTATCCAGTCGGTTTGCATTTTTCTTACCTTTTCAGGCCAGTTCAGACCTCCGAGATCATCCAGTAATCGTTCCGCATAGGCGGTAATTTTAAGCATCCACTGGCGCAGATTCTTCTTTGTTGCAGGGGATTTGCAGCGTTCGCATACTCCGCCTACCGCCTCTTCGTTGGCAAGCACTACCTTGCAAGCATCACACCAGTTCAGGGGCATTTCCTGCTCGTAGGCAAGACCGTGTTCAAACATCCGCGCAAAAATCCACTGCGTCCATTTGTAGTAGGCGGGATCAGTGGTGTTTATTTCATCATTCCAGTCGTAAATTGTGCTCATTTCTTCTAATTGCCGCTTCATGCTTTTTATATTTTCGGATGTGTTAATCGCTGGATGTTTTTTTTGTTTTATCGCGTTGTTTTCCGCGGCGAGACCGAAGGCATCCCAGCCCATGGGATGTAGCACATGGTAGCCCTGTAGGATTTTATAGCGGCTTAGTACGTCGGATAGGGTATATCCGCGCCAGTGCCCCACATGTAGAGCCGTGCCGGAGGGGTATGGGAACATATCCAAACAGTAGTACTTAGGCTTACCCGAAGCGGGGTCTTGGATTGGGTTCTCTTTCCAACGGGCACGCCATTTTTTTTCGATGCCTGCAAAATCATAGCGGGGCATGGAGATCACCTTCTTAAAAAATTTTAGTGCATTATACCACTTGTGCCACTTTACTCAAGCTTGGCATAACATGGCAATAAACGGTTTTTCGTCAAGGAGGGATTGTTATGCCTTACGGATATAGCTCTGTGCGGCAAATTTCGCCCCGCCAAGCCCACGCAATGATAAGCACAAACCCGAGTTGTACAATTTTAGATGTACGCTCACGATCAGAGTACAACAGCGGGCATATACCAAAGGCGGTTTGCTTACCGGATAACGAAATTAGCTCCCGAGCACCATATTTTCTTCCCGATAAAAAATCACTAATTCTGGTGTACTGCAAAGGAGGAAGCCGCAGCCGTGAATCTGCCGCTAGCCTTGTATCTATGGGATATACAAATGTATATGACATTGGAGGAATAAATTCGTGGCCATATGAAATTGTATAAGGAGTGAAAATATGCCAAGAATAGCTGTTTTTGCAGGGCATGGAGGCTCTGACTCAGGAGCTGTGGCTCTAGGTCGGCAGGAGAAGGATTTAACCCTTGCCGTGAGCAACGCCGTAACGCAGATTTTGCGAGGATGGGGATATACGGTAATCAATAACCGTACAACTGACGTAGATCGCAGCATCACAAGGGATGCAAACCTTGCTAATGATAACAGAGCAGACGCGCTGGTTGAGATACATTTTAATAGTAATAACGGCACTCCTGGGACGGGCAGTGAGGTTTTTATCAGTATTAATGATACAGGCAGGAGCAGAACCCTTGCCCAGGCGGTTTTAAATCGCATTGTCGCGCTAGGTTTTGTAAACAGGGGCGTAAAAACTCAAGTCAATGCTCAGGGGCAGGATGCTTTTGGTATACTCAGGCTCGCAAACATGCCAGCCATATTGGTAGAATGCGCATTTATCAACAACCCAGCCGATATGGCAAGATTTGATGTTAATACAATGGCAAGAGCCATAGCCGAAGGCATAAGAGAAGTATTTCCAATTAGCGGCGGCGGTACAGGCGGCGGAATGCCACCATATCCGGGTACTGCGATCAGACAAGGTGAAAGAAGCGAAACTGCCCGACAGATTCAAGCATGTCTTAACCGCGTTTCCGCAAGGCATCCCTCGATTCAACAGCTCACCGAGGATGGCATTTTTGGACCAAGGACTTTGGATGCTGTTATGACTTTCCAGCGGATAATGGGGCTTGTACCGGATGGTGTAGTCGGGCCTTTGACATGGGGACGACTTGCACAGGAATGCCCAGCAGGTGGTAGCAGTGGTGGTGGCGGCGGAACCGGCGGTGCAATGCAAACCTATCCC
>Ga0131853_10024165_pt1 | contig 10968 bp, 4 predicted proteins | sample TergutLab28metaG_FD_92764 | JGI IMG/M metagenome (GOLD analysis project Ga0131853, IMG submission 92764) | Labiotermes labralis P1 segment gut microbial communities from Petit-Saut dam, French Guiana - Lab288 P1 (version 2) (version 2) | ecosystem: Host-associated > Arthropoda: Insects >...
AACGTAGCGATGACCAGCGAAGAGCTGCAGGCATGACCGACGAAGTAGTGACAATGCAAATGTATCCGCGCGGCGAAGGAAGTCTGGGGCGCAATCATGTCCGTTGATGGTTGTGTGATCGCTTCGACAGGAGAAGGAATGAACGCAATGTTCGACGACTACCTCGACGAACAGGGCCAGATTCGGCTCACGCCGGGTCACACGTTGATCGACTATGTCGACGACCACACGCGCAACAACGCAAGCGAGCTGGTGTACCGCTACATCGACTACTCGCGTGAGCGGGACGGTGAGGCTCACGAGCTGACGTGGGGTCAGTTCGGTCTGCGTCTTCGTGCCGTCGCTGCGCGCCTGCAGCAGGTGACTCAGCCCGGTGACCGCGTCGCGATCCTCGCGCCGCAGGGCCTGGACTACGTCACGTCCTTCTTCGCCGCAATCCATGCGGGACGCATCGCGGTCCCGCTGTTCGATCCGGACGAGCCCGGCCACACCGACCGCCTGCACGCGGTCCTCGGTGACTGCGAGCCGGCCGCGATCCTGACCGCCACGTCCTCTGCGGCCGGTGTGCGTCAGTTCTTCCGCTCGCTGCCCGCCGCGAAGCGTCCCCGCATCATCGCCGTGGACGCGATCCCGGACAGCGTCGGCGACACGTGGGTCCGTCCCGACGTCACCCTCGACGACATCGCCTACCTGCAGTACACGTCGGGTTCCACCCGCACGCCCGCCGGTGTCGAGATCACGCACCGTGGTGTCGCCACCAACGTGCTGCAGATGGTCGACTCCATCGGTCTGAGCGAGCACTCGCGCGGCGTCACCTGGCTGCCGCTGTACCACGACATGGGCCTGCTCACGGTGATCCTGCCCGCGCTCGGCGGCCAGTACATCACGATCATGAGCCCCCGCGCGTTCGTCCAGCGCCCGTACCGCTGGATCAAGGAACTCGCGGCGATCGCCGACGGCGCCGGCACCTACGCGGCGGCACCGAACTTCGCGTTCGAGCACGCTGCGGTCCGCGGTCTGCCGAAGGAGGGCGAGCACCTCGACCTCAGCAACGTCATCGGCCTGATCAACGGCAGCGAGCCGGTGACCGTGTCGTCGATGCGCAAGTTCAACGAGGCGTTCGCGCCCTACGGTCTGCCGAAGACTGCGATCAAGCCGTCGTACGGCATGGCCGAAGCCACCCTGTTCGTATCGACGACGCATCCCGCCGAGGAAGCGAAGGTCATCTACGTCGACCGCGACGAGCTCAACGCGGGGCGCATGGTCCGCGTCGACCAGGATGCGCCCGGGGCGGTCGCGCAGGTCGCGTGTGGTGCCGTCTCGCGCAGCCAGTGGGCGGCGATCGTCGACCCCGACACCGCGTCCGAGCGCCCTGAGGGCCACGTCGGCGAGATCTGGCTGCACGGCGACAACATCGGCCAGGGCTACTGGGGTCGGGACCGGGAGACCGCCGAGACCTTCCACAACAAGCTGCTCGAGCGGCTCCCCGAGGGTTCGAACGCCGACGGCGCGCCGGACGACGCCAACTGGCTGCGCACCGGCGACTACGGCGTCTACGTCGATGGCGAGCTGTACATCACCGGCCGCGTCAAGGACCTGGTGATCGTCGACGGCCGCAACCACTACCCGCAGGACCTCGAGTACTCGGCGCAGGAGGCCAGCGCCGCGCTGCGTCCCGGCTTCGTCGCCGCGTTCGCGGTGCCGGCCAACCAGCTGCCGCCGCAGGTGTTCGAGAACTCGCACTCGGGACTGGTGTTCGACCAGGACGACGCGTCCGAGCAGTTGGTCATCGTCGCGGAGCGCGCTCCGGGTGCCGGCAAGGCGGATCCGCAGCCCGTCGCGGACAACGTCCGCGCCGCCATCTCGTCGCGTCACGGCGTCACCGCGCGCGACGTGCTGTTGGTTCCGGCCGGCTCGATTCCGCGTACGTCCAGCGGCAAGCTGGCACGCCGGGCCTGCAAGGCGGCTTACGTCGAGGGGACCCTGCGCGGCGGTCACGTCCAGATGAACTTCCCCGACAGCGTTTCCGACTAGTCCTTACCTGACCGATTGCTTGGTGATTTGATGGCTGAACACGAGATGACGGTCGCGCAGCTGCGCGAATGGCTGCGCAACTGGGTCGCGGAGGCCACCGGGCAACCGGCCTCGGCGATATCCGACGATCGACCGATGGAGGAGTTCGGGCTCTCCTCCCGCGACGCCGTCGCGCTGTCGGGTGAGATCGAGGATCTCGTGGGTGTCACGCTCTCGGCCACGATCGTGTACCAGAATCCGACCATCGCCTCGTTGGCCACTCGCATCATCGAGGGCGAGCCGGACGCGCCGGAGGACGCCGATGACGGCGCGTACTACCGCGGCGGTGTCCCGGCCGGGCAGTCCCACGACATCGCGATCGTCGGTCTGGCCAGCCGTTTCCCGGGTTGCGGGCAGACGCCGCAGCAGATGTGGAAGCTGCTGATCGAGGGTGGCAACGGCGTCACCGACCTGCCCGAGGGCCGGTGGGCCGAGTTCACCGCCGACCCGTACGTGGCGGCGGCCGTCGAGAAGGCCGCCACCAAGGGCGGCTACCTCGACGACGTGCAGGGCTTCGACGCGGAGTTCTTCGCGATGTCGCCGCTCGAGGTCCAGAACGTGGATCCGCAACAGCGGCTCGCGCTCGAGCTCACGTGGGAGGCGCTCGAGCACGCGCACATCCCGGCGAACAAGCTCAAGGGCCGCGAGGTCGGCGTGTTCCTCGGTTCGTCGGCCAACGACTACCAACTGCTCGCGGTGAGCGATCCCGCGTCGGCGCACCCGTACGCGCTGACCGGCACGTCGACGGCGATCGTCGCGAACCGTGTCTCGTACTTCTACGACTTCCGGGGTCCGTCGATCGCGCTGGACACCGCATGCTCGTCGTCGCTGGTCGCGGTGCACCAGGCGGTGCGCAGCCTGCGTTCGGGCGAGTCGGAGATCGCGCTGGCCGGTGGCGTGAACATGCTGCTCGCGCCGCCCGCGACGCTCGGTTTCGACGAGGGCGGAATCCTCACCGAGGACGGGAAGATCAAGGCCTTCTCGTCCGACGCCAACGGCATCGTCCGCGCTGAGGGCGGCGGCATCGTCGTCCTCAAGCGGCTCGAGGACGCCGAGCGGGACGGCGACACCATCCTCGCTGTCATCGCCGGATCCGCCGTCAACCAGGACGGCCGCTCCAACGGTCTGCTCGCGCCCAACCCGGATGCGCAGGCCGACTGCCTGCGCCACGCCTACCGCGACGCGGGCATCGCCCCGTCCGGCGTCGACTACATCGAGGCGCACGGCACCGGCACGATCCTCGGTGACCCGATCGAGGCGGACGCACTCGGCCGTGTCGTCGGCCGCGGTCGCGACGCCGACAAGCCCGCCCTGCTCGGCTCGGCCAAGACCAACTTCGGTCACCTCGAGGCCGCCGCCGGCGCCGCGGGCCTGATCAAGGTCGTGCTCGCGATGCAGGAGGACGTCATCCCGGCGTCGCTCAACTACGCGGGCCCCAACCCGTACATCCCGTTCGACAGGGCGCACCTGCAGGTCATCCCGGAGGCGACGGCGTGGCCGCGCTACACCGGCACGGCCGTCGCGGGCGTGTCCGGTTTCGGTTTCGGCGGCACCAACGCGCACGTCGTGGTCCGCGAGTACACCGGACCGGCGCAGGTCGAGGATGTCGACTCCGAGCAGGTCGACCTCGACCACGAGAACACCACGATCGAGGCCGAGGCCGAGCGGATGCTCGCCGAGGCGGCCGTGTCCGTCGGGCTCGACGAGGCGTCGGACGCCGTCGAGGTCGCGGAGACCGCGGTCCTGCTGGCGGTGTCGGCGTCGATGCCGTCCCGCCGTCGTCGTGCCGCCGAGGACCTGGCCAACTGGCTCGAGACCGAGGAGGGCAGCCGCACGCCGCTCGCCGACGTCGCGCGCACCCTCGCCAAGCGCAACCACGGCCGCACCCGCGCCGTCGTCATCGCCAAGAATCGCGCCGAGGCCGTCACCGGCCTGCGCGCCGTCGCCGCCGGCAAGCCCGCCCCGGGTGTGCTCACCGCCGACGCGCCCGCCGCGAAGGGCCCGGTCTGGGTGTTCTCGGGCTACGGCTCGCAGCACCGCAAGATGGCCAAGCAGCTGTACATCGAGAACTCGGTCTTCCGTGCCGCCGTCGACGAGGTCGACGTGCTGATCGAGGACGAGGCCGGCTACTCCATGAAGGAGAAGTTCCTCGACGACTCGCTCGACTACGACGTCGAGACGTCGCAGGTCGGCATCTTCACCATCCAGGTCGCGCTCGCGAAGACGCTGCGCCACCACGGCGCCGAGCCGACCGCCCTGGTCGGCCACTCGATGGGTGAGGCCGCCGCCGCCTACGTCTCGGGCGGTCTGTCGCTCGAGGACGCCGTCCGCGTCATCTGCTCGCGGTCGCGTCTGATGGGTGAGGCCGAGGGTCTGCTCGAGGGCGACGACATCCGCCTGATGGCCCTCGTCGAGTACAGCGCCGCCGAGATCGAGAACGTCCTGCCGGACTTCCCGCACCTCGAGGTCTGCGTCTACGCGGCCCCCACCCACACCGTCATCGGTGGCCCCGAGCCCGAGGTGAACGCGATCGTCGCGCGCGCCGAGGCGGAGGAGAAGCTGGCCCGCGTCCTGCAGACCAAGGGCGCCAGCCACACCTCGCAGGTGGATCCGCTGCTCGGCGAACTCGCGGCCGAACTGGCCGGCATCGAGCCGCACCAGCTGAAGGTCGGGCAGTACTCGTCCGTCGACCAGGACGCCTTCTACCCGGCGGGCCACGCCCCGATCCATCCGGTCGAGTACTGGACCAAGGGTCTGCGGCACAGCGTGTACTTCACCAACGCCGTGAAGCACGCCGTCGACGCCGGGCACACCACGTTCGTCGAGCTCGCGCCCAACCCCGTGACGCTGATGTCCGTCGCCGCGACCGCGTGGGCGGCCGGCGTCGCCGACACGCAGCTGATCCAGACGCTCAAGCGCAAGGAAGACGAGCCGCTCGGCGTGCTCACCGCCCTCGCGCAGCTGTACGTCCACGGCCACGCCGTCGATCTGCCGTCGCTGCTGCCGGCCGGTGACTACGCCGACCTGCCGCGCACCGCGTTCCTGCGCAAGCGGCACTGGATCGACGCGCGGGTGTCGTCGTCGGGCAACACCCGCGTCCCGGGTGCGCACGTCGCGCTGCCGGACGGCCGCCACGCCTGGGAGGTGGAGGCGTCCGCCGTCACCGACCTGAACGCCCTGGTGACCGTGGCCGCGTCGCAGCTGTTCGCGGATGTCGCGCTCACCGGCGCCGTCGCGCACGGCGAGGTGCCGTCGGCCGGAACCCTGACCACGACGCTGGTCCCGCACCTCGGCGGCGCGTCCGTGCAGGTGCATGCCAAGACCGGCAGCTCGTTCGCGCTGCTGCTCGACGCCGTCGTGTCGTCGGGGGAGGCGCTGCCCGAGCCGATGGTCGCCGTCGTCGCCAAGCCGACCGCGTCGGACGAGATATTGGACGAAGCTCCTGAGATTTTCGGGGACCGCTGGGATCCGGAGAGCTCGCAGACCCTCGAGGACCGGCTGACGATCATCGTCGCCGAGTCGATGGGGTACGCGCCGGAGGATGTGCCGGGCGAGATTCCGCTGATCGATCTGGGTCTGGATTCGCTGATGGCGGTCCGGATCAAGAACCGCGTCGAGTACGAGTTCGACATCCCGCAGCTGCAGCTCGCGGCGGTGAAGGACGCGTGCCTGCACGACGTCGCCAAGTACCTGCGCTACGCGGTGGAGAACCGCGAGGAGGTCGCGGCGCTCGCCGCGCAGCAGCAGGCCGAGAAGGAAGCCGGCGAGACTGTCGAGGCTGTCGCTGCTCCGGTCGACGAGCCGGTCGTGGACGCGCCCGCCGAGTCCGGCGAGATCGACGTCCCGCCGCGTGACGCCGCGGAGCGGCTGACGTTCGCGACGTGGGCCGTGATCACGGGCAAGTCCGCGAAGAGCATCTTCGCGACGCTGCCGATCCTGGACGACGAGACCGCCGAGAAGATGGCGGCGCGTCTGACGGATCGGGCCGGCGGCGAGATCACCGTCGACGACGTCCTCGACGCCGAGACGATCGAGCAGCTGGCAGAGACGGTCCGTCAGCATCTCGAGGACGGCCTGAAGATCGACGGCCTGGTCCGGACGCTGCGGCCGCGGGCCGAGGGCTCGGATGCGGTGCCGGTGTTCGTGTTCCATCCGGCCGGTGGGTCGACGGTGGCGTACGAGCCGCTGCTCAAGCGGCTGCCCGCGCACACCCCGATGTACGGCCTCGAGCGCGTCGAGGGCCCGATCGACGAGCGCGCCGCGGCCTACGTGCCGCTGCTGCGGGAGATCCAGGGCGACGGCCCGTACGTGCTGGCCGGCTGGTCCCTCGGTGGCGTGCTCGCCTACGCGGTGGCCCGTCAGCTGCGCGAGCAGGGCGCCGACGTCCGCGTCGTCGGCCTGATCGACACCGTCATGGCCGGCGAGAAGGTCGAGGACACCCCCGACGAGATCCGGGCCCGCTGGCAGCGCTACGCCAAGTTCGCGAAGAAGACGTACGGCGTCGACGCACCGCTGCCGTTCGACCGTCTCGCGGAGGCGGGCAGCGACGAGGAGCAGATCCAGATCCTCATGGACCTGCTGAAGCTGAGCGGCGCGAAGATCCCCGGCGGCATCATCGAGCACCAGCGCACGTCGTGGCTCGACAACCGGGCCATCCAGACGGCGGACCCGGAGCCGTACGACGGCGACGTCGTGCTGTACATGGCGGACAGCTACCACGAGGACGCGATCAACCTCGAGCCCTCGTTCGGGACCCGGCAGCCCGACGGCGGCTGGGGCGACGTCGCGAAGAACCTCGAGGTCGTCTACATCGGTGGCGACCACATCCAGATCGTCGACGAGCCCTACATCTCCAAGGTGGGCGCTGATCTGTCGAACAAGCTGGCCGAGATCGAGAAGCGGAGCAACTGAGTGAGCACCACCACCGCAGAAAAGCTTGCGGAACTGCACGAAAAGCTCGAGCTGTCGAAGGCCCCGGGTAACCCCAAGGCGATCCAGCGACGCAAGGACAAGGGCCTGCCGACGCCGCGCGAGCGGATCGACATGCTCCTCGACCCGGGCACGTTCGTCGAGCTGGGACAGCTGGCGCGTCAGCCCGGCGATCCGTCCAGCCCGTACGGTGACGGCGTCGTCACCGGCCACGGCTTGGTCGACGGGCGTCCGGTCGCGGTGTTCGCGCACGACCAGACCGTCTTCGGTGGTGCGGCCGGCGAGATCTTCGGCCGCAAGGTCGCGGCCGTCAACGACTTCGCCATCAAGATCGGCTGCCCGGTCGTCGGCATCAACGAGTCCGCCGGTGCCCGCATCCAGGACGCCGTGACCTCGCTCGCGTGGTACGCCGAGATGGGCCGACGCCAGGAGCCGCTGTCGGGCATGTGCCCGCAGATCTCGATCATCCTCGGCAAGTGCGCCGGCGGTGCCGTGTACGCGCCGATCAACACCGACATCGTGATCGCGACCGAAGAGTCGTACATGTTCGTCACCGGCCCGGACGTCATCAAGTCCGTCACCGGCGAGGACGTCAGCCTCGACGAGCTGGGTGGCGCCCGCAACCAGGCGCAGTACGGCAACGTGCATCACGTCGCGGCCGACGAGAAGGCTGCCTTCGAGTACGCGCGCCAGTACCTCAGCTACATGCCGTCGAGCTGCACCGAGCAGCCTCCGATCATCAACCCGGGCCTCGAGCCGGAGATCACCGAGGACGACCTGTCGCTCGACGCGTTCATGCCCGACGCCGACAACGCCGGCTACGACATGCACGACATCCTCATCAAGATCTTCGACGACGGCGAGTTCCTCGAGGTTCGCAGTGAGAGCGCGCAGAACCTCATCACCGGTTTTGCCCGGGTCGACGGCCGCTCTGTCGGCGTGGTCGCGAACCAGCCGATGCAGCTGTCGGGTGCGCTCGACGCCGCGGCGTCGGACAAGGGTGCGCACTTCGTGCGGGTCTGCAATGCGTACGACATCCCGCTGGTGTTCGTCGTCGACACCCCCGGCTTCCTCGTCGGCGTCGAGCAGGAGAAGGTCGGCGTCATCAAGCGCGGTGGCCGCTTCCTCTTCGCGTACGTCGAGGCGACCGTCCCGAAGGTGACCGTTGTCGTGCGCAAGGCGTACGGCGGCGCCTACGCCGTCATGGGCTCCAAGCAGCTCGGCGCCGACGTCAACTTCGCGTGGCCCACCGCCCGCATCGCGGTCATGGGCGCCGAGGGTGCCGTCAACCTCATCGGCCGCCGCCAGATCGAGGCCGCCGGCGACAACGCCCCCGCCGTCCGCGCGCAGCTCATCAACTTCTACAACGAGCACGTCGCGACGCCGTACATCGCGGCCGAGCGCGGCTACATCGACGCCGTCATCGAGCCGTCGACCACCCGCCTCGAGATCCGCAAGGCACTCAACATGCTCCGCGGCAAGACGGTCTTCAAGAACCCGCGCAAGCATCACTTGCTCCCGTTCTGATCCTGTCGTTTGGCCGAATGTCACATGCGTTCAGTTGGATTGAACGCATGTGACATTCGGCCGTTCGCGTTCGAGGCCCTGTTCGTACGCGGTGACGAGGTCGGCGATCACCGTCCGCGGGTCGTGCCGGATCTGCTTGGGCAGGTGCGCCACCACGATGATTCCGTGACGCTGCATCCTCGCTCGTCGAAGCAGTGTGGTCTCGTGGGTCTGGGCGGTGAAATGGTGCTTCAGGGAGTCGATCTCCCAGGCGACCGCGACGTCGTCGATCCACCCGTCCGGGCGTGCAATCCAGCTTCCGTCTGCGGCGACGACGTCCCTGTTGTGTGCCATCACCGGTAGTCCGGTTGTCGCATAGAGCTTCTGCGCTTCGATCTCCGCGACCGAGTGCGCGTCGTCCGACAGTTCGCGCACCACGCGGCGCGGGAGGGCGCTGCCGCGACAACTGCCGTTGTCGAGTTCCTCCGCGAGATTGGCGACCTCGACGTCGCCGCGTTGGACGGCCCCGACCAACAATGTCCGGCAGGCGTCCGGCAGCGATGTGCGCCGGGCAGCGTCGAGCAGACTGCGGGCGATCGGTGCGATTCGCAGTGTTCCTTTACGGACGTGCGCCGGCATGCGCCATGTCCGTTCGACGGTGACGAACGAGAAGTCCTTGCGATGCTTGGTCGACGGGACGAGGAGGAGCACCTCGCCTTTGCCCGCGGAGTGGTTGTAGCCGTGGACTCCGAGCGCTGCGTGACCGGACAGCACCGCCGCGTCGCCGCCGTAGATCAGGGCCGCCGTATTGCGCTGGAGTGTGCTGAGCGGGGCGTTCTGTAGCGCGATGATGCCGGGCAGTACCCGCTGCCACGGCCCGCCGCGTCGGCACCGTCCGGAGATCGTCCCCCGCGTCACGCCGGCGTCGAGCAGTGCCTGGGTGCGCACGATCCCGTTGGCGCCCAGCGCGAACAGTGCCGCCGGGTCGTCCGCCCATCCTCCGCGTCTCATGCCGCCATGATCGCCACTACACAGGGGGTTCCGGCCGGCTCAGCGGCATCTGTGGACAACTTTCGCTGTTATCCACAACCCTCGTGATGGCCGAATGTCACATGCGTTCAATCCAACTGAACGCATGTGACATTCGGCCAAAGAGGCCACCGAGGCCAAGTCGCAGCTACGGCTTGTACACCCGCATCGTCCCTGGCGACCAGAAGCCGGACCGGTTGATCTGCTCGGTGCTGACGTCGGCGGTTGCGGCGTCGGGGTAGTACCGGTCGTATCGCTCGAGGGAGCCCCAGTCGCGTGCCCAGTCGTTCTTCAGGTAGGTCGGGACGGTGGTGGCGCCGGCGAGCATTTCGGTCCAGCCGAGGGGTCCGCCGTTTTCGAGGGACTGCCAGGTGTCGGTGGAGCTGACGGCGAGTGGCCGGTCGGGCAGGATCCGGTAGTTCGGCATCTCGGCGATTCCGTCGAGGTGGTCGAACGGGCGCTGGCATGGGAACTGCAGGCCGACGGCCCAGTCGAGGAGGACGGGCTGTTCGCTGCCGACGACGCTGTTGAGCGTCTCCAGCTTCGGTACGCGCGGCGGCGTGAAGGCGAACCACTGGTCGCCGGTGAGGTTGGGGTCGGCGGCGTTGATTCGCACGACGTCGGTGTCGGCGGGCAGGTCGGCGAGCGGGATGCGCAGGTTCCGCCAGGACGGCGCGGGTCCGACGTCGCGCGGCAGGTAGGTGCCCTGGATGTCGACGCTGCCGTCGGGCTGACGCTTGCCGTATTCGAGGTTGAGCGGCTGCCCGTAGGTGGGCTTGCCGGTGTCGTCGACGGACCAGATGCGGCCGGCGGCGGAGATCACGATGAGCGGCGAGTCGTCGCTGCGTTCGGGCAGTTGGTACCAGCTGGAGACGACGGACGCTTCCTGCTGGACGCCGTCCTGGTAGCTGCCGAGCACGGGGGTGCGGGCGGGGTCGAGGCCGAACGGCAGTTTGACGGTGCTGCCGTTGATGCCGCGGTCGCCTTGGCCGCCGTCGGTGCCGGAGCCGGACCCGGTCTCGAAGGTGGGCCCGACGCTCTGGTTGTCGGTGTTGCCCATGCCGGCCTTGACCTCGACGTAGTCGGCGGTGAGGTCGGCGGGCACCCCGTTGGGGGTGAAGCCGACGGGCTTGCTGCCGGCGAGGGGATCGTTCGGGTCCGCGAGCGGGTTCCGCGGGTCGGCGATCGGGGTGAGTGCGCCCGCGTTGGCATCCTGTTCCACGAGGACGTCTTCGGCGAGACCACAGGTCTTGCCGGTGAGCGCCTCGACGTTGGAGCGCGCCAGCGAGTACGCCGGGTACTGCGACACCGCGCCCTTGAGCAGCGACAGCACCTCGAACAGCACCATCAGACCGGCGACGAGGGTGAGCGGCGCGGCGGCGAACTTGCGGATGCGTCGGCCCTTGGCGCTGTTGGCCTTCGCGGGCGGGG
>Ga0131853_10024168_pt1 | contig 10967 bp, 5 predicted proteins | sample TergutLab28metaG_FD_92764 | JGI IMG/M metagenome (GOLD analysis project Ga0131853, IMG submission 92764) | Labiotermes labralis P1 segment gut microbial communities from Petit-Saut dam, French Guiana - Lab288 P1 (version 2) (version 2) | ecosystem: Host-associated > Arthropoda: Insects >...
GAGGCTGAGTGGACCCCGTTCCAGACCCACTACTACTCAGAAAATCTGGTAGCGCCGGGGATCGAACCCGGGACCTCTGTATCTATAGCCAGAAACTCTGACCACTAGACCACAGAGGCGGTCGAAGCGCGTAACTAGAATTTTAAAATATTTCATTGTTTCCGCCGGACCCTGTATGTACGCAGGCAATGTCGATGTACATTCCCTCGCCCTCCACACTGTTCCAGTACTTACAACCAAACACCTCGCGACACGTTCCTAGCCGCTGGGGTGAAGATCGCATCTTATTGGCAAGGTGAGCTGTGCGGTGTCTGGTTCATGTACAAACAGCCACCCGACTCGATGAGTCGCATGCAGCTGAGAGGAGAGCCAGGGTGTCCGCTTGAAGTGGGTCGTCACATATCAGAAGGGCAATAAAATTCTTAAGCGGGACGTTACAATCCGGTTTGAGTGCCTTCGGTTCAGACTTGCAACATAAAATTACAAAGGCTACGTTAAACGGAAAATTTGTTTTTCTTTTTGACATGAAATACCGATGTAAAATACTATCTGGTGGATTTTGTTTTATAATGAATTTAATACCGCCAACACAATTGGTTTCTATTATTACCATTATTTTATTTTAAGGCAACATATTGCGATCAACATTGGTCATCTTCAGGTCAAGAAAATCACAGCGTACATCTGCTTAATTAATGTTAACAATTTCTGAGATCTCAATAGTACATTTTATAAATTGTATTTTCCTCTGTGACTGTCACAGTTGCGATTGTTATCAAAACCGTAATACACGGATAATTAAATTATAATTTATAAAATAAAGGGCCTTGAATAGTATTTTCTCGAGGCTCTATTGTTTAATGTGAGTGCGAAGTACCGGTTATTCCATGTCCCAAATTTTTCCTCATGGTTCAACAACCTCAGTGGGCATAGGCCTCCTTTACGAAATTCATCGATCACAATCATACACAACACACTTAGTAGGATTCCTCTGGACAACTGATCGGCCCGTCTCAGAGACTTCTACCAGACAACACACAACGCTCACAAGAGACTGATATCCATGATCCTGCCGGCACTCAACTCTACAATCCCATCAAGAGAGGGACCGTACAACCACGCCTTTAGACAGCGCGGCCGCTGGGCTTGGCCCATTGCTTAATCACGAACATTAAATTATTTGGATATTTCTTGAAAAATAGATACTTCGTGTAACCTGGTAGGAGTTGGTGCTTATTTGTTTAAGTTAACTGTGTTTCGTTGTCATATCTTGTTTAGATCCAGTATTTTACCGTACTAACGTCTGTTGCTGTTTATATATTGTTTGCCGACCACGTCAGAGCCCTGACCGAGAGCTTTGACTCAAAGTTAGCTGATGTGGGGAACCCCCTAGTACGACAACTCGGCAGATACGCTGACCGAGGGTTGACCCCGTCGCCTGACGCGACAGCCAAGGGCGGCAGGGGACAGCAGGCCAGTCGAGGCCATCGCCTGCGATGGCCAAGTCGACTAAATGAATCGCGTTCGGCGCTGATCAGCCGAGCGCCTTTCGGTTACCCTGACTAAGGTTTTCCGTGATATTCCACAGTTGTAAGGCAAATGCCAGGATATACGATGCAAAGTCGGGGCACGGCCAACACTCCCCTCCCCCAGGCGTGGCGGCTTCAGCTAAGCGCCGGACAAACGTCGCGTAACTCCAGTATGCGACGTAGCCAGTCTGGACTCGGAACCCAGACAGCCAACCAACCAAAGCTTATCTGTCCCATACTTAGTCCTGGGAAAACTAGCCCCTATTCTTTGGCACAATCAGTCAAGGCCCTCAGCCTGACTTCCAAATCGTTGACGTTAGCGTATTCTCCTGTTAGAGTTTAGGTGTCTGTTACTGAGCCCAGCAATGCGGTTAAACGCAGGAATGTCTAACAGATATTGGGACGTCGACTTGCGCTTCGCGCAAGTCTCCGCCCCGATTTAACACTTTGGCTTGGCTGGCTTGACTTGGCTACTGTTTATAAAATATTGGATCCGGTGTGTAATCATATTACCCTTCGTAACTGTTAAATACATTTCCTTAACATTTAATTAACATCTACCACGAAATCTTCAATATTCTTTGTAAAAGTATATTTGTCATTGTCCATGCCAAAGACGCATACAGGAAGAGTAGGATTATAGCTGCACTCATTTTTCAGCTCTACACTAGATTTAGTTGATTGGTCAACTTCACGCTAATACCGCGTTACGCCTGGACAAGAACCCCTGTCACTCCTGAATAAGTAGCTAGTTGGGCCACAGAGGTGTTCTGGGCGTTGGGGAGAAAAGAAACATTCTTCGTCCCTGCCGGGACTTTCAACCCCGGATCGTCCAGGCAGTAGCTCAATCGCTCCCCCATGGACGTGCACATTTACTTTCGAGCTGACACATTATACTCTCTGAAGAACATATGCTCCAGTCTTCATGATACAAACCTTCTCTTCTTATTTTTCGTCTCTGTTTACTTAGTTGCTCCATCGTTTCTCTGTGTATAATTTTCTCACCATTTCCATGTTTCTCTTTAAATTTTTCTTTCTACAGGATTCAAATATTTCATCTTCTGTATCCGACTTTACTTTCTTCAATAAATCCCTCTTCAGCCTTCCTTCATCCGGTGCACACAAAGTAAAGATGGTGTTTAGTGTCACAAGGTTCGTCATCCCCGTTGTGTTCATAAATAAACTATACTGGAGTGTATGTACTTGTCTAACACAACTTTATTTGATGGTAGAGATATGTATAGAATTTACTACATAAAGAACTACATGTTTCGGCACTTGACAATTGCCAACTTCAGGTTGAGAAATGAAAAAACTTAGTAAGTAGCAATACTCGACTTATGTGGGCTGTATACAGTGGGGAGGTAAGAGGTGAGGTGGGCACGAAATCTGGCATTTGTTATGTAAGATGGGTGATGTGGGTACATGGGGGTTCTGCTATATATGCTTTATACATGTTCAATATGATAACAGTATTGTGAACACAGCCACTAAAGAAAAGGATCACCCTATATTTTCCACAGGTAGATCCACACTATGAATGACCTATACTAACACGCGCCGAATGACCAGCTGACACATGCCACACACAAAGCCGTGCTTCTGAGAATCGTCCTATCCGCCATCATCGAAATTCAACACCATTACACACATAGACTGTGGAGCGTCTGAAGCCCTATACTTTGAACACTTCAACTTGAACACGCACAACTCAACGACACCAGAAGAGTAGCATCTAAACCTAACACTTCAGTATTACCTTACTTTAATTTAAATCGCTTGTATGTTTTTCCCCCTACTGTTGTTTGTTAATTTACTTCCCTTACTGAACTTTCTTTATTCTGTTCTATACTAGTTGTACTTCAGATACTGAACTGACAAATTATGGAAAATCCAATTTGATGTATTATAATAGTAGATCAATGAACCCACTGTAACTATAGAAACTATATTTTATATAGTATTAAATCAATGAATCCACTATAACTGTTGAGACTATATTTATATAAGATTGCACACTGTATATTTGTAAGTTAAGTGTATATGTACATATAATATCTACAAACATAAAATGATACCGTAGATCTAACCATACTACTTGGCTTAGCATACAATAGCAGAACCCTCATGTACCCACACCGTCCATCCTACATAACACATACGAGATATCGTGCCCACCTCAACTCTTACCTCCCCACTGTATACAGCCCACATAAGTCGAGTAATGCTGCTTACTAAGTTTTTTTAATTTCTCAACCTTAAGATGGCCACTGTCAAGTGCCGAAACATGTAGTTGTTCTTTATGTAGTAAATTCTATACATATCTCTACTACCAAATAAAGTTGTGTTAGACAAGTACATACACTCCAGTATAGTTTATGGTGTTTAGTGGACAGAACAATATATGTCTTGGGTTTTGGAAATTAGTTCAACAGATAGGATACCGGATAATGACTAAACTAGTGGCTTGACGACCGACGAATTGTGGCTTGATTTTCTGCAAGGAAAAGAACAGATTCTCTCCTTGGAAAAGCCAGACAATCTCCGAAGCCCACCCTGTCTGCCATTCAATGGGTACCGAGGGACATTTCTTCCAAGATAAAGGGATCCTGGCGTGAAGCTGACCCTTCACCTTCCTCTAGTGCCGATGTTTAGAATGATCTCTACTTCTACTGCCAGCACATAAATTTACCTTAAGCTGCTATAGATATCCCCCGAATTATGAGCTTCATTCGAATCAACCAGAAGTGGGGGGAAAGGAATTATGTCATGCTTGTTTTACACATAATGGTTGTGTAATTCGGAAATTTTTGGTACTCCCTCCATTTCGTTGTCTTTAATTCACCTTAAAAATGTAAACTTGAAACAACTTGAATAATATTTGTTTTAGACATTTACTAAACCCATTCTCTTTTGTTTTACACACATAGTGCCAGTGTGTTCAGCTTCCCATAAACCGTTACTGCTCTGAAGCCTAGTGGTCAACACGTGTGCCGTTGGAGTTAACACTAATCCTGCATTTTGTCTACAAAGTGCGCTTTCTATTAGGTTTTCTGCATAATTCTCACAAAAACAGAGACAGTTTGGCTACACAGCATTCAGCGACTGGCCTTTGTACCGAAAGACATTGTGTTCTCTGCATTCCCTGCCTCTGCCCGAAATCGAAAGATGATTCCTTTGTTACTCATCTTGCATCCTAGTCCCTACACTGAGAGCAATATAGTAAAATTATTAAAGATGTAGACAGTTTATCGGAGACAATCACACAATTTCGAATATAAGCCAATTAATAGTGGTCTCAAGTGTTATTGTACTGAAAACATTTTATCCTAAATTTTCCTACAACTGTGGACAGCATTACTGAAAGGTAAGAAACAAAAAGGCTCTTGGCGATATTCAAAACCAAGCCAAGATACGTATAGGCGAACTCTAGTGCCGGTTACACAGCTGAAAATTACTGAGACACCGAAATGTGTAAAGGCCTATGGCATATTAACTACGTACAAATCGATACATTTTCCCTTTTGAACCAACACGGTAGGTAGGATATGACAAGCTTGGAATTACATGACCTATGGCTTCTCATCGCAGGATATTGCAATTAGCGAATAACTACTTCTCCAGAAATTGCTTTCCAGACCAGAAATAAATCGAATCTCCGTACAGAACTAAGACTTGTGCACAGTCTGTCACAGAGTACATACTCTCACTTGTGGACAGTCTGTCACAGAATACATACTGTCACTTGTGCACAGTCTGTCACAGAGTACATACTGCCACTTGTGCACAGTATGACACAGAGTGCATACTGCCATTTGTGCACAGTCTGTCACAGAGTACATACTCTCACTTGTGCACAGTCTGACATAGAGTGCATACTGCCACTTGTGCACAGTCTGACACAGAGTGCATACTGCCACTTGTGCAAGTCTGACACAGAGTACATACCGCCACTTGTGCACAGTCTGACACAGAGTGCATACTGCCACTTGTGCACAGTCTGACACAGAATGCATACTGCCACTTGTGCACAGTCTGACACAGAGTTCATACCACCACTTGTGCACAGTCTGACACAGAGTGCATACCGCCACTTGTGCACAGTCTGACTCAGAGTGCATACTGCCACTTGTGCAAGTCTGACACAGAGTATATACTGCCATTTGTGAACAGTCTGACACAGAGTGCATACTGCCAATTGTGCCCAGTCTGACACAGGGTACATACCGCCACTTGTGCACAGTCTGACACAGAGTGTATACTGCCACATGTGCACAGTCTGACACAGAGTACATACCGCCACTTGTGCACAGTCTGACACAGAGTGCATACTGCCACTTGTGCAAGTCTGACACAGAGTACATACTGCCACTTGTGTACAGTCTGACACAGAGTACATACTGCCACTTGTGCACAGTCTGACACAGAGTACATTCTGCTACTTGTGCACAGTCTGTCATAGAGTGCATAATGCCACTTGTGCACAATCTGTCACAGAGTATATACTGCCACTCCAGAAATAACTGCAGGCGATACAAGAAAGGAACACAAGTATGTAACTAACTCCTTGGAGCTAAGGACTTATTTAGCAGCCAGTAGTTCCTCAGATAGTAAGGAAATTTCCCACAACTTTGAAACCCGGAATTTCATTGCCGAAGTCATAATAGCCGGACAACTGTCTATATTGTGAGCCAGATCAATCCAGCCCAAGTCCCCTAAACCTCTTTCTTTAAGACAAACTTTAATATTATCCTCCCACGTACGTCTAGGTCTTCTAAGTGGCCTCTCCCCTTCAAGTTCTCTTACTAAAACCTTATATGTTTTGTGCTATTAGTAATAAATGTAAGTAAATAGCTTAGTAACAAATAACAGTGCTGCTGCTGTTACCTCCCAACCGAAGTATTTTTTTTTTAATGTATTTCCAGTTTCGTCTACAACTGTGACTTCTTTGTTCTGGGCTGCGGCTTTTAATTTCTTTAAACACGGAAGTGATTGATTGAATGGTAAGTGAAAACAGTACGCGTCATCATATTCCGTTTTTACAAGACTAACCTTAACACCGCTTCGTGTCCTGATATATTCACATAGTATTACCTAGCGGCCTCTTTCCCTCATGTTTACCGATTAAAATTTTGTATGTACTTAAAATTCTCGCGAATGTTAGCGGCTCTCCTTTTCCTTAGCCCACAGTTTCCCTTAAGTTATTGACATCAAAAGCGGCGGTTTCTCTCACAGAATTAAGCCCACAGTCGCCATGTGACTGCTACAAATTTATTCCGAATATATTGAGTTCATTAATCATTCTTGCCATAGCTAACTACCCTGTTTATGTTTCCTCCTTCACGTTCTCTCAGTGTAACTCAGCAGGTGATCACTCACAACAGGGAGGTGATACAGATCAGGACGACGACAGTTAAGGTTTATGTCATCATACGGTTGCTGTATTTACCTTGACGTATTGCGACGAATCGAAAAATTGTTAACATGGAAGTCACTAATATGGATTCGAAACTAGTACCTCTCAAATAAATGTCCAGTGTTTTAACCCTAAGTAAGTTCGGTCAGTACAAATACAAAGGGAAGGCTTATAAAATATCCATGACGTTATAAGCCTGTACACTGTAGCAATTGCAAAAGGAGTAGTAGTAATAGTAGTAGTAGTAGTGATGTTAGTAGTAGTAATAGTGATGGTGGTGGTGGTAGCAATAGTAGTAGTGGGATTGTCAGTGGTAGTTTTTGTTGTAATGGTGTTAATAATATCAGTAGTAGTGGTATTAGTATTAGTAGTAGTGTTGTTAATATAATTAGTAGTAGCAGTAATATTGGCAGTAGTAGTGGCGATGGTGATAGTAATAGCAGTAGTAGTAGTAGTAGTAGTAGTAGTAGTAGCAGTCTTAGTATTAGTATTAATAATGGTGGTGGTGGTGGTGGTGGTGGTGGTGGTAGTAGTAGTAGTAGTAGTAGTAGTAGTAGTAGTAGTAGCAGTAGTTGTTGTTGTAGTAGTAGCAGTAGTAGTAGTAGTGTTTTTGGTGGTAGTAGTATTAGTGGTAATGGTAATGGTAATATTTATAGTAGCAGCAGTAGTAGAAATGTTACGAAGAAAACCATGAGATAATTTTTCAGCATTGTATAAGAATTTGTTAAGTGGTTAAGGAAATTTAAAATCACCCTATAATCCTTACAAAGGCCTGAACGCGCAAAGTACTTTCAATTTGTTAAAAACAACCCTTCTCTCCGCTGGCACCCCACACAATTTCTTGCATGGCGAAATTGCAACGATGTCACCGAAGCGGAAATCCAGTAGAAGCAATTATTCTGGTTCTGAAGCTGCAACAGCAGACACTTCAGTCCATCGGCACGTCGACGTTCGAATTCAAATTTAGACTTCATGCAACAGCGAGACAAGGCAAAGGGCGATCATGTAAACTGATAAACACAAGAGCGAGAAATGTGATTTCTTACTTTTTAAAGTGCTGTTTAATGACGAAAATTGCTAACGTTGGTAATATATTACTAAATACGGAACACTGGAGGAAGGATACAGAAAGGCGAAAATTAAAATACTCGGATAAACACCTGCCCCCCCCCCCCATTTCCACTTTGTGCACAAAAATTCCCAAATGGACCGGCCTTGAATCGAATCCGAAACTCCGCGGATAAGGGCAGGCGAGTAAGGGCATGAGCCATAGCAAGGTGTCATGCTTTTACAGGGTGATGACGTCTTGCTTGTTGGCAGTTTAAGACCTATTAATGACGTCAGCAGTAAATATAACGACAAATACAATTTATTTTTTATTTCATTTTTGTGTCTTGTAATGTCAATAAAATAAACAATTCATGTTACAATATGCGAATCAGTAACATAAAGGGAACACTTAAAAAGTAACAGATTGATTTTGACACCTCCCGTCTTTTTACCAAAAACTTCAATTACAGTGTTCATAACAGAATGAAACCTGATCAAAGCTAACACATTTCATTCCCATATACCGTACAAACTATGGCCCCTTTCCGACATTCGTTTTTAACGTTACTTTTATATTCATATTGCACTTCCATCACGCCTTCTACACTCATCGCACATCTTATAACAATAAATCTGAAAACAGTAAGCAGTATTTCTCTCACTGCCTCTATTTTCCTGTCGTATAATCTCTCCTAAGGTCAAAAATTCTTCTCATCACTTTATTACCAAATATCCTGAATTATCATCATTCGCTTTTGATAGCAGACCGAAATACAATTCTCCCCTAACAGCCTGCAGAAACAAACAGTACTGAGCGCACTAAACTTTGTTGTAGTGTGTTTTAGTATTTTGTATTTCATTTTTGTGGCTTTTAATATCAATCAAATAACCAACAGACACGTTGATATGGAGTACGTCAATATTCAGATGTCACATGTCAGTTTAAAACAGCCCATCTGTTTTCGACATTAACACTCAACTCTTTCGCTCTTGCCACGTCTTGTATTTAGTTTGCCTACAGGTTTAAAAGTTTAACATATTATGAATCTTCAGTTTTACTGCATTCAAGCACTAAGGTAAAGCCAAAGCAATCTCTGTACAGGCCCGGACAGGCCCTGAGGCTTCCAGGAGGCTGGGGCTCCAAGATTTCAAGACAATCGGTACGTAAATGTTATCAGTCCTACGCACCGGCCGCCTTTATCCTCCAGGAAATTCCCCTGGTACTCATTCCTGGTAGAGGCTGAGTCTAGCCCAGGTCCAAAGGGCGCCTGGAAGTGTTATGTCAATGAAAAATTCTAATGATCCCAACGGGCATCGAACCCGCAACCTTCCAACTTGTAGCACAGTGCCTCGATCAACTGCGTTGTCGCACTCCAGTGATATATCCACATTCTTGTGTTGAGTAAAGTAAAATTTCTGCATGAAACACACAAAAGCATATGAAGGAATGTTGCTTGACATCTAAATAGCCTATTCTTGGCTCTAGATGGATATAAGTCTTTATTTCACGCCCGGATCGCTTTATTCCACGGGAAAGAGTCCTCAGTATCCACTAAACAGAGGGCTGCTTTGTCCCTCGACCTGGTACTGACGTTTAACAAAACAAAAACCTCGCTTTACCCTGCCGATAACTTATCCACGGTACCTCGGCCCTTCAGCCCATAGCCCAGTCATCACAACCATAATTGGTTGAAACATAATGCCATGCTGTTCATTTCGAATTTTAGGAATCGTACCTATTGTATGAAGCTTCTTTTGTGTAAATGTATTAGTCTATGTGAAGAAAGGAGTGACACAGTCCTCTTGGTACCATAATTAAAAATTATACAAAGAATCAAAATAACAAAATTGTACATAAAACGACGTTTTCAGGCCACAAGCAGTATTGATCCTGAAATCAGTTAAATTGATCCTTTCACGATTTCCTAGAGAGGGACCTGTTTTGAGAAAATTTAAACAATAATTAATATCAAAATGCACATCTAACCTCAGTAAATTCTCTAATGTTGCAATATTTCATGTATTGTTTAAACTCAGCGACGTTCACGTACTTTTCCAGTCAGCAATACATGAGAGCGGTTGCCAAAAGCTGTTCGCGCATGTCACCGGTACTGCTTGCATACAGTGACTGTAAAAAGTAGCAATGGGTTAGTTTACTTAAAGAAGAGGGTGACGGAACGGCGTTGTAAAAGTTTTCCTAAAGACAGAAGACTCATATCTAACCGAAACAAATATAAAATGTAGTTGGACGAACAGAAAGAAGAATACATCAAATAAGAAGTAAGTATTTCATTAGTGCATGGCTCCTGACTACGTTACCACCTCAAATGCTGTTAAAGCTCCTCTAGATGTTCACCCCTGGTATATGGCTTCTATGCGACCAGTTTTTTATGTCCACTCACTGAAAGCATATAATCCCATAATTATTATTTTCCAGAATTCTGCAAATTAATGGACGTGACCACATAAATTACTTCAAAATGAAAGCGGTAATTAAAAATATGTAAAAATTCGATATTCTCACCGACAGGCGTGCAGAACAGGCTGGCCTGATATAGCCTAAGATTCATAGTTTTTTTCTCGGTCTATCGAGAAAAATAGCGAAATAGTAGGTCGATTAAGCCACAATAGCTTCCTTTCATCGAAATCCTCTTCAATTCGCTATTCACAACTCACGCTGCAGCAGTTTAGTTACCGATATCTTCATAACAATAGGCGTGGGTATCAGTCAATAACACAACAATATCTAATAAGATGTTTAATAAAGGATGAAGTAAACTACATATTTCGGCCTAACGTGACCATCACCAGGTTTTCATCCGAAAGTATGGTGGTAGTGCTTTACAGGTTTGGTATGGGTATGTCACGATGGTGAGATCTCAGCATATGTGATGTTTGTTATATGTTATTTATAGGGGGCACAGGGGGGAGGGGTTATCTGTAATGTGCGCTCTCCTGGGGTGTGCAGCTCA
>Ga0131853_10024169_pt1 | contig 10967 bp, 8 predicted proteins | sample TergutLab28metaG_FD_92764 | JGI IMG/M metagenome (GOLD analysis project Ga0131853, IMG submission 92764) | Labiotermes labralis P1 segment gut microbial communities from Petit-Saut dam, French Guiana - Lab288 P1 (version 2) (version 2) | ecosystem: Host-associated > Arthropoda: Insects >...
ACGGCCGGACAGCGGTTATCCGAAGAAGAAGATTTTCTTCTAGAGAATGAGGTGCCTCTGTCAGAGGCGGAAGGCTACCCAACCGTGGATGAATATTTACCAGAAGATTTGGACGGCTATCCTGCAGTGGTTGAAGGTGAAGAGCCTATTACAGAGCGTGACGCCCAACCAGAATTGGTTCAGCGCGAGGCTGTAACAGGCAGCTTGGGACTTGAAAACGCAATGGAGACCAGGCCGTGGCAAGACCCTGCCAGCATAGAAACTTGCGCGGCAGCCCAGGCAATCTTTACTGTGTTTACCAGCCCAGAGGCTTTTGGTGAGGCCCGGCGTATGTTTTTGGCCAACCATGGGGTGGCGGAGATTGAGGCTGCTTTTGCCCTTGGTGCTGCTTTGCAGGTTGAGCCTTATGTTTATATGTTGCAGGCTGGGGTTTATCAAGGGGTTTCAGCGGTTATGTTTGCGGAAGTTGTGGCAGAAGAAACCCGTCTTGCAGATGAAGCTAGCGCTAAGTCTATGGCCGCAACAAGTAATGATGCCTTGCGTAATGAACAAGCCTTGCGCGATGCTGCACACAGCGAAGTAAATACAGGGCGGCGCAGTCAAGGGGATTTAAGTGCGCAATATGTACCAATGCGCGGTATAGCCACAGACGATGCTGGCAACCGCACCGCCTTACCTGCTCCACACTTCCCAATAATAGAGCCGCAATACCCAGGCTATAATATATCTTCCCGCATTATGCTAGATATTCAGCCAGCAATGCGTTTCCCATTTGAGGCAGATACTGTGATGCGAAGCATCCGTATAGATGAATATGAGCTGGATTTAATATTGGCATATGGCGAATCTATCATGAGCCTGAACGATGAAATTGGGCAGGTGCAGCAACATGCATTTGAACCCTTAAATATACCGACAACACCATTGGTTGTTAATCCCTTCAATATAAACTTCAGCGCTAGCGAATCCGTTTCTCTCAACACGGGTGCATCTACTTACCGCACCCACATTTTAAGTATGCCTGGGCGCAATGACTTTAATTTTAACCTGGATTTAGTATACAGTTCAGCCAGGGCGGACTTAATCGCAGTTCACAGTTCAGTAGAGCCGCGCCACAATCTCCATGGTTTGGGGGTTGGCTGGATATTCGACTTGCCATATATTTTAGGTAACACATTATATGTCCCAGGAAGAGGTTCTTTTGCCTTGGATGGTAATGAAATAGTGGATTATTCTCTTCAGGATATGGTTTTGCGCTATTATGGAAACTTTCATAGCGGTGGGCTTTCATCTACCCGGCGGTTGGATTTTCATAATGGAACATCTTACTTCTTCCATCACCAGCACATTATTGGGATGAGGAATAACTTTTTCAATACTATCCATTTTCATTATGGAAGTATCCCTAATTTTAGTAATTACAGGTTGTTGACACAAATTACGGATACTGCAGGCAGGGTGATACGTTTCAATTATAATGTTTATAATCACCAATATCGGTCAGTTACCATTACCGCCCCTGATAACACAACCTATATAATCCGTATGCGGCGTTTTAATGAGGGGGGCCGCGATGATTTTCATATGTATCGCACTATTAACCAAGTAGGTGTAAATACCCACTTTGGATACCACAATGCTTTGTTTTTTTACCGGTTTACTCCTTATCATGTTAGCGGCAATTGGTACCATAGCCATGCTGTGCTATTGCACCAAGTGAATTATCAGTCTGGGGCAAGCCTCAACTTTGGATATGAAAGTACCAGGGTTAACATGGGTATAAATGGTTTCCGCGATATATATCGGGTCACACATCGTGGGTTACTAAGCAATGGGCATGAGTATCTACGGACACTTTTCTTTTACCATGGTGATCACACGGGATACCATATAAGCAGTGCGATAGATCGCCCGCCACTGGATCCACATTTTCAATACTTTGTTCAGGTTCTCGAAAGTAATGGCTTGATGACAACATATATTTTTAATCACAGGCACCTTAATCACACGCAGCTAAAATCGAATATAGCCACAAATATAGTAATCACCGATAAAACAATACTTTACAATGCGGATAGGCTGCCAGTAGAGATAAGGCTGACAGAGCGTCATAATGGTAATGAGCGAACAACGATTCAAATATTTGAATACAACCGCTATGGCCAAGTAACAATGGCTCTAAGCCCGCTGGCTAGGGGTAACCGCAACCTGGTGCAGTATCAAACAAGGTTTGAATATGATGACCGCTTTGGCTTGCAAACCCGAAGGGTATTTATGACTGACGTCAATACTACTGTGGCCGAGGTAAATGTTCTAGCATCGGGTGGGCGAAGAGTTGGAAGGTCATATGTTTATGAAGCTGGGATTAGGATGTCGCGGACGGATTTTCTTGATGATGGGACAGGTCATTTATTACAAATGCGTAAATTTCCAGACAGTAGGGGCACTGACTTTATTACACCAATGTCCTTTTTGCATCACAATTTCATTGATACTAATCATTCGGGGATTCGGGATATTATTCGTGAAAATTTACGCGATGCATATGGCAATTTGTTTGGTAATGGGGCGGTATGGCAGCATTTCTTTTACGATGCTATGGGGAGGGTAACATATGATACCCATCTTAATGATCGGCCAACGCAGATTGAGTATGATGGTATAGGCCGCATAACTAGGATTCAGCATCAGCATTTTTTTGCATGGAATAATGTGGTGACTGTATACGAGGCCTTCACGTACAATGATGCAACTAACACCATGTATCACAAAACATTAGAGGGTGCGATATATGTCCACCAATTTGACCCATTTGGAAATTTGTTGACCATAACAGTAAATGGAGATGTTGTCCTCACCAATATTTACGATCATCGGCTACGTCTTATCGAAACCCGTAACTTCCAGGGTATTGCTTCATCACAACGTACTACATTTGCATATGATATATTTGACCGGCTAGTAGAGACTAGGGCATTAACTCCTTCTGGTTTTGTAATGAACCGCATTACAACTCGTTATTATGATATTATGCCTATTACAAGCCATTCACGGATTGTGACTGTGCAGGAAGGTGATGCATCTGCCCCCAGTATATCAACCATAGTCGAATTTGATTTTCTTGGGCGCCTTGTTTTGGAAGGTACCGGCGGTGGGCAAACCATGGTCTACACCCATGATATAATAGGCCGCGTAATAAGGGAGCAGTCACTGGGTATAGACAATACTTTCACCCATAACATCCATGGTATAACATCCGTAAGAAACATTATGGGTGGCATTGCCCGCAATGTGTACAACCATATGGGGCAACTAACGCGCAGTTATGATTTTAGAGGCAATCATCAGATGTTTGCATATGACACATTGGGTCGCGTATACCGCCATTATAAACCCATGTTTATAAGTGCAAATGGTATGGTGGAGCACACAATTACCACTTATTTGCACAATAACAGTAATAATCTAAACGGTATCGCCCGTACTGCTACCATGATAAACCAGCAAGGACAAAGCCGAGAATCGGCAGGAAATCGGAATTTCTTCTGGAATGATGGTAGGGTACACACCTCCGATATTGGGAACGAAGGTGGATTTGGTACCGGGATTCGGGTAATGTACACATACAGTGCCTCCGGAAATATAACGTCAAAATATGTGGGTTGCTCATTTACATGTATAGCAACAAGCACCTATTATTATTATTATGACAACAGGGGGCGTGTGACAAATATTTATGCTGGCATGCCTTGGCCGCTTCCGCGAGACCCAAATTATGCTGAAACCTTCACCTACGATCAAAACGGCCACTTGCTGACCTATACCGACCGCAATGGTACAGTATTTAGGTATCACTATGATCACATGGGGCGATTAGTGAATGTTCAAGCGGTGCAAGATGGCGCTATTATAGGCATGAGGGCGTATGACTATTTCTTTACAGGTGCAATTCGTTCGCGATGGAGTCTTGATGGGTTGCTTATATTTTATCAGTACGATGCACAAGGACGCGTAATTAGGAAGTCAGAGCCTAATAATGTAGTGCATCGGTTTACACATAATTCAGCAAACAACTTAACAAGCTCTATAACATGGGTAAATGGAGAATCATATGTTGCAACAACATTTGATTATGATAATGCTCAGCGTCTACTCCGTGTCTGGAGCTACGATCACATGATCGGAGACTTCCTTGTAGATGCAGCATATGAATATGACGCCAACAGCAACCGCACCAGCATAACCCTGCGCAATGGTGTAAGAACCACCTACACATTCAACCCCGGCAATCTAGTAACAAGGGTAGAAACCCGAGACAGAAATGGCAGGCTACTATCCCAATTTGACTACACATACTACCATGATGGAAATGTCCGCAGTGTAGAAGAACAATTCCAGATTTCAGCCTACAACCGCCATATTATCTTCATCTATGATGGCGCTAGAAGGCTAATACGTGAAGAAATAACCGGCCACGGTGCCGGTGTGCGGACATTTACCTTTGATTCCCGCAGCAACCGCAGAAGCATGACTTTTGCAGGCCAAGAGCGGTACACCGTAACGTACACCGTAACGTACACCTACGACCACCTAAACTGCCTAACAAGGGAAGTCCGCACAGGTGACGGTGCACAAACCACCACCTACACCTATGACCGCAATGGCAATCAGCTAACACGGACTACCGGCAACCAAACGGAGACACGGACATATAACGCATTTAACCAACTAACCCGCGTGTCCCGCCCAGGTATGACAGCCACATACACCTACAGGCCCGACGGCCTGCGCCATAGCAGAACGGTCAATGGGAACAGAACCTGCCAAATCTGGAACCACGGCCAAATGGTGCTGGAGCAGAATGCTAACCGGCAAGTAACAAACCGCTATTATATTGCCTTAGTTGCCAACCACCGTATAAGAAGTACTCACCATGGATTCTTCCACTTCAATGCCCGTGGGGATGTGGTGCAAAGAACCAATAATAATGGTATGTTATTGCATGCTTACCAGTATGATGCTTTTGGTAATGAAGTGTTTGGGCCAGGGGACTACCAGCAATATAGTGATAACCCCTTCCGCTTTGGCGGGGAGTTTTGGGACTGGGAGCGTGGGGAGTATTATCTCCGGGCTCGGAGTTATAATCCCCGCACTGGGCGGTTTACTCAGCCTGACCCGTTTTGGAATGTAGATAACATGATTTTTGGCGATACCCTAGTTATGCGATATGAGCAGTACATGCCAGATGTCAAAGCTATAATGCAAACAGCTAATTTGTATGTTTATTGTGCTGATAATCGGAACAGCTAAGTTTATTGGGCAAAATGCTACTGTTGTCCTAGACCGACATGGGCTTGTTGTGACAACATGGCCTACTAATTTTCACGGAAGGAGATAGTTGCAATGAATTTAAGCGAATCTGGTTTTGCATTGTTGATAAAGTGTTTGAAAGCGCACAATCCGTCTTTAATCCCTATTGTTGAAGCTAATGAAATGGGTGGATTTAGTGATGATTTTTACAACCAATTAAGAGAAATTGTTTGTGATGAGTTTTGCGACAATGGACTTATGCCTGATTCTGAACCTAATGAGTATGGTTTAGAGTTAGAAGATTTGATTGATGAAATCGGTCGGTTTTTTATATCGTAACGACGAATAAGGTGACGCGATAGGCCAAGGGGGACAATTTCACGTCTTATGTAGTACAAGTAAGATGCGGAATTGTCCCTTTGATTACATATAAGGAGTGTCGCGGGGATGTGTGTCAGTTCCTCATACTAATCTCAAGTAAATTCTAAAAATTTGCCCAAAATGGAAAATATCAGGCTTCAATGATTTTTTCATTTTGGGCAAATTAACATTTTAATTGAGATTAGTATTAGTCACTATAACCGGTGGCGCATCATTTGGAATGATAAAAATATTGCAATAAAATTTAACAAATGTAATGTGCGGTTGGGTTCTATGATTCAACCGCACATTTCTAATTAATATTGATATAATGAAAGGAATTCAATATGCTATATGATGTTAAAGTGATAAATAGTGATGCTTTGAGCGCACTATGCCAAAATGATACTTATCAGGCACAAGAATTATTTAGGAAAAACGCAAAAATAAATCCTTCATCAGTTTCATTTAATAATCTGGGGGTATTTTATATTTCTGAAGGCATTTATACTCTAGATAATAGCTTTCGAACAGCAAAAAAATTAGGTGTTTCATATTTGGAAAAAGCAAGAATGATTAAACCTCTGAATCTATCATATTTAGCTTTAGGGCGTGTCTGCTTTGAAGACAATGATTATAACGGAGCAATTTGTAATTTCAAGAAAGCAAACGCTCTAAAATCAGAATATGGAACTCTTTATAACCTTGCGCTTTCATACTATAGGAATGGTATGCCTGAAAACGCTATATCATCATTCAAGAAAGCGCTTTTAGCATGTAGTGAGGAAAGCTATTTTGACACATATGCATCGTATTTATTTTCACTGATACAGGTAGATATGAAAATGTGTCATGAGCAAATAGCTTCTTTATTTGATGATGACACCAATAACACAGCCATAGAAAGATTTGTTTTAGCATATTTATGTGATGACATGCATTTAGCAGAACATCTAATAAATAGAATGCTATGCGATTTTGATGTTGGCATTGAAGTGACAGCTATGGTTTTTGATTGTCTTATAAGGTATGGTAAAGAAAATAAAGCTGAAGAGTATTTAAATCAGAAAGTGCAGATATTAAAGGAAACGATGAACTATTTCTTTAAGCAAAACATAAAGAAGTACAAGGAAATTTTCTTGCACAAAGAATATCGCAAAGAAGTAATTGCAACATACCAGTATATTGCACCACTGGTTGAACAGTGTTGTTATTATGGTTGTATGATGCACAACCCGCTTTGAATAGTTCGTAATGACATGGATAATATGTGTCAAAAAGACATTTCAGGTGAAAAGTGAACGGAGGAGCTGACATGTTTCGGATGCGACATATGTCTATATCAATAGATGCTAATCTGGGCAGGGGGATTGACCATTCATGGCCTTGTTATAGCTCTTCATTGTACAATGCGCTTTCATGTATTATAACGCAGCGCCTTACTCGGTTCATAAATTGCCGGGTAAGGTGCTTTTTTATTTTTGTTCTCAACCCTGGCAATCTGGTAACAAGGGTAGAAACCTGCGGCAGAAATAGTAGGCTACTATTATGTATGTGGACACCTTCTTATATTTATGTCTAGAATTGATCATATTTATTATTTCAGATAAATATAAGAGGATGTCTTGCTGCTGACATTTGCATATTATTATGCCATTAACTGCTGTATTTGACGCAATACGTGGAATTAAAACTAAAAGAAATTGGGTGCTGAAGTGATTAGGAAAATGAAAGGTCTTATAATTAAATATACAATTATTAGTTTGCCCGCCGGGTTGCTGTTAACGCCAATAACAGAGAATACAAGTTTAGCTGGTTATTGGGCAAGTGTAATGTTGACAATTGTCGGTATTGTAATTACAAGTTTCTTTTTATAGGAACTCGCATTGCCAATAACTGGTAATAGTGATTGTAGCGATACAAAGAAAAAATATGCTGTAAATATCGGTATAATAACAGGTCAGATTGCTGTTTCATTGATTTTGGCGGCGATATTTCAAGAAAGTCAGTTATTAGATATAGTAGTGTTAAATGTTATATTTATAACAGTTGGCGTAATGTTGACTCGCGCTGCTAGGAAAGTAGATGAATCACAAGCTGTACTTGGCTGTTTGTTTTATTTGCTTATCCTTGCTGTAATCGTGTTCATAATAATTATTAATGTATTATTTATTATATTGTGATATTAAGTTCATAAGGGAGTGCTAGCTATGAATATTGAACCGCAAAAAGCCGACTTTGGTAAGCGCTTGGCTGCTTTTCTTATTGACCACGTGGTTTTATGTATAATTGGAGCAATAGGGACACCATTTCTTTTATGGGATGTTCATATAAATGGATTTGACAGGCTTTGGATAGTGTTTCCTATATTTATGTTTATTATCTTTTTTATTTATTGCTTCAAAGATGTAGTCGGGGGTGCAAGCATAGGGAAAAGAATTATAGGGTTAGTTGTTATGTGTAACGATGCAACAACAGCCCCGCCTAAGAAAAGGTTATTCTTAAGAAATGTATTTTCATTTTTATGGCCACTGGAGTTGCTTATGATGCTATGCAGTAAGCGAAAACGCAAAATTGGTGATATGCTTGCCGGAACGGATGTATATATGGCTAGATAGCAATAGGGTAACCGAATGAAACAGGGGATGGTTCTATATCTCGCTATTCTGTCAAGACGCGGAACCGTCCACTGTCCTATTTCGCGTTATTTACAACCCTCACAGTACATATCATTCACCTGTATCCATAAATCTTCATCCCCTCGTCGCTAATGTCGTATTCATAAACTCCTATCCCGTCAACTAAATTTTTCAAGGCACATATATCATTGCAGGAGGGGATAAAAATCCATTCTATATCACGGTAAAGGACTGGCCCGCCATTTGCACCATCACGGGTAGAATATCTATAGTGTTTCCCATTAAAAATATAAAGTCCATCATTTTTTATATCAAAATAGCGAATAACGTTATCGGAGATGTCTTTTCTAGTTTCATCACGCAATGACAGTTCGCTATCTCTAATGGCAATGAAAAGCTTTTCCCACTTGGTATTGCTCATAAAACTCGTCATGGATAATCTAGTCACTTCATCAGTCCTCGTAATTCGCAATCTGTGCAATAAAATATATGCGCATTGTGTGAAAAAAGGCGGATTTGCGCAAGTTAAAAGTCCTTAATCTTTTATCTGCACAAATCCGCCTTTTCTGTGTAATCTACAATTTTAAATGTTTTTGTATCCCCAACCTAAAATGTAAAGGTATCAGGATCACTACCAAACCGCAAATCTTGATTAAGCCCTTCAATAGCCGCAATCTCTTCCGGTGTCAATTCAAAATCAAACACTTCAAAGTTCTCTTTAATCCGGCTTGGTGTTGTTGATTTTGGTATACATACAACACCCAAATCAATATTCCAGCGTAGAATTATTTGGGCAGGTGATTTGCCATATTTTTGTGAAATCTCTGCCAGCACACTATTGCCAAGCATACTTTCTTTATTCTCTGGCCTGCTGCCCCCTAGCGGCCCCCAGGATTGAGGTGTTATTCCATGCTTCTTGCAATGCTTGATCAGGGGTTTTTGGGTTAACATGGGATGCATTTCAAACTGGTTGATTGCTGGCACCACACTCCACACCTTGCTTATTTCATCAATGTGATGTGTTTGAAAATTGCTTACGCCTATAGCCTTGGCCCTTCCGCTTTTGTATATTTTTTCAAGAGCCAGCCAGCTATCAACATAGCGCTCTTTTACTGGCCAGTGAATAAGATATAAATCCAGATAATCTGTGCCCAGGTCTTCAAGGGTTTGGTTGAAGGCTTCCTCTGGGCAGCCGGTGCGCTGTACTTCATTCCACAGTTTTGATGTTAGGAAAATGTCTTCCCGCTTTACGCCGCTTTCCTTTATGGCTTGGCCTACAGATTTTTCATTGCCATATATTGCGGCATTATCTAGGTTTCGGTAGCCAACTTTAAGTGCTTCTTTTACAGCATCAACACATACATTGCCGTCTTCTACTTTGAACACACCAAAGCCGAGGGCTGGCATTTTTACCCCATTGTTTAGGGTTACATATTTCATGGTACACCTCCGTTAGAATGTGGCATTGACCATTTGGCATTTGTTATTAATGATGGGTCATGCCCTTATTTCCCCCATTTTACCCCATAAACCGCGGCCTTACAATTGTGTTAAATCCTTTGTTATTCATACTTGCTATGCTATACTCTAAACCATAAATTTATACGAGGTATGTGTATGGTAGACCCTAAGAAACCCCCAAAGATTTATTATAAACCCGTCATCCGCGCACCGGTAGTAAAAGAGGATGACACCCCAAATGTGAAAAAAGAGCTATGGCAAGAGGCCCTAAGCTGGGCCAAGACAATTATACTTACATTGCTTCTGGCTTTTGCTATCAACAATTTTGTTATAGTTAATGCCCAAGTACCCACAGGTAGTATGGAAAACACAATAAGAACCAATGACCGGATAGTGGCATTCCGCCTATCTTATCTTTTCCGTGCGCCACAGCGGTTTGATGTTGTTGTATTCCGCGGGCCGGAAGGTGACCCAACTCTTTATGTAAAGCGCATTTTGGGGCTGCCTGGGGATAGGCTTATTATTCTGGATGGCCATGTTTATATAAATGGCTCCCAAGTGCCCGAGCGCTATGATTTTGTAAAAGGCTCCCTAGTTGGCAACCACGGTGTGTTTAACCCTGAAACCCAAAGGCTGGACCCATATGTTATACCCGATGGGCACTACTTTGTGCTGGGGGACTACCGCACCAACTCTGTAGACTCCCGCACATGGGAAGAGATATTTATCCCACGGGGGCGTATTTTGGGAAGGGTGGCTTTTAGGTACTTCCCGGGGTTTGCAAATTTGATGAATCATTAATTTGTTCTGTATATGGATTTTTACAAAGAAATCGGATAATATAGTAATATTCATTAAAGGAGGAATACTATGGCAAAAATAACTAAAGACATGATTATCGCAGATATCCTGCAAGTGGATATGGGGATAGCGCAAATACTGCTTGGCGCAGGGATGAATTGCGTAGGCTGCCCTGCAGCCAAAGGCGAGTCATTGGACGAAGCGGCCACTGTCCATGGCATGGACGCAGACAATTTGGTAGACGAAATTAACGCATATTTAGAAGCAAAAGGGTAAGAAGCTATGTTCATAGGGTTCAATGTCGCTTTGGCGGTCAGATTTACGCCACTCTGCGTCGGCTTTTTCTAGCTTGCCTTCTTGGCAAGCGTCGAAAAAGCCTCCTTGATTGGCGTAAAT
>Ga0131853_10024173_pt1 | contig 10966 bp, 6 predicted proteins | sample TergutLab28metaG_FD_92764 | JGI IMG/M metagenome (GOLD analysis project Ga0131853, IMG submission 92764) | Labiotermes labralis P1 segment gut microbial communities from Petit-Saut dam, French Guiana - Lab288 P1 (version 2) (version 2) | ecosystem: Host-associated > Arthropoda: Insects >...
AAAGTCATAGCATTATGTGAAAAGTCATAGCATTATGTGAAAAGTCATAGCATTATGTGAAAAGTCATAGCATTATGTGAAAAGTCATAGCATTATGTGAAAAGTCATAGCATTATGTGAAAAACCAACTTATCAAGTTATTTTTTCAACTCTTTTAATTACGATACAAAATTTAATGCTATACACAATTTAATGGGAGAATAAATAACAACCTTACTAACAACAGCAATGAAATAGATGCTCCTTGGAAATCCAGGGACAAAGACCTTCTAACTTAGAATACAGTAGTAACTGTATAATCGCTACGTATAAGTTGTTTTGTAATAATATCAGAAATTTGGTACTAAATCAAGGATATTATAGATGATTTGAGGCCGGTGAAAAAAAAAGTTTGCGAATTGTACCAGAGTCGATGGGAAAAATTACCACAGAACCTAATAATGAAGGAAAGATAAAACCTGTTAGATGACATACTAAGTTAAAAGAACCGAATAACAAATTAAAGAATGGGAATAGGTGTTTGTTGATAAATTGTATCAGAACACACAACTAACAAGACAGACAGTTTACGTGTCACGTAACATTGAAGAGCGTTCTTGCAACAATCGTTGCGATGGAAAAGCAGTAAATATTACACAATCCGAGAGTGTGTTTGTAGACTTAGTTATCCACAATGCAGTGCACATGCGACATACTGTAATTTGTGGCCTGCCCCGCATTGTCTTATAAACGGCACTATTTTGATTTCCCCTACAACCTTTTTCTGGAACATTTTTCAATCTAAGAGGAACTGAGAGAGATATGATAAAAAAATATATGTTGGTCTTCATGTGAAGTACCGTTATTCTTATTAGGTATTTGTGAAAATTCCATTTTCTCAATAATTTTTCGAAAAATACTCAAATATAAAAATGTTATAAAAATCAGTCCAGTGAGTTCCAAATTGTTCCATGTGGACGGACAGACATCACGAAGCTAATAGTCGCTTTTCGAAATTTTGCGAAAACACCTAAAAAGTAAAATAGGAGGAAATAAATTAACAATGTAAAATATGTATTCTTACAGTCAGCCACCTGAGTACACAGAAGTTTCAAGTAATAAAGATCTGTTTAGGTTTGTTATAGAAACAAATGTAGTGATAAAAACACAATATGTTCTTTATCTCAGTAATTAACCAACTTGATGCACACAATTTTTGTTTTAAAATAAGTTTATTTCATGCCTCTACATTTGCTCATATTTATAGAATTATATTTTAGTAACTTTAGACCACTCACTTGTTTCAGTGTGATGATACCAGAGACTGTATAATGCAATTTTGACCTCCTGATGATGAGCACATGTGCTCGAAACATGTAGAGGCATATAATAAACTTATTCTGAAACAAGATTTTGTACATTAAGTTGGTTAATTACTTAGATCATACTGAGGTGCACGGTCAGCAAAAGTCACAATAAGTTATTTCTGACAGCGTGCAATAATGAATGGCGTTGTTTGCCATTAAATATTAAGGTATTTATATTTTAAACATTATGCATGTTCTTTATTTTCGTATTTCTTGAACTAATAAAGTTTTATAAAAGTTAGAAAAACGGACTATTTTTGTTTGAAAGACATCTGAATATCATACATGTTCTTACTGAAATAGACGTGTATGAAATTAAGAAGAATCTCAATACAGAATTTCAATTCCTAAGTGTCTATTAAGACTAAATTTTAGAACTATGTACTTATTGAGCAAGATATGTCGAAGTTTCATTTTTATGTGTTTAAAACGCTTTGTTATATTATCTGAACTCTGGGGGAGAAAAGGAGATTAAAAACCAGTCAGCATCCGACAGATTCTTCTCGTGTTGTTTAACATAAATATCAGTTTCTCACATACAGTATTTACTACCAACCGTCAACACAACTCTTCACTATAGACAGTTCGTATCACAAACTAGTGCTACATGTTCCGGCCTCATAAATATATACCAATTTACGTGTGCATCTAAAGATCAGGTAAAGAGAAATGATATGAAACTACATGCAATTATATTACCTTATTAATTGGTATATAAATTATTCAATATTTTCAGCTATAACTTACTTATTAGTTTTCATATACAAATTAAAACCGTTAAAATCATTTTATGTAAGGAAATGATCGTGTTACACTTCCCTAGTAATACATACTGTAAGTCATGCAGAATGAGTACACTTTCTGCTTTGTAATAAATTATATAGGCGAAATTGGAATTTGGAAAATCTTTTAGATTCTAGTTCAACAAAAGCAAACCAATGTACACGTCTAACCCCAACCTCACCTTTGATCTATGCTTACTGTTCTTTGTTTAAAAAAACCACCAAGACCTGGAAGCCGACTGTAAATGTAAGAAGGCACTAAGACCGGAATCACGAAAGTCCTGTAAGTAAATATTGACAAACACCACAACGTAAATTATTTTCCTTTATGATGTGCTCCAGCATCTTTCCTATTATTTACAGAAATGAATAACGAACCCCGATATCGTGAACAGTTTTCATACAGTAAGATGGAAATCAGAGCCAGTTGCTTTCTACGCTTAGATTGTAAGCTGGTCTCCCTGGTTTCTTCTAAAAACATCAAATTCATTACCTAATAAGATTTTTTTATTACAAGTTTCCAAGAAAAACAGTTTATTACCAAACTTTACAAACCCATATATCTTCTACGTAATTAATTACACGTCCAAAGTGACCTGCCTAATTTCATGCTGTCGTCTGTTATACTGTGCAAAGCCATCGTAGCACAAATAATATCACCAAAATGAAAGAACTTTGATGATTTATTTTTTAATGTACTATTAATAAACATGACACATGACGGCAGTTGTAAAACCTGAGATCTTAATTAGTCAGTTTATCTAAATGCATGCAGTTTTTTATGATTCCACTTCATATACTTTGTAGATGACATCATACCAGGGGTTAAAATTGTGAAGTCGAAATATGTCGAAATTTTATTGTATGATAAATTCTTTTTCATAAATAATTGCGTTGACGATGGGAACTATTTCAACGGAAGATTATCACTGTCCAGGAAGACAGAATTTATACACTTTATTCCTGAATTTGGCGCACATGAAGTAAATTCGAACCTGAAATATCAGAAGAAGGTTTCTATAATAGCAGAGTGACCGTTCTCACAAAAGTGTCACCAAAGGCTGCAGTACACTTAGAAAGAATACAGTCTTGCTGAAGAAGGCAGTCTACACTTCTAGAAGTTTCTGGACACACCATCCCCCCCCCCCTTCTCTAAGGAAAAGGCAACAATACGAAATAACATTTTATCTCCTTTCGATTTCTTTCAGTACGCAATAAAACAGTTTCTGCGGATTATTTGTATGCCGTGTGAAAGTGCTGATTCGATTCCCATTAAATCGCCCTGCATGTGGGTTTTGTACGGTCCTATAGATTTGGTTCCTTTGATGTGACTGCTGATTCTCCTATTGGTGCCAAAAAATTATGCCAGCCAGGAACCGACGTCAGCAACTTTTCTTTTAGTTCCGTTCAATGGCAAATGTAAGCTGGGCTTGGCAGCACAATTCTAAACTTGACGATTGCCCAGAAAACTTAACTACAACCGTCAGTAGAATACCTCTGGACATTTGATCGCATTCAATGTGACAATTTAACGTTCGTCTATAGGTTCTAAAACGTAACATCTGAACGTAGTGCTTTGTGGTGTTTAGTGTGCGACTGGGTCCATGGTAGTTTAAATAATGACACTGTATAAACTTCAAGGGTTAGTTAGATGTTCGGTAAAGTGGAAACAATTGTGAAGGATACAGTTTTGCTTATTTTAAGGTAATGTCTCTAACGTGTCATAGTTCAGGCGATTAGTACTCGAATATTCGCAGCGTAGTTCATGGTACTTTTCAGCGGTATGTTGTGTGGGATTCATGTTGAACAAAGTGGCACTGGGATATGTTTTTTCTTCGATAAGTAGGCTTTCTTCCTGATAATTAATATTGTACTAATCTCTGATACTTATATATCATTGTTCTACAGTTGGCGCTATAATATAATCTTAGGAACTCACAATGTTATTAAATGAAATATACGTACATTATAATTATGAAAGGTCCACTTAAGGTCACAGGCCTAATTAACCCTGTTTCACCCTGCTGCTACAACAGAGAGAGTAAACGTGCTTGTCCGATATTCACAAGAAATGAGTTCCCCAAACTGTGAGAAACTTAATTTTATCGTCATATATTCCAAACTGTTTTCGAAAACAAGCCAATGCTCTTTAAATTGCTGTATCTTTTACTGTGAAGACTGTAACATATACCCTTCTTAATGAAAGAAATGGATACAAAAGTTTTTTCATTATAAAATTAAAGTACTTCTTCCGACATTTATACAATATTTTGACGTTTTGCTGACCGTGCATCTCAGTATATTTATCTCAGTAATTAACCAAATTGATGCACAATTTTTTTTTGTTTTACGATAAGTATATTTCATGCCTCTACACGTTTCGAGCACATGTGTTTATCATCAGGAGGTCAAAATTGCGTTACACAGACTCTGGTATCATGACACTGAAACAAGTGAGTAGTCTAAAATCACTAAATACAATTCTATAAATATGAGCAAATGGTAGTGAAAATTATATGTAAGTTTCCGTTGTGATTACTGTGTAAGTACGTAATACACAGTAATCACACCCGAAAAATTCACACATAAATTTCACTACTACTTTTTTTGTCTGAAATTTCCCTCATTATACAGCGATTATTTCGCTCTATATAATTCACCGATTAGGTTTAACAACTGAACCACATTGTGTTCTCTAAGAATTAGAAGCCGAATCCTAATACACAATGTAGTATCTCAATACATAACGTAATAATGATAAGAAAACACTGTGGCCTTTTACTGATGTAACATATTCGTGACAATGACCAATTGAAAGTTTCACCTAGAGGCACTGCAGCTACAAATGTGAATTGTCGAATATTCGCTTTCATATTACTGCCATACAAACGTTGCAATTGTGTTGTTTGCTAACATATACAGTGTAAATATCTGTATGTCCTTCATTACCATCAACAGCAGCAAGTTCTACCCTGTCGCCAGCCTGTCAGCACCTTGTATGTACACGAACCGTCTGAAATTGTTCTACATCACGATTAGAGGATTGAATAGCTGAAAACTGAGTGCCAAGTGAGAGGAATCGGAACCAACTCCCCAGTGGTGCTTAAAGGAGAATATACCTCCTCTTGCTCCCATTCAAACCTTTCGTTTCCCGCTGATTCGACCGAGCTGAGACAGTTTGGTCGTAAATCCTTTGCTTTACCAGTAACTACATTTCCACCAGCTACATCTCTTGGCGTGATGTTCGTCAATCCAAACCATCTAGACTCGGAACGCACACACACACACACACACACACACACACACATACACACACACACACTGTAAGCTTTATAACCCAACTCCACGTCTTTTTCTTTCCCTCTAAGGAATCATGCTGTTATCTTTACCATTACCTTCAGAACATCAATTTTCTCTCCTTTCTTTCGAAAAATACTTGGTTTCTTATGAAATGTAAGATTATCACTGCGTGCAGTACAGTGACAACACTTCATCTGGGCAAGTATCTGTGAAGATTACAGAAAATAATTCAAAAGCTATGTAAGAATTTGTGTCGGAAACCGGTAGAATATCGGATGGTTCGGCTGGCAGACAGACTGATTATATTATATTATTTTATATTAAACTATTCGGACGCATGTACAGACAGGCTGAAAATTTCTATTTTATTTTCATTTATGATACAACAGCAGTAAGAATCGAAAACAACACGAATAATTTAGAGTCAATAGTGCATTCCACTAGTTTTGATAGTGTGTAAGGTCTTTTCAAGGGAAACATTACATTTCCCTTGCTTAATTATGTACAATGCCATGTCAATAAATATGGAGTATATTCTGAGCTCTACTCTTTCTAAACTGTGGCTGTAGATAGAGGTGAATAATCATATTCACGCTCCCAGCCGCTTTAGCGCTTGCAACTCGCCAAATTTACGGGTAGGTAGCTGAGTTGGCCAAAGGCTCTTCGGACGCATTGGAGAAGAGTCGAACCGATTCCGCAATCGTCCATCTCATAACTAAACATTATAAAGACTGGGCTATGTACTTCGTTAAGGATAACATAAATGAGTGATTATTCCGAAGTTCATATCAGCTTGAATTTATTAGTTGCTGCTGAGGTGTTCAGATTTTCAATCTTAATCTCAACCTAAAATCAATACTTTCTAAAGAGATTACTTTTTGAGAACTGTAATCTTGTGTGTCATTATGCAGACAGTAGTGATAATTCCTTAGCGACATTTCGAAAAAGCTTCGGTAAGAAATTGTTACTACTGACTGCGTAATGTCCCAGAAGATAGCAGGTCTCTTCTGTTTCACAGCGGAAGTCTGAAATCACGGATTCTCTTTTGCTTGAAGTCTACACACCATATCAGAGCTGTAACAGAAAGTTCTGACAGTCCTCATTGCTAGTCACCCGAATGTGATCCTGCAGAATGCAAGGTAAATAAAGAACTTTACACAGAAGGAGTACCGAGTGTTTGTATGTCGGAAAGAAAATCATGAATTGTTAGACAATAGCGTCTATTTATATCTTACTCTCCGCCTTTCTCAAAAACCCACAAGATACTTAGTACTTGATTCAAGAGGCACAAGAACTACCTTAATGATGTTGAAACCAACAGAATACCGTACATATGTTTGAATTTCAGTGATTTTTTCATTGACACAGATAAATTAAGTCAATATAAAAAAAATAAATTTGAGTCATTACTTTACCGACAATACATGCAGCAATACGGCCTTGTATTCTGAAAGAGTGTTGTCGTATCTACAAAGCAGACAGATTTTAGTAAGGATGTTATTAATTGGAATACTAGACGTAGGCTTTGGGGAGGGGTTAAAAGCCCTATTAATAATTTGAAGCAAAGTGTTTACTGTAGGTACCACATATATTAAAATTAGAAAAAAATTTATTCACCCCAGAATAATTAAGATAGGATAAAACAGTTTTAGACAAACTAAAGAGATGTTATTTGATATCGGAGGAACATTGTTCTTTATGAAACCTGGAATTGGAATGGTTAATTACTATTTAGACTACTTCAGGCTTGAAGCGTTTCATGGAGTTAGAAATAGATATTTCTGTTTTCATTTGTACTTTAGATTAATACTATTACTTTAGATTAATACTATAAGCATCAGGCAAATGTACAGTTGGTTAAATATTAAAATATTCTTAAAAACACACGATTCAAGTTGGTAGTGAATAAATATAAGTTTCGGTTTGAAGACTGAATACAAATAGCTCAGGACAGGAGCATGTGACTAACTGTGACTGTGACTGATTGCTGTGTCCCATGCGAGGTGAGGAAATTTCCACACCGGGCTGTTGAGAAAGAGGGAAATAATGAAATTATTTATTTTGAATTTCAGTGAAAAATACAGTGGGCTGAAATGCAGTTCGTTTTTTGGATGCGACTTTGTAAGACTCCTTATTTTGTGTTCTGTTTCATTTGAACTGAGACTAAACTTGTTTCTGGACTTGTTACAAACCGATCTCCTAACAAATGGTTTCAAGTGCGGAGAGGCTGAAAGTGTTGCAGTTAACCTAACGGAACAATAAAACCTGTGAATCGCCTGTGTAAACAAGAAGCAATGGAGAAATGTCTAATTTTACTTCTTTTAGTGGGGACGAAAGAAGAGTAAAGTACTTTGGTGTATTAGAGAAACAAGTAAAGAGAAACATGACAAGGAGGAGCAAAGGAAAATAAAGGAAGTCCTCTGTACAACCTAAAGAAGAAGAGGACGTGAAAAGCTGAAAGAAATGTAATCATTTAATGTTTTGAGCTGTACGTGGTTGAAAGAACAATCATGGCCCTTAGTTTTGAAAAACGTTTGTTGAGAAAACTCTTCCAGTATTAAGAGAGAAAATAAATTTATTTGGGGGAGAAGTGTTTATGAAAATTTCACAGGCTTAGATTATAAAGCGAAAACTCAAAACAAGAAATACATTTTGATAAAAAAAAGGACCGTATTTTGAGTAACGTTTTAGTCACTTGTTTAAATTTAACTTTAATCTGAAGAAAGGAAGATTTTTTACCTAAACGGGTGATGGATAGAAAGCAATCTGGCATTCAAGACATGTTAGCAAACAAAAGAAGTGAAGAGAACATTAGCAGAAAGCAATGAAAGAAACGATCTGATTGGCTTTGGTGGTGATTCGGAAATGATGGCTTCTTAGCGGGTGTTCAATATATAATAATATAAACAGCCAACTAGATGCAACAATAATACTTTTATTAATAATTTCAATCAGCTAAACATGTTTCGTTCTATAATTTCGCCCATCCTCAGGAGCACTAAGCTGTGTTTACAGCTTGTGGTATACAGCACAGACGATGCTGCCTGCTGGTGATCAGGATGAGATGAGCTGGAACCTCACCTTATCGTGCTCCTGGGGATGGGCGAAATTATCATCCGAAACATGTTCAGCTGATTGAAATTATTAATAAAAGTATTATTAATCTTAGTATTTGACCAACTCATTAAACAAATTATTTTTTTTTAATAAGTTTATTACTTTCCTCTACTTGTTTAGAATATAATAAACTTATTAAAAACACAAGAATTTGTGCATTAAGTTGGTCAGTTACTAAGATTATATTGAGATGCACGGTCAGCAGAACATCAGAAGTATTATTGTTGAATCTCGTTGGCTGTTTATATTATTGTATCAATGATGCACGGTCACACAAACATCAAAATTGCTCAATATATTTCTACCACGGCGAAAAAGCGGCTCTAATTTTGAGAAGTGTGTGATAGCAAAAATATTTTCAATCGTACCTGCAAAGTCAGTGTTCGTTTTTATAGTACGCCGTAATACTGTTTTCAGGTCGACAAATATCTAAACAAGTACCCGGTGAAGATTCATGGCCGAAAAAGAGGTCGTCTAGAATGCCACTATGATGCTACAAAAGCTATACAATTTGCTTGAGTTGGAAACTTCAAAGGTTTGACCATGCTAAGAGCAAATCCTATCTCGTATTCCCCAGACTGCTTATCATACTTCTGCGATCTCAGTATAATTGAATATATCTGGGTTACATATATTTCAATATTGTGGATTATTCATCCTGTTGTGATAAGTAACAATGTTGTTTATTGTCCGTCTTACACAACAATGTCATGTAAAGTTAAGCTGTAAACAATTAATGTAGCTACATGTTTCAACACCTTGGGGTCATCCTCAGGCTTATAAAATTTGAAACATACAAGGTACTTCTGAAGTAGTTACCTACGGGATCCCGTGGTATTACAGTAAGTTAGTTCTAAAATATATATTTAAAATGGTTAAAATACAGGTGAAGAACATATACTCGTGGTGAACACGTGGATCTATGTTGTATACATGTGACTGGTGTTAGTGTACCTTATAGAAATAGAATTTTATAACTAACTTACTGTAATACCACGGGATCCCGTAGGTAGCTACCTCAGAAGTACCTTGTAGGTTTCAAATTTTATAAGCCTGAGGATGACCCCAAGGGGTTGAAACATGTAGCTACATTGTTTACAGCTTAACTTTACATTACATTGTTGTGTAAGACGGACAATAAAAAACATGATAACTTTCTATACTAGTCGATAGAATTAACGTGTACTGGAATGTCCAGAGTAACCGAAGATGATTGTTAAGACTGTTATCACCACGTGAGGAAAATGAAGTAAGTGTATCATAAAAAGAGCAACAAAATTGCTAATGTTTTATGTAAGACCTAATCTTAAAAATAATTGAGGAGACATTGTTTGGAGAAGAAGCGAATTCGGCGATGTCACGTAGAAGCATGATATAAGATATGTCAGCCTTTGATATAGCACATTTTAGGTTAGCCTTCCGGCAAGTACACACGATTTAATAACATTCCATTTATCTACTTTGAGAATGTTTGCAGTAAGTTCAGTCGAAACGTAGGGAATCACTCAACTAAAGGCGCAGCTTCACATGCTAGAAGACCGGAACCCAAAGAAATAGGATGTAAACAGCTAAATTGCTAAATTCTTCAAATGTCGTATGAAAGTTTATAAGGTTAACGCGTTGTATTATGCATTAAAAACTCGTTACGCAGTAACAGAAGTTTGTTTTTTACGGTACCTAAAAATGCTGTCATCACAAACCAGGCAAAAAGTAACGGACCCAATCCACGTTTTAATGTCATAGCCATTCTCTTTAGTCACGAAATAGAGTTTTCAACCCAAGTAAACTGTCTTAACCTTGTGTGCACTACTGCATATATTGGATGCAGTTTGTGATAAATTAAGTTTATAATTTCACCGCAGGAAATGGCCCAAACACTAAGGTTTCTCTTAGTGTTGCAATATTGCTGTCGTGCAAATTTTGCGACCTTGAAACTTTATAACGTAATTAAACTCTTCCCTTCCCCAGCAAATGATAATAATCTTAGAAGGAAGGTTGCCACGACTATTTATAATCTTAGAAGTGAGGTTGCCACGACTATTTATAATCTTAGAAGGAAGGTTGTCACGACTGTTAATAATCGTAGAAGTGAGGTTGCCACGACTATTTATAATCTTAGAAGAGAGGTTGCCACGACTATTATAATCTTAGAAGGAACGTTGCCACGACTATTAATAAACTTAGAAGGAATGTTGCCACGACTATTTATAATCTTAGAAGCGAGGTTGCCACGACTCTTAATAATCTTAGAAGGAAGGTTGCTACGACTTTTAATAATCTTATAAACGAGGTTGCCACGACTATTAATAAACTTAGAAGGAATGTTGCCACGACTATTTATAATCTTAGAAGCGAGGTTGCCACGACTATTAATAATCTTAGAAGGAAGGTTGCTACGACTTTTAATAATCTTATAAACGA
>Ga0131853_10024175_pt1 | contig 10965 bp, 4 predicted proteins | sample TergutLab28metaG_FD_92764 | JGI IMG/M metagenome (GOLD analysis project Ga0131853, IMG submission 92764) | Labiotermes labralis P1 segment gut microbial communities from Petit-Saut dam, French Guiana - Lab288 P1 (version 2) (version 2) | ecosystem: Host-associated > Arthropoda: Insects >...
GATAGCCAACTCAACCTCAAAAGCACTTGGCTCAGGTACCAGTGGTTCTGCTGTGTGTATTTCTGCCTGCCCAACATCCTTAACCCCATGCACATTGAATAACTGGGAGAAATAGTTCCTCCATCTAACCACAATACTGTGGGAGTCTGCAACTAGGTCACCTTTCTCATCCTTAACTATATTACATCTAGGCTGGTACCCCTTCTTAAAGTCATTGATGCCCCTCTACAAATCCCTAATGTTGTGAATCTTGTTGTTAGCTTCAAGTTCCTCAATTTTAGCTCTCAAATATTCCTTCTTTTATTATTATTATTATTATTATTAGCTGCAGATGGGTTAATATCCGGTGGCAGTGTGCTAGAATGCAAGATAGGACAATACATTACAGTACAGTACAATAAAATACAATATCACACATCACATAGAATAACATACAACACTCAAGGCAACCCTTAATACGCAAAATTACAAAAATATCAAGAACACACGTTATACACTATGAAGATTCAGAAACGAGTAGAACCTGAAGTAGACGAATCAGTTTGTCAAATAGCATAACATTGCTTATGGTTTCAAATAACTTCTCCGTGCCTATTTCGGTGCTTTTCGTAACGGCAGGAATTCCCACATCTGAGCGCACTTTGGACCTCAAAGGGCTGAAGGGACAGAGGCGCCTCACCGAGGGTTGTCCTGCACCATGATATTTCCTACACGCGGCGTCGGCACCGAAAATCAACGGCGTGCCGATTCATACCAAGAGCAATTCTGCGTCCGGCCTCTGCGCATTGATGACTCATTGGTAAGTCGCCTGTCTAAATTATATATCCCCCCCCCCCATAAGTTGAGCCCCAACATACCCTGAAGAGTGACGAACTTCCCGTAAGCCGTTGTAAATTATTCAAACGATGCTGCATCATCATCTACCAATTTCGGATGTCAGACACGAAGCTGGCCAATCATCATTCTTCTTTTGCAGATGTTATGTATCTAGGATCTTCGTCTGTTCCTTTTTCTTTCTTATGTTATTCCTCAGATAACATACGCATACAGACACTCCCCGACTGACGTAGTGTTTACGTTCCGGTATCTCCGGCCCAAGTCGGAATTGAGAATACGTGTGGTGAAATGTATACCGTATTTCCGGCATTATAAAGCGCGGTGAAAGTGGTGAAACACACCCTAAAATTAGCAACACTTTTTTTCTTCGTATTTAGTATCCTACACCCTCCGGTGTACAAGTGGAAGGTACAGTATTACTTAATAAGCTACATTTTGAACGTATGTAATTTTTGTCTCAGTATTTAACCAACTTGATGCTCAAAATTTGTTTCACAATAAGTTTTATTTCATGCCTCTACGTGTTTCGAGCATGTATCTCTGGTATCATCACACCTATAGGTGTGATGATACCAGAGGCTGTATAATGCAATTTTGACCTCCTGATGATGAGCACATGTGCTCGAAACACGTAGAGGCATGAAATAAAACTTATTGTGAAACAAATTTTGAGCATCAAGTTGGTTAAATACTGAGATAAATATACTGCGATGCACGGTCAGCAAAACATCAAAAGTACGTAATTTTGTTAAGAACATATTGGAAGTGTTTTAAAATTTTTCATTGTACCGGACTACTGTCTTCAAATTTTATTTCTTAATTCTAAATTTTTAACCATAAATCCAACATAATTGTACGTGACTTCAACGTGAACACAGATTTTGCGGGGTATTTGTATCGAAAAAAAATTGGTGACTTTGTCAAACGCAAACGTTAGGTTAAGGAATGAAATTTCATTTTTAAGCGCGTACACAAAAATACGGAAAGCGAATGTTATCTTCGTCATGTCTGTCTGCCTGTCCGTCCGTCCGTCCTCATGGAACAACCCGTCTCCCACTTGACGTATTGTCATACAATCTGATAAATATACAATGATGTATCAGTCAAACACAACAGAACTTTATTATGGTTATAATTGTATTAGGTCAACATGTTTCGAATCTTATAGAATCATTCTTCAGGCCCTTCTAAGATACAGATCCTTACTTAGCAATGTTTAAAATGCGCTGTGAGATCCCAAACGCTAAGTAAGGATCTGTATCTTAGAAGGGCCTGAAGAATGATTCTATATGAATCGAAACATGTTGCCCTAATACAATAATAAACATAATAAGGTTTTGTTGTGTTTGACTGATTCATCATTGTATATTTCTATATGTGTTAAACACTTCGGGATGGCAAACATTTTTAAAAAATCTGATATTTTGAGGATTTATCGAAAATCTGTCGAGAAAACTCTAGTGTCATTCAACCCTGACAAGACCACCCGGTACTTTACATGAAGCCCAGTACACATTTATGATAATATCTTGCTTTATTCTTCTCAGAATGAGAAACGTTTCAGACCAAGTATGCAGACAAAATAGAACACATATTTTTTGTTTAAGTAACGTTTTCCGAAAATTGTGCCGTTTATGAGATAATGTGAAAAATATGGTACAGCCAGACAGACCACGAAAGACAACATGGCGCATGCGCTTTGCTTGCTAGATAACAAAGGTTACAAAGACACACCCAGTATATATAATACTTATTGTTTTCCGTTGCAACAATGGGTGCATGAACGCACATAAATGTTGCGTTATACGTACATATACTCGTTTATAATATCCAAACTACTTTTCTCTGCTTATTTTTATGCTCGTATCGGATACGGATCGGGCGAAACATCTGTGTTGTGATTGGCGTGTATATAGGCCTGATACTTTCCTAAAGACTTTTATGTTAGAAACTAATGGGCCATAACCGTTATTCCTTTATGGTGGTTACATTAATTTTACGAGCGAAAACAAGCCTCTAGCAGCCATCTGTACAATCTAATGCACTTAGAGCGTCGGCCAGTAACCCAAAAGTCAAACCAAGTATGATTTTATCCCCATTATCTTATCGCATCTAGTGACCTAACAAGAGACTTATTAGCTGAAATTACATACATTTTCCTATCCTAAGCACATAGAGAGATGTTACAGCATGACTTCTGTTTTGCCTTATTAAGCTGTTTTTATTTCAGAGATGCGTCACTTTCCTAAGCTGACCTACAATGTAGCGAGCTGCGCCTTCTGTATATACTCTGTGCTGCTTTTGGTTACAGATGGTGAAACTTCTTGCCAGAAGAATATCATGCTAGCTTAGTCTCCTCAGAAGTGACACAGTTGTCATACACGTGAAGCATGTGGCAGCTTGCTTACCAAACATAACTAAAAAATGGGAGCATTTGTTACTTTTGTGTTAAGTGTAATACTTAAAATTACACAGCCCAGTTTACCAATTATGATTTGGACTTTAAAAAGGTTCCAAATTAATTTCAAAATACTGGAACCGAATTATATCTGTGATTATAGTCGCACATAAATATAAATAAAGAAGTATATGTGAGAGTGATTTATTTTTATGTATTTAAGCTACAACTAGAGAAAATTTTATATTTATGCTAGACACCGTACGTAGATGGAGTAACGTTTCGTATGTGTTAAAACACTTCACTGTTGACATCTAAAACCACTAATGCCATGCCGCGTGAACATTGGCTGAGGCGGTATTGCTGCTGACTTGCTGACGCAAGATGCCAGTTGTGTATCTCGGCCAACACAGAGTATTGTCATTGAGGTTTTCGTGGTTTTCTCTAGGACCTCAAAGAAAATTCTGGGATAGTACTTCAGAATAGGCCATGGCCGCTTACATACATACTTACATACATACATACAAGCATACATACATGCATACATACATACATACACACACGCACACGCGCACGCACACACACACACACACACACATATATATCACGTATGACAGCTTCTCGGAACCTGAAAGAAAGGTAGTTGTAACTGCACCATTATTTAAAGCAGTACATTGTTGCAATTTAAACAGACAGACAGACGTCACGATGCAGGAAATGCCTGTCAACATACAGGCAGTGGATACAGCTACTGTCAGCACACAAAATACATTCAGTCCCTGGCGATGTCCACTGAATATTACAGCGGTTAATGGCAGCAAATTACAGTAGGTGTGTCAGATCGTGCACTTCTGTCATTGGCAGACAGAAGTGACTCGGAAATGCCCAGTACTCGTATGAACAAAGGGTAGAAAAAATATTTCATACGTTCGTGAAATTCGTTGGAATATTTCTTTCTGAACAAAATATCGAACTACGCTTCGTAGTGGCACCATGAAATAAACTGTGTTTTATATTAACTCCACTTGTAGCAAAACATACAACTGAAGTCATGTTTACTGCCTAGTATTACAAACCCCCAAATTTCATAAACTCAACAACAAAATGTTATCACTGAACATCATCGAGCAACAGATGAATGCAGTTTAATACGGTCTACTTTCTGCGGTTTTGTGACAGGAGACCGAGATTTGTTCCTCTGTGAAGACTGCGGGTTTTTTTTTGTTTTCTTTGTCAGCATATTCCAGTGGCTCTAAGGTGCAATCTCTGTACACCTTAATGACGGCGAAGGCCTCCAAGTCGTAAACCTGACCATATTGGTGTAAGGAACTGAACCACAACCACCCAACAAGTATTTCTTAAGCAATGGGCTAGTCAGTTTTTATGAAAAGTTATAAAAATTATTTTGTTTAATCTTAGTAATCAACCAACTTAATGCACGAAATCTTTCTTTATAATAAGTTTATTATATACCTATACATATTTCGAGCACTATGTGCTCATCATCAGGAGGTAAACATTGTATTTTATAGCATCTGGTATCATCACACCTGTAGGTGGCCGTCCCGTGCACAGGTTGAGAGAAGACACCTACAAGTTTGATGATACCAGATGCTGTAAAATACAAAATTGACCTCCTGATGATGAGCACATAGTGCTCGAAACATGTAGAGGCGTATAATAAACTTATTATAAAACAAGATTTTGTGCATTAAGTTGGTTAATTACTAAGATTATAATGAGATGCACGGTCAGCAAAACATCAATAAAAATTTTGTTGTTTCCAAAATATGTCTTTTTTTAAAAATTGACAATTTTAAAACCCTTGAACAGATTTTCATGAAATTTTCTACTGGAAAAATTTGTTAAACTTCGATGCCATCGATCGATTTCTATTAAAATCTTGTGAAGAGCTACATACATATATGCGCGTGTCTTATTTAGTGTACATCACAGTGAACATTCAAAACAAATGTGTAGAGAGAAATGAAATGCACATTTTGTGTCCAGCACGCTGTTTGCTTAAGTCTTGCTGTTCTCCAGGTAATTTAACGGTAGGGATCGAACACGACGTGACAGAAATATTTCGCTGTGTGCCGGTCCTAACTCGTGTAAACTAAAAGTTAGTTCACAGGTCTCATTCTTCCACGTTTACGAGTTTGAAGATTAAGAGTCTTCTGAATTATGTAGAAATATTTTCTTCCCACTTCAGACAGAACGTAGCCAACTGCAGCTCCAGTATAATGACGCTAAAAACTGGCATTTGTTGTTACCATTATACAAAGCACATACATAGAAAAAAGGCAAAAGTTAAATTACTACTGGCATATATATATAAATGCCAGTACCCTTATATATATATATAAGGGTAAAAGGTAAAGTGATCCCGTTACAGGCCCGGTATGGCCAAGAGGGTTGGTAGAGGTATAGCTCTACTCTTCCATGACCGCGGCACTAGAAGGGGGTGAGTGGTCAGCAGCACACCCCGGCCACTCTTTACTCCCGGGAAAGACTCGATACCCATGGTACAGGAGGCTGGGTGGGCCCCAGGGCCGGTCTGGACGGGCGGAAAAACTCGTCCACACCGGGATTCGATCCCGGACCGTCCAGCCCGTAGTCAGTCGCTATACCGACAGACCTACATATATATATATATATATATATATATATATATATATATATATATATATATACCAGTAGCGTAGGAATTTTACACACCTGGCCAGTAAAGTTTCTAAAAGGAAAATACCTGAATGACTGCCTCGTCTCAGGTTTAACGAGGTCGTTAAAAATAGTCACCGCAACTCTTAACGAGGGAAACTGTTTGTGTACTTAACGTTTTAAAGGCAGTCTAACTATGTGTACTGTCTGTTGTAACATTTAAAATTTCTGCATGTACCCCATATATCTTATTTATGTGGCGGGCTGCGATAGCTCTGTCGGTATAGCGACTCGCTTCGAGCTGGACGGTCTGGGGATCGCGTTCTTGTGGGACCGAGTTTCTTCGCACCCGTCCAGACCGGCCAATGGAGCCCACCTAGCCACCTATACAATGGGTACCGGATCTCTTTCCCGGAGGTAAAGAGGCTGGAGCGTGACGTTGACCACCTACCCTTAACTGAGGCCGAGGTCAAAGGAAGAGTGGAGCTATACTTTTGCTCATTCTCTGTACCTTCAGGGCAAGTTATAGGGTAAACTTTACCTTTTACAATTTTAATGGAAACCGTCTCGTTGTGCTGTGACATATTAATACTGGCATATAAATATAGCCATCAAACACAACAAACTTTAATAATATGATGAGTAAATGCTACATGTTTCGTTTATTCAGAACCATATACATATATATACCCTTTTTTATAGGCCACGCAGGCCCTTAGGGTGAGTAGAGGTACAGCTCTACTCTTTTCTAGGATCTTCGGCACTAGATGGGGGGTGGGGGTCAGCCCCACGCCCCGGCCGCCTGTACTCCCGGGAAAGACTCGGTACCCATTGTACAGGAGGCTGGGTGGGCCCCGGGGCCGGTCTGGACGGGTGGAAAAACTCATCCCCACCGGGATTCGATCCCGGACCGTCCACCCCGTAGCTCAGTCGCTATTCCGACTGAGCTTCCCGGCACACACACACACACACACACACACATATATATATATATATATATATATATATGCGTATGGAATACAGCTGTACTTCAAGTATATCCACTGACTGGTATGTTTGGGCTCACTCTTTAAACTTATTCATACGACATATTTTTAACCCCTGTGCAAATGAATTTTATGTACATGCCAATTTGGGGGGGAGGGGGAATACGACGCGTTTAGATGATTCGCAGGTTACAAAAGAATGCTTTTGTATATGAGGTATAATCTTAGTTGCCAATCAAATGACACGAAAAGGAACTAACACAATACACTGTTTTATCCATCCAAATAAAATCAAATTGATTACATTCTTTATTGGATTGATGTGTAATGGTATCTGTGATGAACCATGGATCCTGTAATTTCAGTGCAACACTGAATGAAATCAGTGGTATATAAGTACCTATAAACAATTGTGCATGTTTCTCAAAATGGTTGTCCTGCATTTGTGTATGGTATTTGCTGCTACCGCAGCTCTGCTTGTACCTGCAAGTTGCGTAAGTATGTTCATCAAACATGAAAGTACAGGAGTTCAATTCAGAACCGAACCCAGTCACAAAGTAAGCTTAATGGTCTTACATTTCCTCATAAAATACATATAACTTCCCGCGTGAGCGAAGTTGTTGGAAATGACCTGCTTCAGGAACTGAAACACCGGGTACCATAATCTGCATTCTCTGCATCAATTTTCATACGATTTCTTCCTTATATGCGTTTTCACAATGAAAGTATTTCATATTAAACTCTACTTCTTACTAACGAACAAAACAAATTTAAATTGCACACAGCAGGTTCAACTTGTCTCTGTGATTAAGGTTATACAATCTGTCGCACACGTCACGGTAAAAATGGCGGTGTGTGAGTCATTAATCTGCCATTAAACCTCGAAGAGGACTTCATAATCTGTTAGCCAGGTGTCAGATATGTCTGCAGGATGAAGGAGGACCTACTGCAACATGTGGTGACCTGTGTGAGGAAATGTAAGGCCATTAAGCTTATCGTGCGTCTGGGTTCGGTTTTCAGTTGAACCCTCTGTATATTTGCTGTGGAACTAAAAGAGGGTTAGATCAAGGCAGAAATGTTCAACTGCACATGAATAGAAAGAATTTAAAGAAAATTCTGCATTTATATAATAGGAATGACCTAAACATTGTCGGTATTCACTGAGTATAAATTAAAAGAAACAATCATTTTATACAATTGTTGACAAAAAACAATTCTTTTAATAAATTGTTTATTGTACACAATAATAAATTAATAACCAACACCTCTAATTTAAAATTCCCAGGAATTATGATAGATAATACATTATCCTGGAAGGGTCATACAGATAAACTTGTACCTAGACTCAGCCAAGCCTGCTGCATAATTAGAGCAGTCGAAACTTGTTTATTGCAATATATACTTATATATACTTAAGATGCTTCTTTTCATTTGGTAGTGACTTAACTGGAAGTTATTCTGGGGAAACTGCTCACATAGGATGGAAATTTTTACAGTACAAAAGAAAATTATTGGAATTATGATGAGAGCCAGAAGTAGAGAATCCTGAAAAGAATTTTTTTAAATTTTAGGAATATTACCTTGAACAGCTCAACACAATTATTCTGTAACTGTTTTCGTTGTCAATAATGGACAGTATTTTACAGAAAATTCTGAATTATATGACATTAAAACTAGAAATAACAGGAACTTATTTCAGCCACAATCAAATTTATCTATCGGAGGGGTCCTCATTATGCTGGCATCATGATACTTAATAATCTTCCTACTCAAATCTGTTGTCAAGTAATTTTTATCAGTTTAAAGGAACTCTTAAGGATTTCGTACAGTTACATTCATTTTATAAATTAGCTGAATATTTAAATTGTAATAGGAACTAAACCCATATGTGTTATATTCTACTAATGTTTGAAATTTATAAAAGAATCTTGTTGTAGAGGGTTTATGAATTGTTATGTTTTAAGTATGTGATGCTTTATTGTATTGTTAAACCATAACTATGCAGTTTCTATTTATTTTAATTGGAATGTTATGCTTGATGACAAATTCTGTGTACCACGCTTACATTACCAGAAGCGGATTATTCGAATCCACTATAAATGAATGAGTGAACCAAATTTACCCCAACAAGTTTTGGCCTAGACAGGCTCCAAGACAGATCATATCATTGATTCTAGACTATTATCGACCGACAAACAATAACTTTTACTCTGTAATGTTTTCCTTCATCACAATTCAATGAATAAGTATTCCTCTGCCACCAATTTTCACTTCCGAATCCCCCCCCCCCAACTCACAACTTCTGTTTTGATGCTTTTGAATAGGTTTCCCAGAAAGCAAAAATATTTTTATTGAAATGCTTTTTCCCAAGAGTCAGCTAAACAACAATCCTTAGGTTGTGCCATGACTCAGGCAATTAGTCACCACCCTTTCATTGAAAAGGCCCTTTGTCCGATCCCATGACATTTCATATGGGAATATCGGTAATCAAAGTGGAACTGAGGTAGTTTTACCAGAGAATTTTTGTCTTACCTGTCACTACCATAGCACATATTATCCATAGCCATTTATTCACCTAATTTAGGGTATTTTATTCAAAATTTTGCATACTGGTATGTTCTAAAATACTGTATATTCTATAAATATAAATATTCTCTAAATATTCTGTATTAAATTCTTTGATGTAAACAGTCGGTGCTCTGATATGACAAAACTTTGAAGCATCAGTTTGATACCAATATTTGGATTTATTCTTATTCTTCTTATTCTTCTTAGATGGCCCTGTAGTCCAAAGCAGACCTTCGCCTCGTTGACGGCCTTCTGCCAGTCAGCTCTATTTCTTGACATTTCTTTCAAGTTGTTAAATTTGCAGTATTGTGCAGCAATATTTGAGCTAGTGTTCGCATGTGCAATGATCAAATTACCAAATTTTTTACTACCCAAATCTGCTAATAATTTCATCGCCATACTTGCATGTACATGTACATGCTTCCAGGCCATGTGTTTATGTTTTGAAATTTTTGGTACCAGTTAGGCAAAACTGCCAAATTAGTACAAACTCTTTCTACCAAACCTGTGATTTGAGACTGTGTTGTACATTGGAGCATATAAGGTCTGCTTGTTTTGACCAGAACAGTACTTTCAGATGTGTGCTGTACACAGTTCTACACACAGGGAAACTGAAGTTAATTCTTTATTATTCTTGTGTGGTTTGTTATGTAGAAATTTTTCTAAAGTACTGCAAGACTTACTGCAAGGTTTACCCCATTTTTAAGTGAAATAGTTATTAACAGACATCAGACATATTTGACCCGTTTCATGCTAATATGAGTATTTCATATACTGGAACATATTTTGATTTATAGTTTATTGTGACTTCTGATGTAATGCAGAATAGCTTCTCTTTCTGGCATAGTAACTGCAGGCAGGCAGGCAGTCACATCAATCAGCAGTTCGCTGTTTAATGTTTGAATATGAACAAAACATGCATTTTTGCAGGGATTAAAATGTCGCTCTGAAGATGAGAAAAATAATGATGAGTTTGTACAAATAGCGAACATGTGTTTGAGTAATGCATCTTACTTGAACAAACCCAGCATGAACAATAACAGACGTTACAGTACTGGTAGATATGATGGTAATAGACACCATAGAAACAGGAACTCATATGATGCTAACATGGACAGTCGCTATGATAGTACGAACAACAGAAATGATGGGAATTATAACACAGACAGTGGTGACCATGGTAATAGTTATGGATTGTGGAGAAGACAGCAGACCTCTGGAGGTAAGATTTATGATGCATGAAGCAGTGGGTTCATTGAAATATTTTGCCTGCATATGGTGTATAATACAGTACATGTAAATACTCCAAATATTTCTTTGATGATTGGTATCAGAGCTTAAGACCAAAAGGGGTCTTCTAACATTGTGTGCTTGAAACTGTCAACCATGTTAGTTGAAGAATAAAAGACCAACTTGATGTCACTTGCTATTTTATTTCACTTCTTATGTGCTCAACATGTTTCGGACATTAATATATCCATCATCAGGAGCTTGCAACTATTCTGTTGAATTACC
>Ga0131853_10024177_pt1 | contig 10965 bp, 10 predicted proteins | sample TergutLab28metaG_FD_92764 | JGI IMG/M metagenome (GOLD analysis project Ga0131853, IMG submission 92764) | Labiotermes labralis P1 segment gut microbial communities from Petit-Saut dam, French Guiana - Lab288 P1 (version 2) (version 2) | ecosystem: Host-associated > Arthropoda: Insects >...
CATATCCAAGCTATCCGGCAAACGCCGCAGACCGTGGCGGGTGAGAAAGACGACAGGCTGGACTATTGACCCCCAAACAGGGAACTCGAAACAGTTGTGGAAGAATATCGGCTATTATAAAACCCAAGCGGAAGCAATCAAGGCTCTGGCCGATTATAATGCCAACCCCTTTAGTTTTCATAATGATATTACCTTTGCGGAAGTTTACGCAAAGTATAGCAAAGAAAAGTTTGAAAACATATCCAGCTCTAATGTGAACGGATATAAGGCCGCTTATGCCGTGTGTACGTCCATACATAACTTGAAATTTGCTGATATTCGGAAGGCGCATTTACAAGGCGTGGTTGATTCATCCGGTAAGAACTATCCAACACTGCGGAAACTGAAAGTGTTATTCAAGCAACTATACAGCTATGCCCGTGAGAACGATATTTGCCAAAAGGACTATTCAGAATTTGTTGATATTGTAAAACATAAAGAAAAGGGTGATAGTATGAAACGCAAGCCGTTCATGGAGAGTGAAATCAAAATCCTATGGGATTCAGTGGAGCGAAACGATTATATACAAATCTTCCTGATGCTGATTTATTCTGGTGTTCGCATTGGGGAAATGCTTGATCTGGAAAAATGTAATGTTCATCTTGATGAAAGATACTTTGACATTGTGGACTCTAAGACAGAAGCGGGTATTCGTAAAGTGCCCATTGCCGCAAAGACGCTGCCGTTTTTCAATCATTGGATGAAGCGGCATGATTGCAAAACCCTACTGTGTTCCCCTGACGGTGAGCCATTTAAATATCGCAACTACGTAGATGCTTACTGGAAGCCGCTTATACAGGAGCTAGGCATGGAGCATCTGCCCCATGATACCCGGCACACGACAATATCCCTGTTAGCAAAGGCGAATGTCAATCAAACCATCATCAAGCGCATTGTCGGACATAGCGGCGCAATGACATTGACGGAAAGGGTATATACCCATTTTGACGTACAGCAGTTGATCGAAGCAATTGACATGATTTAGCGGGGGCGTTTACCCCCGCTTTTTGTTGATCTAATTTTGTGTCATACCTGTGTCATACGTGTGTCATACCGTCAAATTTTTGCGCAATCTTAACACGCCCTAAAAAACGAAACCCCTTGAAAACACTAGGGTTTTCAAGGGGCTCAAATAGTCGCATATTATCTCTTGGAGAATTGAGGTGCGCGACGTGCGGCTTTGAGGCCGTACTTCTTACGCTCTTTCATTCTCGGGTCGCGGGTTAAGAACCCTGCGGCCTTGAGGGATGTGCGGTAGTTCTCGTCTAGCAACAACAACGCTCTCGCAATGCCGTGACGGATGGCACCAGCTTGGCCGGTAACGCCGCCGCCGGTAACAGTGGCACGGATGTCCACTTTGTCTGTGAGACCAATGGCACCGAGATTTAACGGCTGGCGCACGATGAGTTTCAAGGTCTCTAACCCAAAGTAATCGTCAATGTCCCGGTTGTTGATGGTAATCTGTCCTGTACCGCCGGGGAACAGGTGGACACGGGCCACGGAGGCCTTTCTTCTGCCTGTGCCGTAGTGGTATGGCTTTTTGCTCTTATACATACGAATGTCCCCTCCCCTATTTCGCTACAGGCCAAGCGACCGGTTGTTGTGACTGGTGCTTGTGCTCTGCGCCGCGGAATACTTTTAGCCGGGTCAATTGACCGCGGGCGATGGTGTTTTTCTGTAACATGCCGCGAACCGCAAGGTTCATGGCAAGCTCCGGTTTGGTCTGCATCAGGCGGCTGTACTTGGTTTCCCGTAAGCCCCCAACCCAGCCGGAGTGACGGTAGTAGACTTTCTGATCCAGCTTTTTGCCGGTGAGAACAGCCTTTTCTGCGTTTAGGATGATAACGAAGTCGCCGCAGTCAACGTGTGGGGTGTAGGTCACTTTGTGCTTGCCCCGCAGGATGTCAGCAGCCACGGTGGCCGTGCGGCCTAGCGGCACGCCGGCAGCGTCAAGGATGTACCATTTGCGTTCAACGGTCTCCTTCTTTGCCATTGTAGTGGACATAGTGTTAAGCCTCCAACTTTCGTTCAATTTTTCATAAGGTCGCTTGAATAGTATGACATAGCGTGTGTGGCCTGTCAATACTTTTTTTGCTTGATTTTAGTTTGCGTCTACTTGTGCTTCAATTTTTGGCTGTTTTCTCCGTTTTGCTCTCGTATACTCGAAGTCAATTTCAAAATTTATTCACTGGCAAACCGCCGTTGGAGGGAGAATTGGTTGCGGTTTGCCAAGAATTTCTTCGCCGCTTGGACAAAAAATAGCCCGAAGCATGTTGATTTGCTCCGGGCTATTGGTCTTTTGTGTTCAAAACCTGCCTGTTCACGCAATGGGGTAGCGTATTCTTTAGGTTTGGAGGTGCTTATTGGGTTCAATTAAAGATTATTTGTTCAAGCCAGTCCCATCGCTCTAATCACCATCATTCCCAAAAACAGTATCACAAAATGAACAGGATAAATCACATAAAACAGCCATTTCATGCGCTTTCCACGTTCGCCATTGTATCCTTTCAGCAAACATGCCGCTACTAGCATACCGATGATAAAGCTCATCTGCACAGGGGTGAAATCTGGAGTCGCAAGCAGAGGGGCAGCGTCTGACTGTGCAAATTGCTGCACCAAAAATGGCGTAAGCACAAGTCCAACAATGGCGAAAAATGTCGCCGCAAAAAATGGTGGGATAACACGACGTACGGTTTCATTTTTGATGAGGTAAGCCATCAACACCATTGTAACGCCTATAAAGTACCATTCAAGAAGTAGAAGTGACAGCGGAACAATGATAAAGAGGTATAATATCCAAAAAAGCGGACGGGCCTTTATTTTGTCATGCAACGCTAACACAAGTAAACTGACAACGATACTAAACATGATATTTAGATACGGATAAATTGCAGGGTCTCCGCCGCCCATGGGAAATGTAATTGTGAGAATATGGAACGGCAGTGCGAGCACTCCAAACAATAGTACACGCAATATGTATTTCTTCAAGTTGGATGTATGCTTATAGCCTTCCGCTACAAAGTATGCCATAATAGGGAACGTAAGCCCCCCGGCAGCATACATGGGAAACTGAAGCCAAATCGGAATAATTTCCCACCAAGCAATGGTCATGTGACTTGTAATCATGCCAATGATAGCTAGTAACTTTAGTTGATATGCATTCAATTTAAACACTCTATTTTCTCCTCAAAACGTTATTGCTATAGCTATCGTTAGTATAGCAAAGGGGGCAAAAATAAAGTAGTGACAAATGTCACTACTTTGTATGTCTAATATAAATTCCCCCACACGCCCCAAGTGCAACCATGGGGCGCACAGCATCACCCTACACCACCAACAGCCACTGTAAAATCAGCAAAAATCCCACACCGGGCAGTCCAAAGATACCCACAATCACCGCATTGAACCAACCAATCGTAAGCGAGATGCCGATAAACTGCCCCAAAAAGTTCACAACGAACAACATAATAAACCCGCCGATGGTGTTCATCACTAGGCGCAATAGGAGCCGAATCGGTCGGCGGAATATGGTTACACTAAGCAGTAGCACTATCCCAACAATAACAATGGTGCCGATGGATTGGCCGGTAAGGAAATTTGGCATAAAGTAAGTCCTCCTGATAGGTTGTACCATACTAACACTATATTCCATCTTACCGGAAAATAGGCAAAAAATCAAAAATTTGTAACGACTACCCCATGGAATCCCGCATATACTAGCTTTGACACAGATGGTCGAGTTCATGAACCGAAGGACTCCAGACCGGTACGAGGATGGGCGGTTTCTGCCACTTAGCTGGAGTAGCGACACTCATAAGTTGGAGAGTAGTGCAGGAGCATGAATAGAAGAAAACTGTGCTCGTGAATGGTCAAAAGCCACGTTGTGTCCGAACCGCCCGATAGATTAGGGTCGGTCAGCGGCAACCTGAGTAGCATTCAGGTTGCCGTTTTTTATGATGATAGACCAAGTTGATGTTCCATATCCTGCGGGTCAACCCAGCACCCAGAACCGCCCAAGATCACAGCGGGCTTGATTTTCCCGTGATAATCACTGCCGCAGGTCATGATCAGGCCGTGCTTTTGCGCTTGCTCATAGAAATACTGGGCAGTCTTCTCGTCGTGATAGCTGCAAAATACCTCCACACCGTCAATGCCGGTCTTGGCAATGTCATCGAACAGTTCAAATTGTCCTTTTAGGTTGTTGCCGGGGTGGGCCAGCACGGCTTTCCCGCCGTTTTTATGTATGATTTCAATCGCCTCTTCCAACGCGGGGAACGCCACTTTTACATAGCAGGGCCTGCCCTGTGCGTAGTAATCCCAATAGAAATTCACAAAAGGGTTGTCGTCTCGCTCCCCGCCGGGACGGTAGGGGCGGAGCAGTGCATGGTCATGGTATTCCGGCTTCGCCAGTAGCACTTCTCCAAATACTTCCCCGCTCCACAAACCGGTGCCGTCTGCAAGATTGGAGATGGCGTTTAGCTCTGCCTCTGAAACCTCAAACCCCAGCGTTCGGGTCAGGGCAAGACGGGCAACGGATGCCTGTTGCTCCTCTGCAAAGAGGTATGCCTCCATCTCTGCAAAATCTGGGCTGGTCTCGTCAATGCCATAGCCCAACATATGTAAATCTTTCTCGCCGAAACGGCAGTCCATCTCAATGCCTGAAATGTATCGAATGCCCAGCTTTGCCGCTTCTTGCTTGGCCTCTGCGTTGGCTCTGGCAGAGTTGTGGTCTGTGATGGACATCACACGAATCTCTGCCGCTTTGCATGCTTGGACAAGCTGGATGGGGGTAAATTCTCCGTCATCGCTACAGGTGGAGTGCATGTGTAAATCAATCGGGTATTTCATGTTAACTCTCCTTATCTTTCATCTGCCGTTTGGACAAATACTTTGTAATACGACCATTTGTGATAAAATTCAAACGCCTCCCGCAACTCTGGCGGCAGGGTGGTGACAAATTCGCCGCCAGCGGTACGATAGACACCGGGGCGCATCACCGGAAGGTATGCGCGAAGCTCGGCGACGTGACGCATGAAGGGCGACCACTCATCAAAACCCAGAAGCTGCATTACCATCGGCCCAAGGTGCCAAGCGCTGAGTTCCACATCATCGGCGAGGCCGAGTTCGGCGGCTCTGGCCTCTAAATCCATCTCGTCTCGGGCGGCCCTGTTTTGCCAGATGAAAAAGGGGATGGTATACCCTTCAATGACCTCAATGGGCGGCCCCCAAATGTTGCCCCAGCCCAGCTCCATAAAGATTGAGCTGTGGAGGGATGGTTCGTGATCGGAGAAGTAGACGAGGACGTAGGGCTCTGGGTCATCCTCTAGCCGGGTGACTAGACGAGCCAGTTGCTCGTCCACATCGAAGAGGCCGTAGATGAAGTTATTGAGCAGATGCATCTCTTCCTCGCCGAAGTCTAAATCCGTGTTGAAAAATTGGGGCGGGTCTGTGGCGTATTTATTATGATAGCCGCCGTGGTTTTGGATGGTGGTGGAAAACAAAAACAAGGGGTCACTGTCCGGCCTCTGCTCATCGATGATGTCAATGAGCATGTCGAACGTCGCCGCTTCCGAGACAAAGCCGCCCCGCATCTCGGCATCTGCAAAGGCGTGTTCGCCGTGGCCGTAGAGAAACGCCTCAAACCCCAGCCGTTCAAAGACGTTGTTGCGGTTATAAAACCAGCCATGGAAGGGGTGGACAGCAATGGCGGAATAGCCCATGCGGCGCATAAGCCAGGCGATAGAATCCGTGTTGTTGCGGACAAATTCATAAGGCACCACAGCGTTAGAAAGGGTGACGGGGCTGATACCAGTGAGGGCCGCAAACTCTGTAAAAATCGTGCCGCCGCCGTAGACATCTACAATCAAATCTCCGGAAACGACACTGTCTTCTGCGATTTGAAGAAAGTGTTCCAAGGGGTTCCGCCGATCGGTGAAGTCGAAATGGGGCGAGTCGGTGAGGGTGCTGAACGCCTCAGACATAATCATGACCACGTTGGGGCGGGGGACGCTGTCATCTACCGGCGGCACATGGGCTTCTAACGCTGTAAAGGGGGCGGCAGAAAACCCGGCAGGCGTGCTGACAGAGAGGGCGGTGATATCGTGGAGAAAGCTGTAGACAAAACCCCGCATACTGTAGTCGGTCATCCGGTTGGCCAAGGCACCGTCAAACCCGTGATAGCGTTCTTCATCGGCGTATACGGTGAAGATTAGGGTCAGCATTAAGGCGATACAGGCCAAGGGGCCTGCAATCCGAATTGCTGGGGCCAGCTTCGCCGCAGAAAAAAAACGGACAGCCAGCACACCCAAGAGCACCACAATGACCACAAGGCCCACCATGGCGATAATATTACCTGCACCGTATTGGCCGATGATGGCCATGGCCTCTCGAATCAGGCGGATATCTGTTGGGACAAACGGCTCTTGCCGCTCTAAGGCTTTGATATTGTTGATGGTGCCAAGGGTGAAAAACAAGCCGCCTGTGATGAGGCCGGACAGGATGCTCCGCCCGGTGGCGCAGTAGAGACCCAATAGGAGGATGATAATCGGCAGTGTGTTGAGGGCCAGCAAGACAGGGGATTCCACGCTGAACTCTATGTATAGAGTCCGAAACTCCGGATCGGTTAAGAGGGCCATGCCGCCCCAGATGAGGGCAGTGGCGATGATAAGGATGAGGATATCCAGTTTGCGGGGGAGTTGTAGGCGGCGTTTGAATATTTGGGGTAGTTTTGGCATTTATGTTGGTTTCCTATCTTGTTTGTTTTTGATGGAGGTGCCCCTTGCCCTTATCTTTCGGCGTTCCTCCGATTCTATTCCGGCGCAGGGACACGTCCCCTATAAACTTTAAAATCCCTACCCGATCTCACCAATCAAATTCACCATCTCAATGGCCGCCAGTGCCGCATCATAGCCCTTGTTCCCGGCTTTTGTTCCGGCCCGTTCGATGGCTTGCTCAATGGTCTCTGTGGTGTTAATCCCGAAGATTACCGGAATCCCGGCACCCAGTGACACTTGGGCAACACCCTTGGCCACTTCGCTACACACCAAGTCATAGTGCGAGGTAGAACCCCGAATTACTGTGCCCAGACAGATTACCGCATCATACCGCCCGGTTTCTGCCATTTTTTTGGCAATCAGCGGGATTTCAAATGCGCCGGGAACCCAAGCCACTTCGATGTTGTCCAAGGCCACATCATGGCGGGTGAGGCCGTCTAAGGCACCGTCTAGTAGCTTGGATACGATGAATTCATTGAATCTGGCGCAGACAATGCCGATTTTAGCGTCTTTGGACACGAGTTTGCCTTCGTAAGTTTTTAACATGATACTTTCTCCTTTTAATACTGGGTCATATGGCCCATTTTTTCTTGTTTGGTTTTCAGATAATGCAAATCATCGGGATTGGCCGGAATCTGGATCGGGACTTGCGCAACCACGGTAATGCCATAGTCCGTAAGCTGGCTGATCTTATCCGGGTTGTTGGTGAGAAGCCGAACCTCACTATGCCCCAAGTCTCGGAGCATTTGGGCGGCAATGGCGTAGTTGCGGAGGTCATCGTCAAAGCCCAGTGCGTGATTGGCCTCTACCGTGTCTAAGCCCTTATCTTGCAACGCGTAGGCTTTCAGTTTATTGATCAGCCCAATCCCTCGGCCCTCTTGCCGGAGGTAGAGCAGCATCCCCCGGCCGGCCTGTGCAATCTGCTCCATGGCGGCCCGGTACTGTTCGCCACAGTCGCATCGGCGGCTGCCCAATGCATCCCCAGTGAGGCATTCCGAGTGAACCCGGACAAGAGGCGGCTGGTCGGTGGTGAGGTCGCCCATAGTCATGGCCACATGGTGTTCTCCGTTTATCTTATCCATATAGCCGTGGATGGTAAAGTGCCCGTATGCCGTGGGGAAATCCGCCGATGTTACTCGTACCACTTGGGATTCTCTGCATCGACGGTAGTGTTGCAGGGCGCGGATGGTGATGAATTTTAGGTCATGGGTTTGGGCGAACTCAATAAGTTCCGGGGTTTTCATCATGGTGCCGTCATCCGCCATAATCTCACAGCAGAGACCCACAGGGGCAAGGCCGGAGAGGTGCATAAGGTCTATGGTGGCCTCTGTATGGCCCGGTCGGGCCAGAACGCCGTTTTCTACGGACACCAGCGGGAACATATGCCCCGGCCGCCGAAACTCTTCCGCCATTGCGTTGGGATCAGCGCACCGGACGGCGGTAAGAGACCGCTCATAAGCGGAGATACCCGTACCCGTATCCACATGGTCAATCGAGACTGTAAACGCCGTGGCATGGGGGTCTCTGTTCTCCGGCTCCATCTGGTGGAGCCCTAGCCGCTCTGCCGTTTGCTGCTCCATGGGGATACAAATCAAGCCCCGGGCATAGGTGGCCATGAAGTTAATGTTCTCCGGCGTGGCAAACTCGGCGGCACAGATAAGGTCGCCTTCATTTTCCCGGCTCTCGTCATCGGTGACGAGAACCATTTCCCCGGCTTGTAGGGCTTGGATTGCTTCTTCAACGGTGTTATATGCGAACATAGAAAAGGTTTCCTCTCTTAATAGCCGTGCTTGGCTAGAAAATCTAAGGTGATGCGGCTGGTCGGGGCAGATTCTTTCGGTTGGAGTAATTTTTCCACATACTTGCCAATTAAATCCGTTTCCAAGTTGACCAAATCTCCGGGTTGTTTGGAGAGTAAGGTCGTCTCACTTCCCGTGTGGGGGATGATGGAGACGGAAAAATCTGTCTCTGTCAGTTTTGCCACCGTCAGGCTGATGCCGTCAATGGCGATAGAGCCTTTGGGAATCACATACCGTAAAATCTCCGGCCCGGCAGCAATTTGTACCCAGACTGCGTTATCGTCGGGATGCAGGGCCGTAATCTGCCCGGTGCCGTCAATGTGGCCCGATACCATATGGCCGCCAAATCGTCCATTTGCCGCCATGGCCCGCTCCAGATTTACCTGACTGCCGGAACCTAACGTGCCGAGACCCGTGCGGTTTAAGGTCTCCGGCATGACATCTGCGGTAAATTGATTGCCGGTGATACCGCTTGCCGTCAAACAAACACCATTGACCGCCACGCTGTCGCCCAGTTTGAGATCGGTGAAAATAACCTTTGCCGCTATGGTCAGCCGCCCGGCATTTGCGCTCCGCTCTAGCCGCTGGATGGTACCGATTTCTTCGATGATGCCGGTGAACATTAGGGGCCACCTCCTAAGATATCGTATTCGAGTAATAAGTCTTTGCCCAGTACGGTCACTTCCGGCGGGCCAAGTCGGAACGCTTCGTCCGGCAATGCCACGCCCTCGCCGCCTACGGGACTTTTGGCGGTAATGCCGCCGAATAATTTGGGGGCCATATAGACTTGCAGCCGCTTCGCCAGCCCCGCTTGTAACATACTATAATGAATCGCCGCACCGCCCTCGACCAATACACTGTCGATGCCGTCTGCATGGAGGGCGTGCATCAACGCTGTCAAATCCACCCGCCCGTCCGGGCCGGAGAGGGCAAACACCTTACATCCTGCCGCCCGATAGGGCGCAGTGTCTGCGTCCCGCTGTCCCGCTGTGGCGATGATGGTCGGTATCTCGTTCGCCGTGGTCACAATCTGACTATCCAGCGGCGTAGAGAGCCGGGAATCACACACCACACGCACCGGATTTCGCCCATGGGGCAACCGACAAGTGAGTAAGGGATCATCGGCAAGCACCGTACCCACGCCTACCAAAATCGCCGAGAGTGCGTGCCGCGTCTCATGAACATGTTCCCGTGCCGCAGGCCCCGTAATCCAGCGGGAGGCCCCGGTGCGGGTGGCGATTTTCCCATCGGCGGTCATGGCGTATTTCAACACCATGTAAGGGGTGGATGTTTGGATATAATGGAAAAATACCCGGTTCACTCGGTCACATTCGGCCTGCAACACACCTTCGATTACCGCTACACCCGCCGCTCGCAAAGCCGCTACACCACCACCTGCCACCTTGGGATTCGGGTCAGAAGAGCCGACAATTACCCTAGCAATTCCGGCGGCCAAAATCGCATCTGTACAAGGGGGGGTCTTGCCATGGTGACAGCAAGGCTCTAAGGTCACATACATATCGGCCCCGCTGGGGTTCTCTGTGCAAGCCGCTAACGCCTCCCGCTCGGCGTGGGGGCCACCGTAGGCTTTGTGATAGCCCGCACCAATCACCCGGCCATCTCGTACAATCACCGCCCCCACCATAGGGTTTGGATTTGTCTGACCACGGCCAAGGGCGGCAAGCTCTAAGGCTTGACACATCCAGTGTTCATGGGTCATATATATGCACCTCCCGGACAACAAAAAAACGCCGAAGTGATATCTTCAGCGCATCCATGTCGGGTATGGTCCGAATCGACATGTCTTCTCTCATCCAGACTATCACTGTCGGCCCCGGAATTACACCGAGTCAACTGCAAAGCAGCTCGTGGGCTATACCACCGGTGGGGAATCACACCCCGCCCTGAAGACTATATGTTCTTATTATACACAGAATTTGGGATTTGTAAAGGGTTTGGGGCGACAAAACAAATAGCCTTACAGCATACAAATGCTGTAAGGCTATTCACTAATTGGTCACAATAATCTTACAGGATTTCCTGAAAAACATAGTGTTTCCAATGGTTCTAGCGTAACCGATAGCCCTCATTTACATCATAATACATCAAAAAATCAGGCAAAAATAAGGGGACGGCGCTAATTTCACGCTATCCCCTTTGTCATTTTGTGGGTTATTTATAGTAGGGCATAAAGGTCACATCGTCCCTATCATTGTCTGGATTGTTCAGCCTATAAACTTCAAAATCAGAACCCCCAGCTTTTTTATTGAGGGTTATTTGTTTTTTAAGGTCATAAACCCCGCAGACTTCAAAGCCCTCTCGTTCCCCATCAAGGGTATAGTAAACTACATAGG
>Ga0131853_10024178_pt1 | contig 10965 bp, 9 predicted proteins | sample TergutLab28metaG_FD_92764 | JGI IMG/M metagenome (GOLD analysis project Ga0131853, IMG submission 92764) | Labiotermes labralis P1 segment gut microbial communities from Petit-Saut dam, French Guiana - Lab288 P1 (version 2) (version 2) | ecosystem: Host-associated > Arthropoda: Insects >...
CCGATCAGAATCGAACTGATGCATAAAGGTTTTGCAGACCTCTCCCTTACCGCTTGGGTACGGCGCCGTAGCCCGCGTTTTCGCGCGGGCAATGTAATTCTATCGCGGCGGCGGACTTTTGTCCAGCGCCTATTCCCAAACCGGCTGCCAGGTAACGCCGAACTTGTCGACGACCCAGGCGCACTTGCGAATCGGCCCCACCGCTTCCGGGCCCATCATCACCGAGCCTTCCTTCGAAAGCGCGGCGAAAATCGCGTCGAACTCGGCCTCCTCCGCGCAGCCGACCATGATCGACGAGGCCCAGCTAAAGGCCGGCGCCGGGTATTTGTCGCTCATGTCCAGGAACAGAACCTCCCGGCCCATGATCTCCATCGCGCCGTGCATGATCCGGCCTTCCTCGCCCGGCCCCATGTGCGGCGAGCTTTTTCCGTAAGGCTCCAGCCTCGTTATTTTCGCGCCGGGAAAGACCGACTCGTAAAACCTCATCGCTTCCTCCGCCTTTCCCGTAAAGGAAAGGAAGGGCGCGCATGTTCGCTTTTCCATAGTGTCTCCTTTATATCCTTGCGAAATTTCTTCCGCACCGTAATAATAGCAGGGAGCATGGATCGGCGCAAGCGGCCGGCGCTGCCGTACAATTGTCAGCATTGAATATGGCCAACTGCGCCATTTCTTTTTGTTGCAAGACTGCCCATCGTTCTGTAAGATGGCGGGATGCGGCTCAAAACGAGGTTGGATTGTGGATCTGTCGCCAAGAATGAAACAGTTGCTTTTGCTCATCCTGGACTCAGGCGCGCCGGCGCCGGCGCAGGATTTGGCGACGCGTCTGCAAATAAGCAAGCGCACGGTGTTTAGGGAGCTGGAGGGTTTGGGCGCGATGCTGGCAACTTACGGCCTTAGGCTTGAAACGAAATCCAAAAAAGGCGTTTCCCTGTCCGGCGCCCGGAGCGACAAGGACGCGCTTTTAAGGATGCTCGATGGCCTGGAATTTTCGGCCCCGCAAAGTATAAAGGAAAGGCGGGGTCGCCTGATACTGGAACTGCTTAGACAGAAAGAGCCGGCAAAAATCCTTTGGTTTTCGACGCTGCTAAAGGTAAGCGAAAGCACCACGAATCACGATCTGGACAGCTCGGAACAGTGGTTTTCCAAAAGCGGCGTAGGGCTGGTAAGAAAGCCCGGCATAGGCGTTTTTCTTTCCTACGACGAGGAAGATTACCGCAAAGCCTGTATGCGCTATGCGCACGAAAATATGAACGAATCCCTTTCGCTCTTGTATGACTTGGTTCCGCGAGCGCTCGTGGACAAAGTAAGCGAAGCGGTAAAACAGACCGGAAATAAAAAGCTAAACGAAATGGCCGATTTTTCCAGGACGGGACTTATAGCCTTTCTTTCGATTGCCGTCCACCGAATCCTTATGGGAAAGCATGTGTCGCAAAACCACAGCCTTTGCGCCGATGCTCAGGACAGCGAGGACTGGCTTTTCGCCCTTGACATAACCGAGGCGCTGCAAAGGCGTTTCGGCATCGCCTATACGCCGGCCGAAATTTTCAGGCTTTTTGTCTACATAAAAGGCGCAAGGCTGCAGTACGACGAGCGCGCAAGCCAATCGGAAGCGCATTTAGACCTTTGGGAAACGGCGCGCGAAATGATCCACGCCTACGATCCCTCGGCGGCATTCGATTTAAAAAACGACGGCGAATTTATGGACGGCCTTACGCTTCATCTTAAAAGCGCTATCGTCAGACTGCAAAGCGGCAATGAAATTTTCAATCAATTTCAGAACGAGGTTCTGGCGCTGTATCCCGAGGTTTACGCCAAAACAAAAAAGGCCGCGCTTGCCCTGGAACGCGCGCTTGACTGCGCCGTTCCCGACGACGAGGTCGGGCTTCTTGCGCTGCATTTTTGCGGGGCGAGCATGCGCCTGAAATCCGGCGCGGCGTTTGCGCGGAAGGTAAAGGTAGGGATTGTCTGTTCAAGCGGCATAGGCTTTTCGACCCTGTTGTCCTCCAGGCTCTCAAGCGTTTTTGGCGAAAGAATAATCGCCAAATGCCTTTCGCAGTCCGAGTTCGAGCAAAACGGCGCGGCCGGCCTGGATCTTATCGTTTCCACCATCGACCTGCCGCTTGCCGAAAACGGATACCTGCGCATACATCCTATGCTGAGCGAAGATGATATTGCCAATATTTTCGCGAAAATCGCCGAGCTTGCCCCGGAAAGCGCCCTTTCTGAAAGCGGCGCGGGAGCCGGCCTTATCGAACAGGCGGAAAAGATACGGGCGCTGGCAACCGAAATCTGTTCCCTGCTTGGCGCGTTCCGCATGTATTATGTGGACGACCATATCGCCTTTGACGAACTCCTGCGCGAGGTTGGCGGCTTTATCGGGGAAAACGATTTGCAGCGGGAAAAAATTACGGAAGCCTTGGCAAAGCGGGAAGCCCTTTCAACACAGGTTATACCGGAATACGGCATCGTCCTTCTGCACGCGAAAACCGAACATGCGCGGGAATCGATCTTTGCGATCGTAAGGGCCAAAGGCGGCGCCTTTCGCGAAGGCAGGCTTGGCGGGATTAAATCCGCAGTGGTAATGCTCGTGCCGGAAGGCGCGCCGAGCCGTTATCTCGGCGCAAGCGCAATCAGCGCGGAGATTTTTGGCGGCGGCGTTTTTTTGGAGCTTTTAAGGACAGGCGACGAGGGCAGCGTAAAGCGCCATCTCGAAAAAACGCTGCGCCGTCATCTGTCTGAAAATATCAACATTTTTTAAGGCTAAAGGAGACTCTAGTGATGCTAGCTGAGATGATCGCCAACCATATACGCATTACCGAAAGCGCTTCCACATGGAGGGAAGCGATTCGCCTTGCGGCCTTGCCGCTTTTGGAAAACGGCTTTATCGAGGAACGGTACATTGCAAGCATGATAGAAAGCGTGGAACAGCTTGGGCCGTACATCGTCATCGCGCCAGGTTTCGCCCTGCCTCATGCAAGGGCCGATTGCGGCGTTATTCGCACCGGCGTTTCGCTGCTTAAATTGCGTCGGAGCATCGAGTTTCCCGACAGCAAGGAAGTGTCGCTGCTTGTCGTGCTGGCGGCAAACGACGCCGGCGTTCATGTCGACCTGATCGGGGACATGACCGACATTTTAACCGCGGAAGGCGCGCTGGAGCGTCTGCAAGCGGCAAACACAAAAGAGGAAATACTTTCGTGCCTGAAATCAGGCGGCGAATGTGATGGGGATAAATTTTTAACGGCAGCGTGTTCTGCCGAACAAACAAGGAGGCAAGTATGAAGATTTTGGCGGTTTGCGGTTCTGGGCTGGGAAGCAGCATGATGCTTGAAATGAACGTCAAGGATGTGCTGAAAAAAATGGGCGTAAGCGGAGTTGAGGTTGAGCATTCCGACCTTAGCGGGGTTACCAAGGATATGGCCGACTACATTATATGCGGAAAAGATATTGCCAACGCGATGGGGAGGTTCGACAACATCATTGCGCTGGATAGTATTCTCAGCAAGCAGGAGCTTACTGAGAAGTTAACCATTGTCCTTAAGGACAATAAGATTATCGAGTAGAGGAGAGTTTTATGGTAGTATTGTATTTTTTGCAGGAAGTCTTAAGCACTCCTGCCGTGCTGATCGCCTTGATTGCCTTTATCGGACTAATGTTGCAAAAAGCGCCGGCTACGGATGTCATCAGAGGCACCCTAAAGAGCTTTTTGGGCTTTATCCTGATAGGCGCGGGCGCAGGGATTATCGTCGGCGCCTTGGAGCCCATGGCAAGCATGTTTGAGAAGGCTTTCAACACAACCGGCGTTATTCCCAACAACGAGGCCATTATTGCGCTGGCCCTTAGGGAATATGGCGAGATTACCGCGCTTATCATGTTTTTCGGCATGTTCGCCAACCTTATTTTGGCCAGGCTTACCAGGCTGAAATACGTGTTCTTGACGGGGCATCATACCTTGTACATGGCATGTCTTATTGGCGTGATTCTTATCACTATCGGATTTACCAACACTGTCGCTATCGTCATTGGTTCCGTGGCGCTTGGCCTTACGATGATTCTTTTCCCCGCGATGGCTCAGTCCACGATGAAAAAAATCACAAACACGGACGAAGTGGGTTTTGGGCATTTCAGCACGATAGGGTATTGGGCATCCGCCACGATAGGCCGTATCGTCGGCGGCAAGAACATTAAATCCACGGAAGACATCAACTTCCCTAAATCCCTTTCCTTCTTGCGCGATAGCTCCGTGTCTATCTCCATCACGATGTGCATAATCTACATTGTGCTAACGATACTTGCAGGCCCGGCTTTTATACATGCGGAACTGAGCGGAGGAACGAACTTTATCCTTTACGCCATTACTTTGGGCATCACCTTTGCCGCCGGCGTATTCGTCATCCTTCAAGGCGTTAGGCTTATTCTTGCCGAAATTGTGCCTGCGTTCAAGGGCATTTCCGAAAGGCTTATCCCCGGCGCAAGGCCGGCGCTTGATTGCCCTGTGGTGTTCCCCTACGCGCCAAACGCCGTTTTGATAGGGTTCTTTTCAAGTTTTATCGGCGGCATAATCGGCATGGCCGGTCTTATCGCCGCCGGCGGCATAATAATACTGCCGGGAGTCGTGCCGCACTTTTTCTGCGGCGCCACCGCCGGCGTGTTCGGAAATGCAAGGGGTGGAATTCGCGGCGCCGTTTTGGGCGCCTTCGTCAACGGCCTTTTGCTGACCTTCGCGCCGCTTATACTCATGCCGCTGCTTGGAAACCTGGGCTTTGCCAACACGACCTTCTCGGACCTTGACTTTATTGCCACCGGATTTATTCTGGGCAGCGCAGGACAAGTTGCGCCCTGGCTGGTTTTTGCCGTGGTGTTCGGCCTTGCGGGCGGCTTGATAATCTTTAATCTTGTCGCTCCGAAAAAGAAGGCGAAGAAAGAGTAGCCTGGATTTATCCGGGGCTTCCGGATTTTCCGGAAGACGCCCGCCCGAAATTATCTTTTCGGGCGGGCTTGTTTTATCAATCCTACCAATTTATTACGCAGGGAGTTTTTCGATGGTTTCTATGGATACAAAGGCGCTGGAAAAAGTCGCCCTCAGCATAAGGGCGCTAAGCATTGATGCGGTAGAGCGCGCAGGATCGGGCCATCCCGGCCTTCCGCTTGGAACAGCGGAACTTGGCGCGATGCTTTATGGGGAACTTCTCCGCCACGATCCCTCGCGCCCCCAATGGCCGGACCGAGATCGCTTTATTTTATCCGCCGGGCATGGATCGATGTTGCTGTATTCGCTTTTGCACCTTTGCGGCTATCCGGAAATGTCGCTGGAAGATATACGCAACTTCCGTCGGCTTGGCTCCCGCGCCTCGGGGCACCCGGAATACGGAATGGCCGCCGGCATCGAGGCCGGCAGCGGGCCTCTTGGACAGGGCATTTCCATGGCCGTCGGGTTTGCCGTTGCCGAAACAATGCTCGCCGCGCGTTTTAATGATGCGGCGCATACAATCGTTGACCACTGTACTTATGCGCTTGTGGGCGACGGCTGCCTCATGGAAGGCGTTTCCGGCGAGGCAAGTTCCTTCGCCGGGCATTACGGCCTTGGAAAATTAATCGCGTATTACGATTCCAACAGGATGACGATTGACGGAAGCACAGACCTTGTGTTTACCGAGGACGTGGCCGCCCGTTATCGCGCCTACGGCTGGCAAGTGCTTCAAGGCTCTATGTACGACTTTAATGAAATAGCCGCGCTTACCGCTCAGGCAAAGGCCGAGGCGAACAAGCCCAGCCTTATCATTCTTACCTCTATTATTGGCAAAGGATCGCCAAAGAAACAGGACACGCCGGACGCGCACAGCGGGCCGCTTGGCCCCGAGGAAATCGCGACTGCGCGCGCAAACCTTGGCATTCCCGGCGATTTCTACGTAGCGCCTGAGGCGCTGGATTATTTCGCGGCAAAGCGCGGCGAATGGAAAAAGGCCAGCGCGCAATGGCAGTTGGTCTTTGATGCCTGGTCGAAGGCAAACCCCGAAAAGCGCAGGGAATGGGATGCCTTTCATTCAGGCCAGGCGGATACCTCGACAGCGCCTGTGTTTAAGCGCGGCGAGGAAATCGCGATTCGCGCCGCTGGAAACAAAGCCCTCTGCGCCTTGGCCGATGCCAACGCAAACCTTGTCGGCGGCTCGGCCGACCTAAAAGGCCCCAACTCCGCTGGCCTTCCGCCGAACGCCGGCGTTTGGACCCGCGAAAATCGCGGTGGTCGCTACATTCACTTTGGCATACGGGAATTCGCGATGGCGGCGATCTGCAACGGCATTTCCCTTCACGGCGGGCTTCGCGCCTATTGCTCCACCTTCATGGTTTTTTCCGATTACATGCGTCCGGCGATGCGCCTTTCGGCGCTAATGAAACAGCCAGTAATTTACGCGCTCACCCACGATTCGATTTTTGTTGGCCCCGACGGCCCGACGCACCAGCCGGTAGAACAGTTCGCGGGCTTTAGGGCCATGCCCAATCTGCGCGTTTTACGCCCGGCCGATGCCGAGGAATGCGCCGAAGCCTGGGCGATGGCGATGGAGGAAACGAAAATGCCGACAGTGATTGCGCTTGCGCGACAGAACATCGCCGTTTTCGACAAGGCAGACAAGGATTGGAAGCGCTCGATCCGGCGCGGCGCATATCTCGTAAAGCGCAGCGAGGGAAAGCCGGAACTGACGGTCATCGCAACCGGCACCGAGGTCGATCTTGCGCTTGCCGCCGTGGAAAAAATCGGCGGGGAAAAAATAGCCGTGGTCTCGATGCCCAGCCGTGAACTCTTCGAATCCCAAAGCGCGGAAGTCCGCGACGCTATAGTCGCGCCCGGCGCGCGAACCGTGGTTTGCGAGGCCGGCGCGCGCAGCGGCTGGGAACGCTGGGCAAAAACGGAGGACATTCTTTCGGTGGACAGTTTCGGGGAATCAGGCACGGCGGAAGAAGTCGCCGGCCATCTTGGCATGACCGTGGATGCGCTGGTGGGGATTATACGGAAAGAAGGGCGCTGATCCGGAAACTAAGGCCAACGCTCCCCATAGCAGGAGCGTTGGCGCCGTCTAGCTGGCCGCCGGCTATCGCCCGTACAGTTTCAGAAACGCCCCGGGAGTGAGGATTTCAGGACGTCTCATTTCAAGCGGGGAAAAATCTCCGTCGCCGGAGAGCAGCACATCCACGTCCTCGTCGATTGCCGAGGCAAGTACCGGCAGATCCTTGTCGTCACGAATGCTCGGGTATTTTGACGCATCGATTTTTTCCGGGGTGTAGGCAAGCTCGAAAGGCAGTTCCCGCAGAAAATTCTCGAGCAGGCCGTACTTCTCCGGGAACTTCCGCCTGACAACTCTTTTCAGCTCGTCCAGTATGTAGGTTGACAGCACGACGGTATGGAGGCAGGCGATTTCATCCACTAGACGGGAAATGCCCGGAGAGGACAGGATAGCCGCAGAGACAAGCACGTTGGTATCAAGCATTACCCGCAAGGCGTTCCTTCCACATCTGCTCCCTTACTTCGTCAACCAACGCAACCACGTCCTGTTCGTTCTTAATGCCCAGCCGGTCCGCCTCGCCTGCGAAGCCGGAGCGCAGGTTGGCGAAGGCGGTTTTGGTGGCATTAGCCACCACGATGCGATCCTGCTCCTCAATGAAGACAACCTTATCGCCTTCGCCCACGCCGAGTTTTTCGCGTATGCCGGCCGGAATAGTAATCTGCCCGCCAACGGTTATTCTTGCGACTTCCATGCCTACAGTATACGGCATACCTGATACGGGGGCAAGGGCAAGGTATTGGACGACGAATGCCGGACACGAAGTCCCGGTGGCTAATACCGGACATCGGTGTCAGATGCTACGATTCAAATTAAATGGAAAGATTGGTATCCGTGGACTAAAGCCCGAATTCGACGAGATTAGGGAGCCGGCAACAGGGTGAAAGCGTCGTGAGGACGCGCCGAAATGCAAGCCCCGCCCTATTCGCCGGCGGGCTTTTACCTCGGCCTTATGGCAACTCCGGCAATCCAAGCTCTTTCAAAAACCGGTTGTGCCTTTTCCTTGCCTCTTTGATGTCGCGCTCAATTTTAGCTAAGTTTAAATTCACCTCCGCAAGATCAATAATTTCTTCTTCCGCAGAAGTGCTTACATATCGTGATATATTTAGATTATAACCGTTCTTCTCGATTTCTTCCATCGAAACACGACGGGAATATTTTTTGTCGCTTTCCTGGCGGTACTGATATGTTTGCACTATTCTCTCTATATGCTTTGGCAAGAGCACGTTCTGACGCTTGCCCTTTTCAAAATGTTCGCTCGCGTTAATGAACAGCACGTCTTCAGCTCTTTTGCATTTTTTAAGCACGAGAATACAAACCGGAATGCCGGTAGAGAAAAACAAATTGGCAGGCAGTCCGATAACGGTGTCGATGTTGTTTTCTTTGAGTAGCTTGGTTCTGATTTCTTCTTCCTTGCCGCCACGGAACAAAACACCGTGGGGTAAAATTATAGCCATTGTGCCGTCATCGCTTAAAAAATGAAAGCCATGCAAAAGAAATGTGAAATCCGCCGCCGATTTTGGGGCCAATCCATAGCCCTTAAAGCGAAAATCTTCGGACATAGCTTCGGTCGGTTCCCAGCGGTAACTAAATGGAGGATTTGCGACAATTGCATCGCATTTTAACTTTTTCGCAGGATTCATTTCGCTCAAAATATCCCAATCGTTCGACAGCGAATCGCCGTGGAAAATTTGGAACTCGGTACTCTTGAATCCATGCAAGAGCATATTCATACGGGCAAGGTTGTAGGTTGTAATGTTCTTTTCCTGGCCATATATTTGCCCGATGCTGTTTGGTTCAAGATGGTTTTTTACGTTGATCAAAAGAGAGCCTGAACCGCAGGCAAAGTCAAACAGGTTACTGATGGATTTCTTTTTCCCCTTGTCGGGATCGTGGCTGTCAAGAATAACAATGCGAGAAAGGATATTGGATATTTGCTGCGGGGTATAGAACTCGCCGGCTTTCTTTCCTGAACCCGCCGCAAACTGGCCTATCAGATACTCATAGGCGTTTCCCAAAAGGTCATTTTCGTTGCAAAATCCTGAAAGGCCCTTGGATATTTCATTTATTATGGAACACAGCATTGTATTACGGCTGTCGTAGATTTTGCCGAGCTTATCGGAATCGAGATTAACCTCGGAGAATAATCCGCGAAACTCGCTTTTGAAGGATTCATTTTCGATAAACTTAAATCCCGACTGTAATGTCTTCAAGAGAAAATTACTCTGCTTGCGGGCCAACTCACTTATGTTGCTCCAAAGATAATGCGGCTTAAGCACATAATGAAATTTACGGAGCATCTGTTTTTCAAAGGCTGCAACATCATTCATGTTTTTCGCATACCAAATGGACAAGGGCGTTAGTAATTCCGTTTCGGTGTTATCTTTGCTTTCTTTGGCGAGCATATTTTTAAAGTTTTTTTCCAATTGCGCAACGCTCAACCCACCGAAGGTAATTTTTCCAACCGAAGCATTGCGGTTTTTCCCCTCGTCTGTCGATTTCATTTTTTCGATAAATTCCTCGCATTGCAAGTAATCACGGCCAAGTTCCTTCTTTGCGGCTTCTTCGTAATTGTCGGAAAGATAACGCAAAAAAAGGAAGGAGAGCATATAATCCCGAAAATCGTCTGGGTTCATGGCTCCGCGCAGTTTGTCGGCTATGTTCCACAAGGTTGCGCCCAATTGTTTTTGCCGGTTATCGTTCATTCCGTCATCTCCTGCGCAGAGGGGAATAATCTTTGCATTAAGCCTTTTTTGTGCTGTTTCAAGGCTTTGATTTTTTCTGTTTGGGCGGTTATTAATTCGTCAATATTTCTGAGTAGTCCACTTATAACAACTTGCTCCTTTGATTGCGTTGGAACAACAACGACATAAGGTTCAATGTGTTTATTATTGATTTGTGGTATTGTAGATGTGTCAGCAATTTTGAAAAGCCCAACTCGACTTACCAAAGCAAACAGAAACTCTGCCTCAATTCCTTTTGGCTCTAATGCCATCATATTGGTGTCCATATAAGCATCTTTACCGAGCATCCTAACTTTATTTGTCATGATTGCCGCACCGCGCTTTGCAAAAACCGTGCTTCCCGATTTGATTAATGTGTATTTTTTGTGCGATTTCACTTTCAACTGTGAGTTTTTTTGTACTCTTTCGGAATGATTCAAATCATCAACTTTGATGAACAGCTCGTCCTCGCCTATGTCAAATTCGGACGGCGACCATCCCGAATATATTCTCACAACATCTCCTAATTTCCGCCGTTCCCAAGTGCCGTCATAGCCCTCAAAACGCGCTTCCGGCACAGTTTCACCCTCGGCGGGAAACAGCTTCTGCATCAAGCCCTTTTTGTGTGTCCTGAGAACTTCGAGTTTCTTGTTTTCAGCGGCGATAAGGTCGTCAAGGGGTGATAGGCAATCGGCGATTTTTTGCTGTTCTTCCTTCACTGGGATATATAGAGCAACAGAAGAAAATAAAGTTTTGTTAATAATCGGAACGGCCTGTTTTCCCGCAAGCTGTGCTATCTTGTTGGAGTTTAAATCTAACGCATAATAGATGAATTCACTAGCAAACCCGCCGAAAGGGATAACTGCATTTATTTGTTGGTTTGTAGCACAATCAAATTTATTCTGAGCAATTTTACCAATAGTTGAGCCAATACAAACAAACAAAATACTGTACGCAGGTATTTTCCGTGTCTTTGAGTAGCCTTCTTCAGAAAGAGTTGTTTTAGTATTAACGACTACCTTCGTGCTAGTAATATCACCAGGCGTGATAAACAGTCTTTCTCCACCGTAGTTTTCAGCATCCGTTGTTTTCGGCGTGTTACCAGTAACTATGTCTCCAATTTGTGCAATCGTTTTTTTCTCCCACTCCCTGTTGCTCTTAAACTCCGGAAACCTCAATCTCGGCAC
>Ga0131853_10024179_pt1 | contig 10964 bp, 11 predicted proteins | sample TergutLab28metaG_FD_92764 | JGI IMG/M metagenome (GOLD analysis project Ga0131853, IMG submission 92764) | Labiotermes labralis P1 segment gut microbial communities from Petit-Saut dam, French Guiana - Lab288 P1 (version 2) (version 2) | ecosystem: Host-associated > Arthropoda: Insects >...
ACACACACACACACACACACACACACACACCGTACATCTTAAACCATAGCTGAGAATAAATGGTCGCTTGGGGAAATTAAAATTGCCGGACGCGACAGTGAACATTCTGGCTAACGGTGTGATTTAAGGCATATTTTTTAAAGTTTGGGATAATTTGAGTGATTTCTACGCTACACAGTTGTTGATAAGTACAAAGCTAGTAGGTAACCAGAAACCGAGTAAGACAAAACAAGTAATAAATGCATTAAAATCTTGACCTTGAAGTTTTGGCAAGCATCCACTTAGAGTACCAAGCATAAGATGCAAGGATAATATTAAAGAGGGACTCTGAGTGACGTGCTTGTTAATGGAGGTGAAGATCTTTCATATTCCGTCTACACGAATTAAGTCAGGTAGAAAAATATGAGTAAAAATACGTGATGCTGTAACACTTGGAAAAACGTACGCAATCTTAGTAATATTTGACAATTAATTTCATTGATTTCACACTTTCGCCTTGTTCTGAATTTTGTGATCTTTCTTTTGGGTGATTTCCCGGCGTCTGAATTGTATGTGCCAACGTTTCGGAACACTCTGTCAGTCCCATCTGCATAGGTGGTGTAGACTTACCACCACCTTTGCAATGACTTCCATTCCTTACAAAGTCACATTGCTTCCCATAAAAAGATCAAATGATCAACATTTTTTAAGGGAAAGAGTTGTATTTATTCTGAGGTTTATACGGAACTCATCGGAATGCAGAGCATTTATATATATAGACACACACACACACACACGCGCGCACACACAGTAATCGCCTTTATTTAAGATGGTACATCATATTGACATAGAAAATGAAACACAATCTTCACTATGCCCTTGTCATTCTGAAAGATGTGCTACGTGTAATTTTCGCCACATCTTCTAGGCTTGATGGACGTCTCGACGAAATGCTTTTTGCGTCTCTAGAATTTACTTGCACAACCACGAACTTCGTGTAAAGTTGTTTGCTCTCCTTCACCTAAGAGGGATGAAAATCTTCAACAAAACATCTCAGAGTGAGAGACAGAACAGCTCTGCTCTGCACCTAGCGCGTCTAATGCAAGTCAGTGTAAAATCTTACCGATGCTAAGCAACGAAGCAAAATGCGCTTTGAAATACAAAGTGTAACGTCAAACACACACTTTAATGCCATAGAAAAATGTGCTACATGTTTCGGTTCTTCAGAACCATCATCGGGTACCTTTTTTTGCAGAAGTTTAAAAAATTCAGTACATTGGCAGTATATTTGACGCTGGTTCTGTTGAATCGAAACATGTAGCATATTGTTATGCGCCATTAAAGTTTTGTGTTTGACGGTATACTGTGAATTCCACAACGGGATGAATCATGACAAGGAATGTTCCTTTGTTTGGAATGAATCCAGATGAATCGAGATGTGCACAGCATTTTTGGCTTTCGTCTCTTATTTCACATAAAAACCAGGCTTACACTGTCGCTTCATTACTAAGACCAAGCAGTCCAGTTTCGTGCTACACTGTGCTTGTTGGGACCGAGCTCTGTATCAGTGGGTATTAAACTTGTGTTGCTCACAACACATTCGGAATATGTATCATTTTTGTTCGCTAATCTAGAATTGTAACACAGAACTTAAATATGTGGCATAATTACGCTTATTGTTTACAAATGCAAGTAATTTTATGATAACAAAACTATCGTATGTCTGAAATGCAATGAAGTGGTAATGCTAATATCAATTTAAGAGGTCTCAGTAAATGCAGTGATGGCAAACCGCACTATAACAATGGTTTTATCTAACCTCCTTCTCTTTCTTAACATTTTGTATTTGCGAGGATGTAGCTACCATCTTTACTAGTTTATTTACAGAATCTAATTTGTATTTTTAATTTTGTGTAACCTTTATTCTATTCAAAGCCTCTCGTCGCTCTTAAAAAACCTCACCGTAAATTAATGTGCCTTAGAACTTCGGCTAAAAACTCTCTAAATAAAGGGTAAGAAAAGGTAAAGTTCACCGCAGGAGAAGCCATGAAGGCCCAGAGGGGTAGTAGAAGTATATCGGTACTCTTTCTTTAACCTCGGCGCTGGATGAGGGTAGTTGATTAACGCCACACCCCGGCAGCTTTGCCCCCCCCCCCACCCAGTAAAGAGATCCGATACCCATTGTACAGGACACTAAGTGGGCCCAAAGGCCGCTCTGGACGGGTGCGGAAAACCTCGGCCCCATCGGTATTCGATCCCCAGACCGTCCATACCGTACCGCGTCGCTATACCGTCTACTTTAGCTGGACCCATAAAACCTCTTGATTTCGTTACGAAATTTGTTGTGTCGTACATTTTTTTTTACAGCCCCCATACTTGGGTCCATATTGGAGACATTTATGGTGAATTGTTACTTGTGAGGCAGACGCACATATTGCCATGGCAAATTTAGCGTCGTACACCGAAATAGACTGCCACGAAACTGGGTTCCTTTACCCCATTTCTTTATATTTCTCACCATCCATGAGGTGATAATATAACAAATTTGAACTTTCGTTATTTTTTCAGTTCCTCTGTTATAATAAAGAAATAGCACCGCAAGTCCGGCTACAGCTGCTTCCCTCCACATCCTCACCAATTCGTTATTTACTAATAGTTCTTCCACTCGACCCTATATTTTCTGAGTTACGATTGTTAAACGAACCGCAAGTGAATCAAAATTAAGGCAGATCTAAGTGTTACTGCTTATTTTACAACTACTGTTGTGGTCTCAGTTTCTTTGGGCAGTTAAATACTCTACAAAGGATAGTGTCTTTTGGATGTGTCAGTGTTTTGGAGTTGTGCCCTAAAGATGGAGGCAATGGCTTTTTCCTATATTAGGTACAGTGCACCAGAACACACGGCGTTACATCGCAGAAGACAGCAGACTTACTGTTCACCGTCATGGCTGAGACAGCGTCAAGTATCTCGTAGTGTATGCTCACTATTGTCACTTTATTCCACTTATCTCTTTTGAGGGAATCTTTAATAGCTTCGTGTGGTAAGATGACTAAATACAATAATAAATACATAAACTACAATGAAATAAAATTTTCCAGCACTTAACGTAGTGTGCATTTCTGTTATATGTCTTATCATTCCTAAGTAGGTGATAGCGATCCTTAGAATTAAAAATCATCGTACTTTATTTGATGTTTGTTGGACCGTGCATCATTGTGATAACTGAAGAATAAAAACCAACTAGATGCCACTTATTATTTTATTGTACTTCTTATAGGCTCAACATGTTCCGGGCACTGCTATGCCCATCATCAGGAGCTCGCGACTGTAATGTTGATTACCACATTGGTCGTTGCGTTCTTGGTTTGCTGTAGGTTGGAGGTTAGGTGCGGGTAGGCTGGAGTAGTGTCCGGGCTGCAGGCTATAGCCCGGACACTACTCCAGCCTAACCGCACCTAACCTCCAACCTACAGCAAACCAAGAACGCAACGACCAATGTGGTAATCAACATTACAGTCGCGAGCTCCTGATGATGGGCATAATAGTGCCCGAAACATGTTGAGCCTATAAGAAGTACAATAAAATAATAAGTGGCATCTAGTTCGTTTTTATTCTCAAGTCACCATACCTTAGTTCATCCTCTAACATGCCATGCAGGCACAGAGGGGGAGTAGAGGTATAGCTGTACTGTTTCTTTGACCTCGGTATATGGACAGGGGTGGGTGGTAAACACCACGCCCCTGCCGCTTTTAACCCCGAAAATGAACCGGGACCCATTGTATAGGAGGCTGGGTGGGCCACAGGGCCGGTCTGGATGGGTGCGGAAAACTCGGCCCAACGGGGATTCGATCCTCGAACCTTTCATCGCATATCGAGTCCCTATAACGACTGAGCTGCACATCGTACGTCCGAAGTGATAACAACTGTTGTGAGTGCACTGATACCTTGCAAACGGATCCGAGCGCTAGCGGGAATACATTCTGTCAGAAGTCACGCACAAGTGTTTTTTCTGCATACACCAGAGAGCAGAACCACGTAACACGCGTCATTTTCTTTGAAACCTAATCATAACTCAGCGATGTGTGGAATTATTTTCGTAGATGAAGCTTTCATTAGATTTTATTTGTAAAGAACGCATTTCCCTAAGATTCACTGAATAAAAAACAGCCTTGAATGTAGGGTATAAGTACTCACGGACTGCTGACAACAGGTTTTCCTCTAGCTTTGATACTGGTCATGGCAGTAATAAACATTTACTGGAGAGCATGTGGTTTATACCGAAGTATTTTTATAAATATGCAGGCGTCGTCATGAAAATTAATAGGAGATTCTAGGAAGTATTTAACAACGACCGTTTCCTTTGAAGTGTGTTAGTCCGCAGTTATTGAAAACAGACAGAGCGACAAATTATCAGTAATTCTTCCCATTTCATTAGTATATATTCACTAACCATCCCGTAATTTAGAGGCATAGAATATGAGGTATTTACAGCGCCACTTTAAAACGCACTTCCTCGCTCTGTGGGCAGCCAACTGCCAGTCAGGCCGAAGATATGCACGATGATAGCTAAATTGCAGGCAAGTATCACTAGGCTGAGAAATTAGACTAGCATTAATTGAGAGCCACACGTCATCAGATGTCCCTGTAGGCAGGGGTGGGGCAGGAAGAACATAACAAGTGCGTATGACGTCATTTTACTCCCGACATGAATATTGCCATCAGAAATGGAACTGTATTATAATGAGTGTGTGGGGCTACATCCGCCATAATGAATTGCTTACCGGTCAGTAAATGAATGCTATAATCGCTGTTGATTTAATTTCTTTATGGTTTATGTCACGATATTCGAACTGTGTATCGTCGAGGGAAAAATTGATCAGTGACAGATAAACTAAATAGGGTGATGCAGGAAGCCGTTTTGGGGCGATCTGAGGTAATATTCCAGCATTTGTCTACAGGAACTGAAGAAAACACGAGGCACCTCTGATTGAGTACCAGTATCCGAGTCAAGATTTGAATCCGGGATTTAGAGAACGGCGACTAGCCCGCGACCTTTCGATCGATACTGAGTTACTAGTCAGTCTCAAAAGTAAATGAAAGACTAAATTAGGAACCAATTCACTGACTAATTAAATAATTGACTAACTAAATCCTCAGTATACAGTCAGTTGCTAGAAAAGAAGGAACAAAGGCCGTGGTGTTAAACAAACCAGATCATCCATTCTCGTGTCGTCCTACCCTCGAAGTTGTTTCATCTCAGACATTAAGGGTGTTCTGATGTTTGTTGGACCGTGCATCATTGTGATAACTGAAGAATAAAAAACCAACTAGATGCCACTTATTATTTTATTGTACTTCTTATAGGCTGAACATATTTCGGGCACTACTATGACCATCATCAGGAGCTCGCGACTATGCTGTTGATTACCACATTGGTCGTTTCGTTCTTGTTTGCTGTAGGTTGGAGGTTAGGTGTCCGGACTGCATGCTGCAGTCCGGACACTACTCCAGCCTAACCGCACCTAACCTCCAACCTACAGGAAACAAGAACGAAGCGACCAATGTGGTAATCAACATCATAGTCGCGAGGTCCTGATGATGGGCATAGTAGTGCCCGAAACATGTTGAGCCTATAGGAAGTACAATAAAATAATAAGTGGCATCTAGTTGGTTTTTATTCTTCAGTTAAGGGTGTTGTTAACAGAAACGCGGGTGTAATGGAGATACTGGTAAAGTTTCAAGATCAACAGTGTACTTGAAGTGTATGGGGTGAAATCGTAAATGTTGATCACAAAGAGAATAATAAAATTTGATTGGTTGTCTTAATGTAAAAGCGAGTTGAATCGTAATACGGTTGAATGAACTGATTTGCCTCTCCGTCAAAGGCAAATATAATAAAAGGCTAAATATAATGTGGGAGCCTTTAAACTCTCATTAAGCCACTTACACGGCGATTATGACAAAAAAAAAGTGAGAAGCTTTTAGGTAACAAGGAACGATTAAATTATGAAAAATTCAGAATTTTGATTTGAGACTTCAGACTCTTTCTGGAACATAAAATAATTAAAAACGAGTTCTGAGATTTAAATTAATTTAATTGCCAGACATTGGCTTACAATCCTGACTCGCTTCACTTAATTTCACATGCTCTTAAATTATGTGAACTAAATTTTTATCTCCGTAAAGAAAACGTCCATGTAGTTGCATCTTGAGACTCCTGTTTTTTATTCCTCTAGTCGCGAGGCAACAGCTATGCTCGTATTTAAAAACATCATTCAAAAAGCGGAAGTCTGCTTTAGTTCTGGTTGCTTATATGAGGCGAGGAAAAAAATTGCGGCATAGGCAATCTCAAAAATAGCAAATTTCCTGCGGTGGTTTAAGGCAGTTTACAAGTAGCCTTCTCCAGAAAGCGGGTTAAAAGTAAAAGGAGCTTAAGTAAATATAACTCTGTGTGTGTGTGTGTGTGTGTTTTTTTTTAACTTATCGATTAATTCAACCGGGCTGTATTCTACACAGACTCTTAACGCTAACTGTGTCAGTGTTTTACTCTGTTTTAACATTGTTTTACTAGGGTGGTGCAAAAATCTTTGGGTTGTAACAGACTGTTGTCTTGCTACTAGGAATCAATGTGTTTTTGTCGTTCAGTTGTCATATCGTTCAACGTAATCAGGAGACATGACCATCTTTCTCTCCTTCGTAGCAAATATGATGAACAAAATGTCTACAAAGGAATAAGAGTGGCCCGTATATGATTACTTTGCAGTTAGAAGATTCGAATTTTAAGAAAAATAATCTTCATATTTCATTCAACTCTCTACACCGAAGTCAATAGCTTGAAAGCTAGTAAAGAAATTCCCCTCACTGTATGAAACCCGAAATTTCGTTACTGTGTTCCGAAGACCCCACCATTTGTCCTTCACCGCATAAATCCAGTTCACTTCCTTTCTGATTCTTTAAGATCTGTTTTAATATTATCCTGCTATCTAGGCCTAGGTCCTGCAAGTGGTCTCTGTACTTTATGTGTTCCCACCAAACCCCCTGTGCATTTATCTTCTCCCCATACGTGCCTCACGCTCCGTCCACCTCCTCTTTTGCATGATAACCCAAATATTGCTAAGAATTACAAGTCATGAAGCTCCTTTTTATAAACTCTACTCCAGCTTCTTCTTATTTTCCTCCACTTGGATCCAAATATTTTCCTTAGCACACTCTTAAAGACGACCCCCAGTCTATATTCTTCGAATGTGAGAGACAAAGCTTCACATCCGTGTGAAAGCAGGAAGGATTATGTGTGTTTTTGATACATATGTTGTGAATGTAACTTCGTCGCTAGCAATGGTGATACTGATCTAAGCAACTGACCAACTTAATGCACAAATTCTTGTTTTATAATAAGTTTATTATATTCTTCTACATGTTTCGGGCACTGCTGTGCTCATCATCAGGAGGTCAAATTGTATTATACAGCATCTGGTATCGTCACACTTTGCAGGTGGCCGTCCGGTGCGCAGGATGAGAGAGGACATTGAAGACTGCCTATCCTATCCATAATTAACGCATTGTTACCTAAATTTCTTCTAGATAATGTACCACAACCCCATTCCCATCCCACCGTAAACACACTGTGTTTCCGTTACAAGTAACAACCTATTAAAACTTTATGGCAAAATAGGCTTTCTTTGTTCTGAGAATGGTAGGAAAATAAAAAATAAATTCTGTTAGAAAGGTGCTGAGTTTTATAAAGTTAAAGTAGACGCAGCGTTTAATTTTACTTTGCTGTGAAGTATTAATAATAAATATAATGTTGCGATATGTACTCACAGTTCAAGCGTCATGGTACCAATCAGCACTGTCGCAACGAGGATGTGTCAATATGTGACAAGGACCTGATGAATGCTTTCATGTCCTGCCACTCCCGATATTCGAAGACAGTAATTTATTCCATCAACGTCACTCTGCATCCCACCGAATGGTGTGACAGACGGACAGACAGACACACACACACACACACACTATTTGTGGTGCCAGATGTCCAACACGCCAAGAGCGCGTCTGATCTGTAATGTTGTGCGATCGCTGCTTCTCGATTCGTAGGTGCAGTTCCATTGATTAGGTCAGTTATTTTTAGAAGCATTCGCAATATAACGCAAAGCGACTATTAGCTTCGTCATGTCTGTCCGTGTGTCCTTCCGCATGGAACAACTCGGCTTCCAACGGACGGATCTCATGAAATTTCATATTTTGGGATTTTTCGAAAATCTGTCGAGAAAATTCAAGTTTCGTTAAAATCGGACAAGAACAAAGGGTACTTTACGCAAAGACCAATATACATTTCTTAAATGATATCTCGCTGATTTCTTCTTAGGATGAGAAATGTTTCAGACAAAAGTTGTAGAGAAAATCAAAACCCACATTTTTGTTTAGTAACGTTTCTTCGAAAATTGTGCCGTTTGTGAGAAAATGTGGAAAAACATTTTAGAGCGGGGCAGGCCACAGATGACAATTAGGCGCCTGCACATTGCATGCTGGATACCTACGGCCACAAATACACGTACACACACACACTCAGATTGTATAATACTCATTGTTTTTCCACAGCAACAATGGTTGCAAGAACGCATCTCAAAAGTACGTTATACGCACATTGGCTGTCTTTTGAATTATTCACTGGCTAAGGTAATTTTCAGCTTGTGCAAATAAAGTGACAATCGCATGTCATTAAAAGTCGTGTAATTTGATGTGACATTTTTCTCGAAATTAGATATGTCTGCGTAGGTTTAAGTCTATAGATACAACTTTTGTTCATGAAAAAATTGCATGTCCACGTTGCACTTTACGCGATTGTGTTATTTCAGGCTGTAGTATAGTTATATTATTGATAACGATAACAACCATTTATTTGTATCAACAAATGCACATGCATATATATATATATATTTTTTTTTTAATATTAAATTATATTACAAGCGCTCGTACATGTTTCGGTGCTTGTGCACCATCTTCAGGGAGCTTCAATATTGTTTGCTAAAGTTATAAAATATTAAAATTATTAAAATTGCTGAAAACTGTGGATCGTTATATGATAAAACCTGTGTTGTTGATAAAATGTGACAGTGGATGCAAATGGGATAGACGCACCAAAACACTACTGTTGAATTGCATATGCATCCGCTACCACATTTTATCAACAGCACAGGTTTATAATACATTGATCAACGGTTTTATGTAATTTTAATAATTTTAATGTTATATAACTTTAGCAAACACGATGTCAAAGCTCCCTGAAGATGGTGCAGAAGCACCGAAACATGAAGGAGCGTTTTTAATATATATATATATATATATATATATGTGTGTGTGTGTGTGTGTGTGTGTGTGTGCATTTGTTGGTACAAATAATTATAAACAGTAAAAATGCAAGGCATGTACATAAAAATAATGATAACTATGTAATCAGATGGCTACATAATTCTTAATGTAACACTCCATCGCAGTGTGTATATGTATCGGCGTGGGATAATTCATAACCCGTTACTGCACATAAAGTGCTGTGGAACTTTCTCAGTTTCATGGTTTTAAATTTCAGTAACGACCACACCATGACAGTGTACATATGTCTTTGTATGTACATTGCAGGTAGTAAAAATAAATTGATTCACTACTGCACATGAAGTGCTGCGGAAGTTTAATAAGTCTGTTTTCTTTTCATGGCGCCACTGTCCCTAGTGGGCCAGAACCTCCTCGTTGTCGAGGCGTCGCGATCACACACACACACACACACACTCTCTCTCTCTCTCTCTCTCTCTCTTTCTCTCTCACGGTCTGACTCTGTACGAGTGACCAACCCGACGCAGAGACCTCTACCTGACAACACACAACACTCGCAACAGACAGACATCCATGCCCCCAGGGGGATTCACACACGCAATCTCAGCAAGCGAGCCTTAGACCGCGCGGCCACTGGGATCGGCAATAATTTTGTAGTTCCAAAATTTAATAATTTTATATACTCAGCTTATATAGAAGTTAGGTTAGTATTTTTTAGATAACCTGTATATTTTCCCACACGCCTGTTTCAGGGTGATACTGTCTTAACAAAGACGTTCGATCCTAGTGACTTGATACACAAGTAACAGAAACTCTTCCAGAAAGCTGACAAACGTCTGTACCATTGCAGAAGCACAAGCATAGAAAGTGTATGCTGTCATCCAAAGACTATGATTGGATGCCGGGAGTGGGGAAAGGGTTAAATAAAACTCACTTTCATTGCAGTGTTTTTTAACTTGAGGCTGCCTCCTTACCGTTTTATATTTGCATTTTAACTTGTAGGGATATGAGAAATTTCATCTTTGGCACGTTTTAATCACACGGACATGGAAAGAAACAATACAGTATATTTTAAACTACACGCATAACACTTCAACATAAAAAAGCCGAAAATGTGAAGGGCATTTTTTTTTGTGTGATTAATTAAACATCTCGCCATGAAGACGTGCGGGAGGTTGGACGTATACCGTCACGCTTTCTTGAATTTGGCACTAGAGAGAAGTGGGTGGTCAGCTTCTTGTATCTACCACTGTGCATCTGCGGCAGTGCTCTCAGTACGCATTAGGTAAGGAGCTGTGTAATCACGAAAGCCAACCAGGTATGTGTGGGGAAGAGATAATTTTCTTGTTTCTGCGGGAACCATTCACGGATCCCTCGGCCATTTAACCCCGAACCTAATCACTAACCAGACTTGAGTTACGTGCGTACCGGTTCCCAGAGAACTAGAAACAAAACCTAAGTTAATCCTCCATACATACCTGTACGGTCCCTTAATATGGACGATTGAAGCAGGTTAATAACTCTATATTAATAACTGTCCAACGAGATGCAACACAAAGCAGTCTGTTTATTATTCTGCAAGTTCACTCTACATGTTTCGGGTGTCAACCACACCCATCATCAGGAGTACACAAAACTGTAACTACAGCCTCCGGTAC
>Ga0131853_10024181_pt1 | contig 10964 bp, 6 predicted proteins | sample TergutLab28metaG_FD_92764 | JGI IMG/M metagenome (GOLD analysis project Ga0131853, IMG submission 92764) | Labiotermes labralis P1 segment gut microbial communities from Petit-Saut dam, French Guiana - Lab288 P1 (version 2) (version 2) | ecosystem: Host-associated > Arthropoda: Insects >...
AATGAAAGATAATATATTTTATGTATATATATATATATATATATATATATATATATATATATATATATATTCTTAATTATATCATCATATTAAGAGGAGCCGAAAAGATCTTGGTCAGTGACAGTTGTCAAACGCGGGAGGTCTCCTTTACTGGGTACCCCAAAATATATGTTCAGTAAGACTCTGGAATGGGCGACTTTTTCTATAGGGGCCCCGCTCTTGTGGAACATGGACGGAAGCTCTCTTCTAAGAAACTTTGAGATAAAGAGATATATCAAGAGATATGTAAAAATGCCCCGTATCTCTCTCCAAAGGGGCCCCGTTGGGGAACCTGGAAGGGATTAGCTTGCCGGGACTTTGTGCGAGAAAAGGATAGTATATCTGAGTTCCTTTTTTGGATCCAGAGGACATTAAGATTTTAGGTCTGGGGGCCATCTGGAACTTATTAAAGGAACAGGACTGTCCTGAACTGGTATCAGATTATGGGACAAGCCCGTCTGTAAGGCCTAGGTGCATGGGGACCGTAAGGTCTCGAACTCAATGCAAACAAATCAATCAATCAATTAATCAGTTGCCAAACGAAGCACGGAAGTGTGCATAAAGAATACAAAGTGCAAAAGGAAGACAGAGAACATGCTGTACGGGAATATATCAGCCAGTATAAGCAATATCTGCCTAAACAGTTCAAATAAGAAGGATAATAGGTACAAGAGATTAAAAATCTCCGCAGCAGTGTAACTGAGCGTTCTGGTGTGTGAGATATGACGCCGCTTTTTTTGGGGGGAGGGGTGTGAGCCCCAGTATTCCTTCGAAATGGTGAGAACCCCCCCCCCCCATGACGCAGCGACACATTCCAGCAGATAGGAATCCTCAAGTTTACCTAACCTTACCGACATTATGAACGAAACGAATGATTGTGTTTTTAATTTGGAAATATGTCTTCACACAACTGGGTTGATAATTCTGTAAAGCTTCAGTTGAGCTGAAAGTTTACAGACTCTCCTGTCAATAGGTATAATAACAGAATATACTGTTTTTGACGTTCAGGTGACAACGTGTTCTACAATTTTAACTACAATATACACGTATATACACTAGTAATTTTACCTATTTGTGAAATTTCAGTATGACATATACCACGGCTGTGATTACAGCGAAAAACTCCTGATGATGGACAGAGGAATTGTCCGAAACATGTAGGGTTTTATTCCAAAAAATAAATTTCAGAAATTAGTGCATCTAGTTGGTTTTATTGTAATATAAGAAGAGAATATACTGTCTTAACGGAAAACAAATTCCTCGTCAAATTACTTCGCTCAATGACTTTGTACGAAGGCATTTAGTGTTTTCCTGATGGAAAATTTCAATTTACATTTTAACCACACACAGAAGAGAACAATTAACGGGTAATTGTCATTAACCGTAATTAAAAGACGTTCTCCATTTCACTATCGAAAAAAAAGTCGATTTTTCTCTGTTTTTTTGATGCACTGAGCCATGGAAAATTTGAGACTTCAGGTTATCTGCGGAAGGCGGAGTCAGTGAGGATAATTGGAAACCCGATCACTTCAGTTTTTCCCTACAGGACATCCCAAAATGCGTGATTTGAGGCTTCCGCTGTCGGGTAAATGAGTCCTTCGCTCTTCCTGGGTGTTACGTAGCGTCGAATGGTAGTCAGTTACCGACTTTTCGGGAAAGCCTGTCCCATATTCACGGGATTGACAGGCTGTCCCGAGACGTCAGTAATTAAATACCAATCAACGCTGCGGTAACAGCCCAGAAGAGGGAAGATCTGAAAACGCATTATAATAAGAAAAAAAAACACCTTGATTATGGTTCTCAAAGTGACTTTCCTTCTATATTTTTGAAAGGAAGAAATAATTAAAATTAATTTCGTGAGAAATTATTTTTAATGTTACAAGTAAGTTAAGGTCACGTGGTTTCAAAATGCAAATTGTATAAAAAAAGTGCAAAATGCTGGTTATAGTGATTATCGATACCGAAGTCCCTCGGTAGGTAATTATGCAGTCTTAACTGAAAATAGGCTTTATAACATTCATTCCAGTGCATTTATGAGCAATTTAATATATAATACCAACAAATGCACAAGTACTAAAACATACGTTCATATATAATCCACTAATAACCCGATATGTTTCGACATCCTTCAGATCATCTTCAGGGAATTTTACATCAAACAAGCACATATAAAACAGGAATGAAATATCATATAAAATACTACAGATTAAGATTTCATTCTATTCGATAATTCGTGTTTTACATATGCTTGTTTGATGTAAAATTTCCTGAAGATGATCCAAGAAAGATCGAAACATGTCGTAGTATTAGTGGACTATATGTGAAAGTGAGCTCTTAATACTGGTGCAGTTGATGGTACTATATATTCAATTAAATATACGTTTATCAATTTTTTCTTGTGGCATCAAAAGGCGCGTGTGAGAATCAACGATTGTGTATAGCTACACTTATTTTTAACTTCGGTAATACAAGAATTTGGGTGTTTAGCTTCGGGTCCCGGCTGGCTTACACCCCAGAGGAAGTTCCACTAGTGTCCACTGAATAAGATGCAGGGTGGGGGTACAGTGCCGGTCTAGACGCTTCAGAGAAAAGAAAACGTTATTGCCCCTTAGGATTTGAACTGACTCCTCAACAGTTCACCGCCTAGCCAAGTCAATACGAGCGGGGTGCTACTTCGATGAAATAAAGGTTCAAAGAACCTTTAAAATATCAGAGCTACCAAAAATGTGTTTACAACATCGCAATGAGTTGCATTTAATTTGCAGGATCGAAGCCCGTATAGTTCAGTTGTTACAATGACAATCCTATGGGTCGGATTACCGAAAAAAAAAAGGTAGAGTTTTTTCTTCCCCAAAGCGCCCAAACAGGCTCTACGGTCCCTATCAGTTTCTCATTCAATAGGTACCGGTGACAGAACGGCCTCATGACCGCGCACTTGCATCCGATGTCGAGGTTAAAAAAAAAACAGAAATTCTTCTGCGCCATTGTTCCTTACGATGGACGATGAAAGTAGTGTAGTTGGAGAGGTTTATGGCATGCGGCACCCCATATAAAACGGAATTTGGAATATTGGGGTAGAGACAGCCAGAAAAAGGAAGCATAAACATACCATCGTGCTAGACGTGGGGGGGGGGGGAAAAAAAAACAAAAACACTGGATATTAACAAGGGTCATTCCAAGCCGTGGCTACAACCGTTCGTTGTGCCAGAATAGACCTGACACGTACCTAATCATATTTGCTTATTCTAAGCTGTGAACAAACAGTGTTTTGGTACGGTTTATCAAATATCAATCGCTTGACCATTTTAGTGAAATTGTCGTCTCAGTGTGTTTACTGATGTAGCTTCACGTTCAACAACAGTGTACGTCCATCACCTAATACCTAATCCACCCCATATTTTCTGAGTTAAGCCTTGTTTTCCACCGTACATACTGTCCAGCGTTATGAGAGTAAAGGGCCCCATATTCTCTAATTTAACTGTAAAGTTTAACCGTGTAAAAAAAAAAACTGCACGAAAAACTGAACTGAATGTTCTCTGGCACAGCGCAGGTTTCCCATCAGGTTTGTCAGTTTTTTGTCAGTTCTGTGTGTCTTCTTGTGCGTGTGACTATGGTGGATAAAAATAAGACTGTCGTTTGCTGTTTGCTAGGCACATCGGCCATAATGTTATCGAGAATAAGAAAAGAAAGCCTAAAATATGGAGTAAGAAGTGGTATTTGAAAAGGTATATATCATGCGATGCTCATCTGCTGAATGAATTGCTAGAAACGGGTGTGCCTTGAGATGATGCCATCGTGGTGTCGGCAGGTAAACGGAGGAAACTGTGGGATTCCCTGAGTGAACTGCGCAGTTCTCTGTGTGAATGACGACTGGAAAGGACAGTTCTGAGGTCTGCGCTATTGCCTGTCAAAACTGCGCAGCTTATTCATTTTTTCCGTCAGATATGACGTCACACAACAAAATTGCTCACTTCAACTGGAAGTGTAGAGGGCGCTTAAGCCTTGCTGTCCACCGTACAGACTGGCCAGTGCTATCACAGTAAGAAGAAATACAGGTAAAAAAACCGCGGAGAGAAAGGAACCTGCGGATCAGTCAAACTTTCATGGAATGCACAAGGATGAATTTAACATTAATCTACACCCAAGCAAAAAAACGGGCGGACAAGAATATGTGGAAATATCTGAGCGACTGTGTTAGTGTTTATAATAAATGTCATATTTCCCATTTTTTTCGAACACTTCCAAGGACCTGAGACCTTACTTGTGAAGCGTTTACATCGTTCTATCCAAACGACTTCCACCCCCACCCCTCCCTCCACATTCATATTCGTTTACTTTTTCCGCCTCTGTCATGAACCACATAACTACAGATCAATGCGCACTTTGGCAACATACTGCATCCATTTGTTCCAAGAGAATGCACCGGAAACTGGTAAATATGAGTAGGAAGAGAAACAGGAAGAATGTTATATGAGACTTCTTCCATTCTTCTTTTCTCAGGGTTTTATTTGGCATATCAATACCGTTACTGAATAGTGTCAATAATAATGTTGTTTGTTTGTTCTTTACATATCCTTCTTCTTCAACTCAGGTTTGTTGAGGGAAGGAGGGAAAAATACGAAGGTAAATTAAAAGGAAGGGAACACAAAGACATAAGAGAAGAGACAATTAAACAAAACCAAAAAAGAAGGAAAGGAATTAATTAAGAACCGACCAGGCTGCCGTTGCGGTAACTTAAGAGCAATGTGTTCGGGAGGGGTCCACGTTCAGTTCTGGAGCCCGACATTGAATATCTTTATATTATTAACGTTGTCTCTCAGCCTCTGTACGTCAACAGCAGGGTAGTACCTGCAGTAGGTTACGACAGCTTTCTTCCATATCCTTCCGAATGCACCGGTCGTTAATTCAGAGACGCACCCCAAGTCGAATTTAATATATATATATATATACATATATATATATATATAGTAGGCATATTATGTGACTTGCCCTTTAGACGAAATCAGCGACTGAAATTGGCTGATGACTAGCATATTATAAGTTTGAGAAATCACACAAAAACTCAGAATTTCTTAGATGAAATCAAATAAAAAACAAAAATATTAGACACTGTGATGTAAATTAGGCAAGTGAGTCACGGAAAAACTGACGAATAAAGAACCAAATAGATGCCACTTATTATTTTGTTGTACTTCTTATAGGCTCAACATGTTCTGGGCACTACTATGCCTATCATCAGGAGCTCGCGACTATAATGTTGATTATCACATTGGTCGTTTCGTTCTTGGTTTGCTGTAGGTTGGAGGTTAGGTGCAGTTAGGCTGGAGTGGTGTCCGGGCTGCATCCCAGACACTACTCCAGCTTAACCGCACCTAACCTCCAACCTACAGCAAACCAAGAACGAAACGACGAATGTGATAATCAACATTATAGTCGCGAGCTCTTGATGATGGGCATAGTAGTGCCCGAAACATGTTTAGCCTATAAGAAGTACAACAAAATAATAAGTGGCATCTAGTTGGTTTTTTATTCTTCAGTTATCACAATGATGCACGGTACAATAAACATCAGAGTCATACAATAATTAGTTATATTTGCATGTATATAAATTTAATCGTAGTGTAACTTTATGGTTATCGAGATGTTTTTTACAAAATAAATTTTAAAATTAAACATAAATTTTATATAACACAAGGGTCAGCCGCCCGAAGAAATATTTCGGGTGCCCAATTCCTTGAAGTTTATCATACACTGCATACAGTCTGATACACAGAAAGGGCAGTGCAATAAATCATGCAATACAAATCTACGATTAAAATATGTTTATGCTATGGTGACAGAAATTCATTAAAGGAGTCGATTGAAATAATAAACAATTTCATACACGTACTTCCAGTTTCCCTTGACAAGAAACAATTGCTGTTTACATCGACGGTTGACATGAACAAATTCATCACAGTGACATGACAATTGTTGGCAGCACTGCTTAATATTGCAGCAATTGTGTTATTTCTTCATATGTTATTGTTCTGTCAGCACACTTCCGTATATCGCCAGGTAACGCGGTTCCCAGCGCCCTTCATTTTTTTCTATAGAATGTATACAGAGTGACAGTGAATGATGACGCCTACTTTACGGATCGCTGAAAATAAAGATCGAAAACTTTCGGTGAACTCGATGCATAAAAAGAAACATACGGGCCTTACAAAAACGAATTGCCAGAGCCCCTTTAGTTGGTAAGACCCTAATAATCTGACAAAACGATGAAGAAGTAGATGGGACGGAAGTAAGACAGAGGGCTCTCCTGTGTTAATAATTTGTATTTAAGAAAATATGGTTTGAAAAGCATAAACTGACAACCGGTTCTTTGTGAAGTTAATACACAAGGATAACTGAGAAAATACAATGTACCGGGGTGCTGATAAGACCTTAGCCCGACCAGGAATGAAACAAGCTCGGAAGTAAGTCAGGGACGAGCGCGATTTCAACAACATCGAGACGCGAGCTGTCATCAAGTTGTTTTTCCTGCAAGGCAAGGCGCCGAAGAAAATTCACGCCATTCTGCCAGAAATATTAGCCTGTTTCCTTCCTGGTCGGGCTAAGGACTTATCAGCACTCCTGTACGTAAAACGTAACACTGATGTGCGTTTTTTTGTAAACGTTGTATTTGAACAGCAAAAACTATTACATTTTTGAGTGTGTACTTTTAGCCTTAGGTATCCATCATGCAACGCGCATTGACCATATTGTTATCTGTGGCCTATAATATTTTTTTCATATCAAATAAACAGCACCATTTTCGAAAAAAAAATACGTAATTGAACGCAAAATGTGTGCTTTGATTTCCTCTAAAAGCTTTGCCTGGAACATTTCCTATTCTAAAAATAATGGAGCGAAACATGAAATGTACATTGGTCTTCAATTAATGTACCCGTTATTCTTGATCGATATTAATGAAACAGGACTTTGCTCGACAGATTTGCGAAAAATACTCAAATACCAATCTTCATAAAGGTACGTCCGGTGGTGGCCGAGTTGTTTCACGCAGATGGATGGACAGACACTTCGAGAGATATGACGAAACTAATAGCCGCTATTCTCAATTTTGCGAATGATCTTAATAATCCATCATCTAGCTCAGCATGAGAAACTTTTAAATTCAGCGTCCAAGATTCTATACCTCTACTTTTATTGCAACCAACAATGCACAATATAAATATTTTATTTTAACAATATTTATATTATAATTACTCCTAAATGTTTCGATATATTTGTATTATCCTTAGGGAGTTCCAAAGTTACGTAGTTTCCTAATTATTATAAATTTATTAAAAATTATGAAATTAAACTATTTACGTACTTACGTGCTTTATATGTTTTCAGGCATAAGCATACAGAGTCAGTAGACCTCAAACATTTGAAGACTGGAATTAGCTTTACAAATAAGGAATCAGTTCGCTCCTGACGCTGCACACTACAGAAACTGGTGAAGTCTACGCAAGGAAATTGTTAGTTTGTGACAATCATGCGGAATGCGAAGACACCATGTGTGGCAAAATTCACAGGTTTTTAGGCACGTTCGCATAATTGCGAAAAGCGGGTTTTTTGCTTCGTTACGTCTGTCTGTCCACCCCTGCTTCTGTCCGCATGGCATAATTCGGCTCCCACCAGATAGATTTTCATAAAATTTAATATAAGAATTTTTTTTTTAAATCTGTTGAGAAATTTTAAGTTTCATTCAAATATGTCAAGAATAATGGGTACTTTACATGAAGACCATTATACATTTTTTATCATATGTCGTTTAATTCTCATTACTTACTCCATGGTGCAGAGTCCTTCTTAAGAAGCTAACTGGTTTGCAGCTAATCAAGAAATTCCCCGCATTTCACGGAACCCGAAGGTTCATTACCGCACTCACAAGCGTTCGCCACCTGTCCCTATCCTGGGCCAGCCCAATCCAGTCCATATACCCACATCCCACCTCCTGCAGATCCATCTTAATATTGTCCACACATCTACGTCTAGGTCTCCCCTGTGGCCTCTTTCCCTCCGGTTTCCCCACCAAGACCATATACACACCCCTCTCCTCACCCATACGCGCCACATGCCCAGCCCATCTCATTCTTCTCGATTTTATCACCCGCACAATATTGGGTGAGGCGTACAGATCATTTAGCTCCTCGTTATGCAATCTCCTCCATTACCCCGTTACCTCGTCCCTCCTAGGTCCAAATATTCTCCTCAACACCATGTTCTCGAACACCCTCAGCTTCTTTCCCTGCCACAACGTCAACGACCAAGCTTCACACCCATACAAAACAACAGGCAAAACTATAGTTCTATATATCTCATTAGAGTGAGAAATCTTCCAGGCAATGGCGCAGAGGAAATAAAAATACATATTTTATTATTTCTATAGTAAAACCAACTAGATACACCAATGTATCAAATTTATTTTATTTTGGAATGACACTCTACATGTTTCGGACGGTCTTTCCGTCCATCAACAGCAGTTCAAGACTGTACATACAGCAATAGACAACGGAAAGACCGTCCGAAAAATGTAGAGTGTCATTCCAAAATGAAATAAATTTCATACAATGGTGCATCTGGTTGATTTTGCTGTAGAAATAATATTACGATACACGGTCCTATGAACAAATACACATTTTATATTCAACAAACTTTTTTTTTTAAATCGCGCTGTTTATGATACAATGTGGAAAAGTTCTGTACAGCTGGACAGGTCACAGATGGCAATATGTCGCATTCGCATTGCGTGTTGGATACGTAAGGCTATAGACACAATCTCAGAATATGTAATATGTAATGCTCTTCCACTGCAACAATGGTTGTAAGAACGCACATCAGTGTCACATTATATGAGCAATACGCGTCTTGTTAATGTTAAATATGGCGGTACATATATGAATCACTACGCTTTAGATGGTCAACCCTGCAAACGAGAGTAAGGCAACCGAATAAGTCCGTTAAAGTAATGCTCCTGACCTTGCCAGCTCGAGGTCACAGATACTTTCCAAACACAATGCGCGAAACTGTTTACAGACGACCACATTCCCAAATCAGTGAGAAGTAACAGTTAAATAATAATATACTTATATTTCTATAGTAAACCCAACCAGATCCATCAATGTCTCAATTTTATTTTATTTTGGAATGACACTCTACATGTTTCGGACGGTCTTTCCGTCCATCATCAGGAGTTCAAGAGTGCACATACAGTAACAGGCAACGGAAAGACCGTCAGAAAAATGTAGTGTCATTCCAAAATAAAATAAATTTGATACATTGGTGCATCTGGTTGGTTTTACTATAGAAATATATTACGATGTACGGCACTATGAACGTCAGATTTATATACGTATATTACTATTTAACAACACAACGGGGATGTCTCACCTGTAAATTAAGAGTGTAATATCTCGCAGGCAACATGGAAAAGTGACAAGTATTACTACTACAGTGTGACCCAAAGCAGAAGCATACTGAAGAACCGACTCTGATTCTTTCGTGGGGGGGGGGGGGGGTTTAAAAACAAAAAGAAAGCAATTTTCTATCGAATGCTACCTCATTTCCGAAAAAACAATACTGTTTTGGAAGGATCCCAGGCTACGCCCTTTTGTATGAACAAAACTTCAGTCAATTGGTGGACTGAAGCTGACAGGGGAAAACCGTATTACTCTGAGAAAAACCTGTCCCAGTGCAAATTTGTCCCACAGAAATCACATATGGATTCAGCTGGGATCGAAACCAAGCCTCCGCTGTGGGGGGGACCGTTGAAAAACCGCCAGAGACATAGCACGGCCTTCAGAGACTAAGATTCACCTAAATTTTATTCAAGGATTCAACTCCTACTGCGCAGTAAACACACTGTGTCTCGGTTACGAAACCAAATCAGGAAAGTAATCTTTGCTCATTCCGGAAACCACGCAAAACAAACAAATGTACTCTGCGGGCAGAAAATTATTTTTGTAGTAACTCGGTGGTAAATACAGTAACCAACACACATTAAAGGGTTCATCTTATTCGTGTAATATTTTTTCAGAGCTTATTTATAAATCCTAAACAAAATACAAAAAAAAAATGTTAGCACATGGATGATTCCTGACGTAAGCCGTCCTCCGAATACAGAGCAGGATCTGTTTGAAGCGACTTCCCGGAAATGTAGAATTTACTTCCAAATCAGTAACGCATTGTTTTGCTGAACATCAAAGCTTAGCATCAGTGTTGCAACTTTAATGAATTGGCATTTGCCGTAAACTGGAAAAACTGACACAAAGCAAAGTCAAAACTTGAAAAGCACATACCAATCTCTAATTCGGTAGCTCGACATGATGTAAAGATTATATGACCAGAACAAAAGCGGATTAATGCTGGACAGCTTGTAGCATATCGTGCTGTTAGAAGCTATTATGCCAAAATCGGTTCACATTTATGGGGACGAAGTATTGAAGTATAATCAGGAATATCTGATTCAAAAATTAATATTTCGTTTATGTAACGACGCTTGAGGAAAAAAAAAACTCGTCCTGCGTGGAATTTGCAAGTGGACGTTGAGACTAGCGAAATCCAGAAGTTTGGACAAAATCATGAAGAAATACTCCACCATCATGAGAACTTTGAGGACATACAGCTCGTGGACAAGATGGGCATAGTGCGCAGACTCCAGAGGAATAAATCTTTTGAGCTAGTTTAATTGATAGTGCAAAGGCAGACACAGTACTAGCGCAAGTGTTAGTGTAAGCGCAGAGGCAGTGCTAGTGTAAGTGTTAATGTACAAGCAGAGACAGTGCTAGCGCAAGTGTTAGTGTAAAAGCAGAGACAGTGTTAGCGCAAGTGTTAGTGTAAAAGCAGAGACAGTGTTAGCGCAAGTGTTAGTGTAAAAGCAGAGACAGTGCTAG
>Ga0131853_10024182_pt1 | contig 10963 bp, 6 predicted proteins | sample TergutLab28metaG_FD_92764 | JGI IMG/M metagenome (GOLD analysis project Ga0131853, IMG submission 92764) | Labiotermes labralis P1 segment gut microbial communities from Petit-Saut dam, French Guiana - Lab288 P1 (version 2) (version 2) | ecosystem: Host-associated > Arthropoda: Insects >...
CCCCCCCCCCCCCCGAAATTCCGAAGGCCCTCAAAAATCGTGCCAAACTCAACCCGATTGTGAAAACTGTTAAAAACTGCTGAATTTAGGACGCCAACACCCCAAGATGTTTGGATAAAAGGTAGTAAAATTCTAAAACTACCGCCGGCTCGCAATTGTTTTACATTAACAATGACAAATAAATTAGTTGCCATCATAAATAGTCTTAAAGTACCAAAAATTAAGAAGATTTTACTGTATGAAATGAAATTTCTTGTATGAAAATACAGCTGCCTCCAGAACCCCTGACTAGGGGGCTACCGCCCCCAGATCCCTGTCCTCTGTCCTCAACTGAATTTCTTGAACCCCCCCGAACAAAATTCCTATGTACGGCACTGCGTTTACGTAGTCCTCTCAACATCGACAGGCATCCCAGCGTTGAGACTTGACAAAACTAAGAACTTTCGCTAATGATTAACACATCCAGATGTACATACCTGTAAAAACAGTGCATGAAAAAAAATATATTTCTTTTTACCGGGGTGCGACTACGGTTTGCGGGGGATTGGGGGAGGGGGTGATGGCGGTAAAGTGACCTGTGGCACGTGAGGTGCAAAAAATTGGGAATCGGGAGGCTGCAACCATATACCCGTAATGATTTGTTGTGGTATTAGGAGCTCTTTGCGAAATGCAGTTGGCCAGCCCTAGCTGCAGCCGGCATCTGCTCAACTCCTCCATTCATCTCCATCCAAACGGGTTCCCCAAGGACAAGACGGTACAGCGACTCTGTCCCCCGCACGGGCTTGTCGCATGTAAATCCTCCAAGACACTCTTCGTTTACGAACCCGTTCGCTTTGTTTTACTGTCGACCTGAAGCGATTCGCAAGACGGATGGTCATTCAGTCCGAAGCCCACCGGACTGCTGTTCGCTTTCCACAACACTGTCAATTAACCTTAGCTTTGAAACCTAACAGGGGCTGGGGTAGCTCAGTTGGCATAGTGACTAGGCCACGGACTGGAGGAATCATGGTTCGATTCCCAGCACAGGTAAAAGATTTCTGGCACACCCGGTCTCCTATTCAGTGGATACCAAGGCTTGTCGTTCCTCGGAGATAAAGTGGCGGGAGCGCGAAGCAGACCACTCACCTCAATCTAGTACCGAGGTTATGAACGCACGAAGACAGATACATATAAGGTGAGGCAAATTCAGTCAACAACACAGCTATAGTTATAGTTGTGTTGTTGACTGAATTTACTTCACCTTATAGTTTAAACACACAACGGGGATGGCACACCTCAGAATTAAGACAGATACATACTCCTCCACATGCCCAAAATGGCGTGCAGACGGACAACTTTGCCTGTGTCTTCGAGCGCCAATAAAACAAGTCAGAATGTGCAATATTCCCCCGGTTGTCACAACATAGCGCTGACAATTCTGGTGCTTTGAGCGACTTTTGTGTAATTATTTCGCCAAATGTATAACTTACGCAAATATATATATATATATATATATATATATATATATATATATACTGGGCATAAAATAAGTGCTTCATTTTTCTGTACATCCCTTGTGTCGCAAAATTCCGTATCCCGATAAATATTTGGCGATCTGACCTCAACATGCCTACAAGAATGTACGAGAGCAAGACACATGAAAACCTTAAACATGATTTATCTCGTAACTTATTGAACACAAAAGTACACAATGACTTCATTTTTCTATGTAGTATCGTACAGCCACCTGTCGGCCACTCTTCAAACCGTATCATTGTTGAAACTTAAAAGAAAATCGAGCTGTGGTTCGCATTTTTATCGCACTTTTAAGGTTTCCATTTGACAACTCCCTCGGGAGAGTCAACTGAAAACCTTAAAAGTGCGACAAAAATTCGAACCACAGCTCGATTGTCTTTTAAGTTTCAACAATGATACTCATGGTTTGAAGAGTGGCCGACAGGTGGCAGTACGATACTACATAAAAAAATGAAGTCATTGTGTAACTTTTGTGTTCAATAAATTACGAGATAAAACACATTTAACGTTTTCATTTGACTCACCCTCGTATACTGTGGCATAACCCGCCAAAACAAAAGAGGCAGCATTTTGTGACCTGCAATTACCTACCTTTTTAAAGAAAGAATTCGATTTATTAATGCTTAATCCTCTCTACATAAAAACTACAGTTCCTGTACCAAGACCAACCGGATACTACTATTCAATACATGACCGCTGTTTATTCTGAGAATGATCTAAACACATACATTCAGTGGGTAAAATGTGGAGTGTTGAGTGTACAAACACACGATAAACTTGCAGTCTACTACCCACGGGGTAGTTTTCTCTTCTCCAAAACGCCCAGACAGACTCTGGAGCCCATTCCGCCTCCCATTCAGTGGTACCAGGTTCATTTAACTGGGATAAAGCGGCTTTGGTGTTAAGCTAAACGCTCACTTCCATTTAGTGCAGAGGTTAAGAATGAGTGGAACTATACTTCTACTCCCCCCTATACGCCTTTATGTCGTCGACACGGTGAGCTTAACGTTGTAGCTTTTGCTGCCAAAGATTAGAGCCCTTCGTGAAATGAACTGTCACTAGCTGTGTCCATGTTTACGACGTCTTGCAGGTTTCATTTGCTTGACGCAGTTCAGATTTACGGTGGGCTGCCGAACGTAACGGCCGAGCGGTCAGCACTCCTGTTTCATGTTCTTTCTTCAAATCTTGGGCTGACATGGGATATATTGAACCTTTCAGGTGATTTTTTTTTCAATAACTCCAAGTAAATCCGTAGGTAGTACCTGAAACTGGACCACGACAGCTGCGCTCCACATTTCATCCATATCATTGTTCATTAATCATCTTATTATCCCACGCTGTACATTGTCGGCTGCTAACAGAATCGCCAAAACTTTAAATAAACCAGTAAAATAGGTGTCTCTTTCATAATGTTGCCGAGTATGGCAGCTGTATCGCATAGGACCGGGACATCCTGTGACAGTATCCGCGTCAGAGACATAAGACAGACAAAGGCAAGATTGTGACGTTACATCCAAAAGTGCTTTCCAATTTTATTTTCCGGCGAGCTATGAAGTAAGTACAACAGGATCAAGAAGGGATACAGTCCCATATCCTGCTAACGTGGAGAATATGGCGAGCTTCTAATAATGCCAGCAAATGGCAGATGGGATTTAACTCGGCGTTTAAAGGGTTACTTATCGTAATGTGACATGATTTAGTATGCTTTGATGCTAATATATTGGATGATAATATAGTATATCATAAAGATCAATACTGATTGCATTCTGCAGATCAATAAAAGAGTTTCATTGCGAAAATTACACTTTATGATATATTTGTCAACTGCAATTGGGTAACCACCCGGTGGCAGTAGTTCAGTACACATTTACACACAAACAGATACAAAGAACGACACAAAACAAAAATACATAGAACAACACAAAAATTAAGAACAACACAAAATTTTGGAAGAGTGCGGGCCGTGCCCCATCTTTGCGGGTTTTACCCTGGAATTTGCCTTACAACTGAGGAAAAAACACGGAAAAACCTTAGTCAGTGTAGCCGAAGAGTGCCAGCTTTAGCGATATACGGTGTAGGCCTGTAACCATATTTCAGGATCATACATTAAACAGCAGCGTCAATAAAAATCCCGACGCAAGAATTTGGTGTGGTCACTACGACGGTATTATGAACTGTACCAAATTTTAAATTTGGAAGACGGGATGACACACAGCGGCATGATGATCACAAAATGGAACGAAAGTCTGCCAGTTTTGAAAACGGTGCCTGGGGACACACCGAGGGACATGTGGTGACATCATGAAGTTTACTTCGTCTTTTGAAATCAAGAAAAGTTATGCCTGTTGATCCAGAGACGAAGAAGCCCAGAAATGTATCTCACAGTAGAAGGAATATCTGCCAGGAGACCAGCTGGACTGAAGACGTTGGGCGAGTTGTTGCGCGTTGTGTAACATGACGTAACCAGGATCCCTCAGTCGCAGCAAAACACTCCCGAAAAACTACAGCAGCGACGTCACTCCGTTCTACATCTACTTTCCGTCTCGAGAAAATGCACTTCGGGTGAAACTTTGCCAAATCTAATAACCTGATTTTCATACAGGAAGGAATGTAACTGTTCTGCGAGGTTGCGTGTGCATGAATGCTTTTGTTGGCGTTCATAGTGTTTCGTGGCTATAGCCTTCCATTACCGGGCTGGTCCAGGCCTAAACGATTCTGCCTCGTATTTAGAAGGCTCTCGGTTTGAATTTTGTGGCCAGGACACCGCCTATCCTAAGGTTTGAGGTATTCATGGTATTGTAAAACAAACTGGAACAGCGTAATACAAACAATTCTATACACGTGAATAGGGAATAGAAGTAGAAACATATCACTGTGTCGACTACTCAGGGCGTCATCAGTGGGGGGGTATGGTGAGGCCGCTCCGGGCGGATCTGAAGTGTTCGGTGAAGTGCCTGTTTCCTAACCCTCAAGGTGAAGTTGGTCCTTCCATCTTTTCCTCAAGCCCCTTATTTTTCTCCTGTCTTTGGGTTTATACTACAAAGCCGGCTTGGGGTATCAACATGCATATATATGAAAAATCTTAAATTTATACGCCAAATAAAAGGGAATTCAATAAATGATTTTGTTTCTTCTAAAGTTCTTTAATTTCTGTCGGGGGGCGGCCATTCTAAGTACCGAACCCGGGTGCCAGAAATCGTACCTACGCCACGGCAGCCACTTAAGTTGCACCGTCTTACCAAATACGATATATGACTGTGAATGATAAATCAGACGGAACGTGGCTCTTACAACGAATCTCGTCGTTTGAAACCCACTACAAATCCGACCAGGACAGTGGGTGCCGCGTCAAGATTCGGAGCGTGTAATTAGGGTAAAGGTTTCCATTTTCAGCAGATGTGAAAATTGCCCTTCTCTCGCTTTTGCACCCAGATCGATCCTGGGTCTCACCTAGCTTCCTATCCAGAACCAGGAATAAAGTGGCTGGGGCAAGCAGCTGACATCTAACCACCATCTGACGCCAAGGTCAAAAACGCATGTAGCTCTACCCCCATTCCACCATGCGTCTTCGCGTGATGATGCCCAACAAAGCACATGCATAATTCTGTGTTTCTTCACGTCCAACATGAAGTCTGTCACTTCTAAAATAAGAGGTCGTGTATTTTGGTAGATAACTTCCAACGCTCCGAAAGAATCTCCTGCCCTCAGCTTTCAGAACAGTGCCGCATCTACCAAACTACACTGCGTTCCGTAACTTCAGACTCACTGCCGCCAGAGCACCAAATCTCATACGATCACTCTATTGGAACTCACTGAAGTAGTACAAAGAATCTCTTTGATGAACAGTCTGTAGCTGGGTTAGCCCAACAGCAGGTAAAGAGACAGTGATGAACTTGGCCGAAAGCAACGGCCCACTTAGCACTTTCCCAATGCTGCCAAACCTCCCAAGATCTGACCTTTCTGTCCTCAACCACAACACTGACTCAACTGCGTGCAGTAAAACGCGTAACGATAACTCTGCAATAATGCAGGGAACATCCATACCAGCACTAGGGCCCACACAGCCTGCTACTGAACGGGAAGCAGCGGCTCTTTGCCCGGGGTTAAAGCGACCTCCATCGAAGTGCCTAGAGTAAGAATAAGTGACGCTACACCCCCCACTCCCTCTATATGCCTTCAGACTTCAAAAGGTTAAACATCTATTAAATTACAGTACTCGACCTGATACGCAATGCATTCGGCTCAGGTCTGCCACTGCAGGAAAATGGGATATTTCGCGTAATTAAAGCTGCCTGGAGTTTAAAATGTTATCAAGTGTCCCCATCAGCAGAACAGCAGAGACAAAGTGAGTGATGATATAGGACCCGTGGCCATAAACTCGACACAATGGCAACGCGAGAGGGAGAAGTCAGCGAAAACGCTGGTTCTCATGTTTGTGTGGCTAAGACCGTGTAACAGAAATGACGAGACGTGCCGTGCGCGGCTGATAGCAATGCACCTTTCATCTGCGACGTCTATGCGTGATTCCCAGGCCTAGGAACACGACACAGCAACGTCCTCGCAGATCCCTCCTAATTCATCAGTGACCATCGTATCTTACGTTATTCCGGGTTGTGGCGCTGGTGGTTGAGGCACTGCGCTACAAGCCGGAAGGTTGTTGGTTCGCTTTTCGTTGGTGTCACTGGGAATCTTCATTCACATAATCCTTCCGGCTGCACTATGGCCCTGGGATCGACTCAGCCTCTAACAGAAATGAGTAAGGTAAAGGTAAATGTAAAGCAATCCCATTACAGGCCTGGACAGGCCCTGAGGGTACCAGGAGTTTGAGGCTCCCAGATTTCAAGGCAATCGGCACATGAAGGTGGTAAGGTTGTCAGCCCTACGCACCGGCCGCCTTTACCCCCAGGAAATATTCCTGGTACTCATTTCTGTTAGAGGCTGAGTCAACCCCAGGGCCATAGTGCAGCCGGAAGGATTATGTCAATGAAAAATTCCAATGACACCATCGGGAATCGAACCCGCGCAGTGCTTCAACCACCTGCACCACCGCGTAACAGAGATGAGTACCAGGAATATTTCCTGGGGGTAAAGACTGCCAGTGCTTAGGGCTGACAACCTTACCACCATCGTGTGCCGACTCCCTAAAAATCTGGGAGCCCCAAGCTCGTGGAACCCTGTGGTCCCGTAATATGCTTGTACAGGGATTGCACTTCCTTTACCTTTAACATCCTCGGCGACACGGGGAAAAATAAATCACCTTCCAGATGATTTACCTTAATGGCAATATTTAACCAAGTTTGATAATGTGCAGCGCAGTAAAGGAGTTTTTCTGCATCTGGAAAACAGCTGCATATCCCCTTGACATTTTCATGGATATCAGTACATCGTCACACAAGATACTAACAGTGGAAGCGGCAGAATACCAAGTTGCTGCAGCACAAGGTATCCAGTGGAGGCGACACGTGCAGTAGTGTCTGCACATCGGCTTGTAGTTGAATAGTGCTGTGTTCGCAGACCGTAGAACTTAGCAAGCCTTGTGCAGACTGCAGTCAGCGAATTTATGAAAAGGGGATGAGGGGGGGGGGGGCGGCGGAAAGAAACCATTTAGAGAAGGGAAGGACATTCGGCAGCCACTTGCAGGAAGGCTGAGGTTCGTTTACAGGTACAGGCGGAGATGTTACGCATCACGTCTTCTTACATGTGACGTCGTGTAATTTCACGGACAGATAATCTGCTGGTTCCTTTCTCTGCAGAACAATGACTGGGCATTGTGGGTAACTATATGAGGTTTGGGGTTATCCCTCTCTTCGGGATGTCATAGCATGTAATTTGCTAGACCCGTGCTAATGTTTCTGCTCTGTAGACGAAGACGGCAAGTTTCTCCAAATCGTTGGCATATATCTACCAATCTGCACGGCATCACACACCACAATACCGCCACTCCTTTGAAAACCTTAAATCTTATGGTGAAATTTTTTTTATTCTTCAGTCTGTTCATTGCGTTTCTTTTTCGAAAACACTGTGACTTGCTCAGGGAGGCGGTACAGCGACTAGGTTACTGACTGGACGGTCCGGGGTTGGAATCCCGGCAGGGGAAAGATGTTTTTCTCTTCTCCAAAGCGTCCACACTGCCTCTGAGGCCTACCCAGCCTCCTATTCAATGAACACCGTAGCTGTTTTCCGGGAAGAGGCGGTGTTCCAGCGGCCGAGATGTGATCGCTGCCACTCACCTCCACCTAGCGCCGAGGTGAAGAATACGTGGAGCTATACCTCTAACCCCCTCCCCATTCATGGTGCTGGAAAGGAGATGTGCAATGTAGATAGCGAGGGGTGCATGTGGCCGTACTGAACCCACATCGGCCGTGTTCATTTTTTCCCTGACCTGCTAGAATTTTCCCGCCTTTTATGCAACCCCAAGTTTCAATCATTAGATCCAATATAGAATAACGATTGGAAATGAAGCATATTATGCAAACCAATTTGTCTTTAAGAGTTGACTGTTCTCCAAGAAATCAAAATTGAAACTGTACTGGATGGAGTATTATAAGACCAACAGTAACACACGCTTGTGAAGTGTGGGTCTTGAACGAAACCATAAAAAAACAAGTTAATGGTATTTGAAAGGAAAGTGTGAAGAAAGATCTTTGGTCCTACAAAAGAAAGAGATGGTACAGGGAGAATCAAAACAAACGAAGAACGGTAAAAAAGTATATAAGTGGAACCCGATGTCAAAACAACCACAAGGGAGACCAAAGAGCAGATGTGAAGATGACATAATAAATGACATGAAGAAACTGAAAATAAAGAATTGGATTAGCTGCATCCAGGATCGTAATAAGCGGAAATCATATTTTGAGAAGGCCAAAACATTGAAAGATTGAAGTTGTAGCGCCTGAAGAAGAAGAAGGAGGAGGAGGAGAAGAAGAAGTTTCAATCATTACCCTAACCAAAAGAGGCCTTCAAGGGACCTCATCCTGAGTCAGGCGAATTCAATCTACATCTTCAAACCCTTCTTTCCTTACGACACATTTTAACATCGGCTACTCCCACTGAAACCAGTCTTCTAAAACGGTCCTCTCCCTGCAGGTTTTATCACTAAAGTACCGTACGCACTTCTCGCTTCTTCCATGCGTGCTACATGCTCTGCTTCTCTTTCCTTCATACGTATCAAACGTAGCCAAACAATCAACTTTTTGGATTCTTGACCCTTGAAGGTGGGACCGACAAGCTGTCTCGAAACGCCGGTAACGAATTGCCACTATACGCTGCATAATTGGCCATAAGAGCGCAGATCTAACCTGGTTCGTGGCCGTAGCGTGATGGCACGCAATCAACTGACCAGCTAACCGAAGATTTAAGTTTTGTGGAATGTTAAGCCGTGTTGATTGGCAAATAATATCCAGCGTTCCGACGGTTCGCTGTGCCCTCATATTCAGGGTACAGCAGTCCAGACTTCTTAAATCTTCACCAATGGACGTGGTTTAACGTGGCAGAAGACTTATATCTTCAGCAACACCGCTGTGAGAGACTGAAATCTCACATAGCTAACTACTCCAGCTTACGACCACAGTGGCTGCGCGGTCTATGGCCGCTCACTTGCTGGGATTGTGGGTTCGAATCCCACCGGGGGCATGGCTGTGTCTTTTGTGATTGTTGTGTATTGTTAGGTAGTGGTCTCTGCGACGAGCTGATCGCTCGTCCAGAGGAGTCTTACCAAGCGTGCTGTGTCTGAGTGCGATCTTGAAGGCTCGACAGTGAGGAGGCCCCGGTCCACGAGGGTCTGGTGTGCTACGACGCAATAATAAACCACATTTGACTAAAAGTAATTTGCTGGAACAAACGTCCGTTACGTAATATCCTGTATTTATTTCTGAAATCATCAGTCTTAGGTCCAAATATTTCCATTGCGTCAGTATTTCTTATTTATTTAGTCACTGTTTATCGGAGGCACACACACACACACACACACACACACACAGAGCTTACTGTTGCCACATACGCAGAATCTGATTCCGCAGCGTTGAATGACGTAAGACTTCATCCCCCACGTGCACACAATACCACAGTGACGTCACGGTCGCAGAATGTCACTGCCACCTCTCCTCCGTTCCCAAATTGCAACTTGGCACAGACGAGCGACATGCGATTCTGGACATATGAGCTCGAGAGTATTCCCCTTGTGACATCCGGCTGTTTACCGCCAAGAATACTGTCCTCTTAAGCATGTGGTGGTACCACCGCTATGCCCGTTAGCAACCCGAGATCATCTAACGCTTCTCAACTACAACTGCATGTCGTGCAGAGAAAGTAGGTTCAGGCGGCTGGAATCTGGACTGGGACACGTGCTGTCCTGTCCTTACTCTGGGTTCTCATGGTTTCCTCCCGTCTCTCCAAGGAAATGCCACTGTAGTAAGGATCCAATTGAAATGTGATGGCACACGGTGACGCACGGGAGGGGAAGTGAAGGGGAAACTGGCGAATGGAGTGGGTAGCCAATACCCTTCAAACTACCTCGGAACATGGTGTATCCAGCATTACTGCCGCTGATGCGCACATCTCGGCTGCCAGTAGTCGACTGAACTGACGCCCTCGCCGATTTAAATGGACTCGTCCGTTTCGCCGAAAGACGAAATCTGGTTTCTGCGCGTGTGCCGTCACATTTCAGACGCAGTCTACCTCAAATGAGACTTCGACTGCTTCTTCTACGCTCTCTTTAATGTGTTACCCACCAGTCTATCTTGCTCCGCTATGTTAAACAATTTACAAATAACCAGACATTGGGATAGGGTCGTATATGACAAATTCAAAGATTCAGCCGGTAATTATATTCAAGCACATTGGCCTCGAAAATCATAGAAAGGACGGCAGACCTTAAAAAGTGTAATCGGCAGCAATAAGACTCACACTGACGTACTGTACCGCCTGCATACAAGTCTGCAGCGACGCTAAACCAACGTGCTGAGTGATAGGATGCTTGGTGATCGGTCCCATCACGCATCCAGAAGCGGTGATAAACTAGTCAGAAGCGACGGAAGAATTAAATAACAAATTGACTAGTACACGTCAGCACAACAAATATTTATTGGAGTATATAGGCTACATGTTTCGACCTGTTAACCAGTCATCATCAGGCCTCCATCGGAAAAAATCTCAAGTGCTGTTTAGATACAGGTTCATCGAAAAAGATGGACGGGATTGCCTATCTCGATTTACTTGAACAGTACGTGTTTCCAAAGATTGAAACCTTCGAACAAGAAACTGTAAGTAGGGTTATTTTTATGCAAGACGGAGCTCCTCCCCATTTCAGCTGCTTTGTGACTGACGCTTTAAATGAGAGATTCCCTGATGCCTGGATTGGAAGGGGTGGACCAATACCCTGGCCACCTCGAAGCCCAGATCTCTCTCCACTTGATTTTTTCCTGTGGGGGTACATTAAGAACATTGTGTA
>Ga0131853_10024183_pt1 | contig 10963 bp, 6 predicted proteins | sample TergutLab28metaG_FD_92764 | JGI IMG/M metagenome (GOLD analysis project Ga0131853, IMG submission 92764) | Labiotermes labralis P1 segment gut microbial communities from Petit-Saut dam, French Guiana - Lab288 P1 (version 2) (version 2) | ecosystem: Host-associated > Arthropoda: Insects >...
ACTTACACACCTGGCCAAAAAAAAACATACACACAGGAACTACCAACCATGTTTACCACAAGGAAACTACGGCTGTCACATCGTATGTTTTCATCTCCCTACAGGCAGAACACCGCATGCAGTAGGACACGGTCTTATTCTCCTGAAGATGGACATAATGATGCCCGAAACATGTTGAGATAGACAGTTTGATAATAAACATCGAATTAGTCCCATCTTGTTGGTTCTCTCTCTTCGCCTTAAGAGAATGCTTGTGTTTTCAGATATTTTTTGACAGGATAGTCGTTCCGTTTCCTTGCTTTATCATTTCGAATGGATCATTACATAGTAGCAAAAAAAGTGGATCAAATTATTGGTGTTCTCTGGAGCAAGCTGTCGTCGAAAAACTTAACAGTTCTGGACCATGACAGGTTTAAGGCACAGCTGTTAAGTTTCAAGATAGATGGAATTTTCTTAATGTTATCGGCTGCATAGATGGAAAGCACATTCGCGTTAAACGTCGTACAAAAATTAGATCACTGTTTAACAAACTTTTTTTGTGGTATAACGAGGCGTCGCAGTTTCTGAAAGAAGGTTCATTTTTATAGACACTGGTACTTATGATAAGCAAAGTGATGGTGGTACGTTTTCTGCTTCTACTTTTTATCACTTCTCGGAAGGCTCTGAATCTACCTTACCAAAGCCTGCAAATTTTGAGGGAAGTGGAATAGAAATGTCTTTCAACACCCTTGGGGATAAGGTCTGTCCTCTAAATATGTACTTAATGAAGCCTTTCGCGAGAAAGGGTGTCATATGAAGAACGTGTTTTCAATTGCAGGCAAAATGGCGATTGTTAAATAAATCAATACAAACGAACGCCAATAAAGCCGAAAGAATAGTGAGTTATATCTGTTTACTTCATAACATCATCATAGATACTGAAGAAACAAGAAATTTCACAAATTTATGGATCCCGTCAGGCCAAAACAAATCCCAGCGGTAGAACATTCAGTCGACCCTCAAAAGGAGCAACGGATTAAGGTGCTTTCAAACACACTTTAACGGACCTACTGCAGCTGTACTATCACAGAATCAGCAGGCTTATATGCGCTGAATGTTCACTGCAGCACCACATTATATAACATCTGTCTGCGTATAAGGTCCTATATAAGTAGATATTCGTAACAAGAGTTACCATTATGATATAAAATGTACCAGAACAGAAGATATTGTAGGTATATAAGTAAGTAACCTATCCAATTAGTGTTATTACTGTACTTACATGTAACGTTTAATTTCTCTTTTATTTCATTCCAAAGTTTTGGCCCGAGAACTCACTTATGATTATTTTTTGTCTCTTTGTTCCCAAAGAGGCGGCATATCTCTAACAAGTTCTATCACATACGTTTTGTCCATTGCAACGACATTCGAATCCTATGCGAACTGCAGCAGGTGTCTGGCCAGACTGTCGTCTCGAAACAAAACCACTTTGTTGGGCCAGACAGACGGCATTTGTTGGGAGACAACATTCATGTCGGATCGGTTTCAGTGTAGCCGCTGACAAAAATTGTAATGAGGTTGATTTACACTTCCTTGTCTGGAGTCTGTCCAGACTGTTGTGTTGTGTCGGTTCTGGCTCCAATGTAGCCGCGGCCTAACAGACCGACAGGCAGATAACACTTTTAAATATAACTGCCTTCGCAGTAAAAGCTACAAAATAACATACGTACACAAATGGAAAATAACGCGCATCCTCTATGGCAAGCATTTCAAAGGCTCAGCTCCTCATGTAATTTCGGACGCCTGTTAAAACTCATCAAGAACGTGCAACCTCATTACAGATGCTGTACATAAGCCCTCTTTCGACTGCTGTGTTGTAGAAATGAAATATCTATTATGTAAAAATAGTCTGACATAGAAAGAGCACGATTCATTACGTGTTTAGACATCTGATGTAGCATTCTATGTTATTTAATACACAGCAAAATACAGAGAGAGAATATAAATATGCAAACTAGGCAGCCTTTTCGGATCCCCCTAATGGCGGGTACTCTTGCAGCCGCATAGAATGCGACAGCCTAAAACCGGGCCTGGTCTCGAGGTGTGAACCTTGATGACCACTCCAGGTTGTGGACAAAACCTACAGCCTTCGAAATTAGCTCACTTTATATAAACAGCAAGCTCTAAGCAGTGTTAAGAAAGCCATTCATCGTAAACCACGGTATAAAGCAAGGGGACAGACTAGCTGCTACCCTCTTTCAATCTTGCCTTAGCGCAGCGTCTCCCAAACCTATTTGGTCACGAATCACTTTTTAACTTTGTAAATATTTACGGATCACATATGTTTGTCGTCCCTCAATTTTCAAATAAAAATCAGTGCAACGAGATCTGGCAGTTATCAAATGAAAGACTGTTATAAAAATTCTTATAAGGACATTACCTTAAATTATGATCAATATGCTGAATTCAAATTTAATAAAAAAAAACCTACTTTTTTTATTCCTCGATTTTTTTTCACGGAGTACTTACTCACATCTCGCGGAACAACAGTGCTTCACGGAACACAGTTTAGGAAACGCTGCCCTAAGAGTACGGAATCAGAAAAGTCCTGTGGATACCAGATATACTTTAGAACGAACAGGCTGTAGGGCAAACTGCCGATATAAACATCCTGGGAAGCAGTTTCAAACAAGGCTGTATCAGAGGGTGATTTCAAGAGCTGGAAATAACTGGAGAGGATGCCGGTTTGAGGATCTATGGAAAGGAAACAAAAGTAATGATTCAGACAAAAGAGAAAGACACGAAACTGAAACTCTCAATCACTGAGTTTCTAAGTTGGAGTGTCAGCATTTACACATCTGGGCCGTTAACTGACGAGTAATAATAATGGGACAGAACAAGTACAATGCAGAATTAGTGCGGCCAAGACAGCCGAATTCCATTTAGTGCCTCTGCTTAAAACACAAAATAAAAGTCACACACGAGAACACAAAGCCCTCATCCGACCTGTTGTTCTGTACGCGAGCAACACGTGGACGCTTTCCCACAGTGCCGCGCAAATGATCGGGTCCTTTGAGCGAAACATCCTTCAGAGAATACACTGACCAGCACAAATTAATGGCGGGAAGAAATGTAGAGATTACATAAAACAAAGTTTCTGAACCTACTGCTCACGAACCATATCAGGATCGCGAGGTATTCTGAATGTCTCATGAAACAATCATTTTCAATGATTATTATATCGATTCATGTTCTTGTTTCACATCTATCATATCTTTATTTCTGTCTCCTGAGGTCCCAATAAAAGTCATTGGTCTAATCTCAGTATCGACTCAAACAGGTTGAGAAACACGGGTAAAACACATTCAGCCTGCAACGTACATTGTGCTAAAAGATTAAAGTGGGCTAGGCATGTAGCAAGGACGTTCAACAGAATCACACAACGAATTCTGGAACGAAGTGTCGGAGAAAGGAAGGCATTCAAGGAATAAATGTGGCGACGAAGTGCAGAGGGATGTCGTCAGATTGTACAATACGAAAAACTGACGTGCAGCCACAAGATACAGGACTGGAGAAGGAAAACAAGGGAGGCCACGATCAACAAACGGCAGAAGAGCCACTGGAAGATAAAGAAGAACAACAAATATAATATAAACAGTAAGAGGTATAATTACGCGTTTTCGATTAGAAAACACTCTCTTTTAACTACGCTGGTTCGTTGAACACAAATCGACATGAATTATTTGGAACGGAAAATATGACAATAAAATCTCACATGCTTGGCGCCATATTTCCAACAATACCGGAAGCGAGCGAAAATTCATAAACAGCCTTGTTCGTCAACCGCACTGCAAAGATGATATAGAAGCCAAGTGACAGTTGAAATTGGGTCATATGACGTCACCCGGGCCACACAAGGCACGAATTGACTATTTCGAGCGGTTACATTTTTCGCGGACGACGGCACAACAAACAACTGAAACCGCTCATTCAGTAAGAATTCTTTCAAAATTCCGTACGCGTTTCAAAAAATGCCATAGTGCTGAGCATGCGAGGACACTCTTTTTGGAACCAGCAGCGCAGCAGTGCACACACTCCCTGAGAAACTAGAGTCGGTTCAGATCGTATCGTTCTGAGGGAAGTTAATATCTGTATCTGCAGTTCAGACTATTAGGAGTAACTACAGAAAAATTATCGTCAGTAATTATTTCACTCTTGGAGTGTGAGTGTGGGTGTACATACACAATATCAGAAATTCCTTACACGGACTAAACATTAGTGAATGGGCACACGTGGAAAAATAAGCTATGCTACAGCCTTTAGGTGAACAGAAGAACTTCGACCTATACAACGTAAGTAGGCTCCCTTACCTCCGCGCTGACCTTGCACAGAAAATATACGCGTTGGGCATGTCAAAGACAAAAGTCCCAATCACTGCATTTATCGCATTCGACTTGCCGCCATTTTTATGTGCTCATTTTAAAAGCTGAAATTTATCCACGCCTATAACCAAACAAAACACAACAGAAAATTATAATTTTAACTCACATGCACAATACACAACTGAACATCAGTCTAATGTATTTTTAACTGGAACGCACTGGTTACTGGTAATAATCTTCTAACGATCTGACTTTCCTAGGTGCCACCACTTCCAAAGTCAAGCTGTTCTCGTGAGGCGACAGAGAAATTTACGTCAGTGACATTTATGCACAGGCACAGGAAAGGAAACCATGAAGAGGAATAATTGAGCAAGCCAAAACTCACAAAGAGTTGTAGAGCTGAGGAAGAAGAAGATGAAGAAGAAATTTATGCACATCCACATTCACAGCAGTGGCAAGAGGCAGAAGGAAATAAAACTGTAACGTATAGCAATATAATCATGTTAAACCTAACCAAAGTGCATCATAATACGCCTACTTGCAGCCAGCTTACACCAGGAACTGCTATACCGGCGCCATATTCGTGCCTTCCTGTAAACATTCCCACATACAGGTCTCATGAGAACCCGAACATCACATCAGTTCACTTAATTCCATATCTGACTAGGAAGGAACCACCGTCCGCAGAAGCACATCACCCGGGTCAACTACACTTCACCATCGGCTGCGACTGTGGTGCAAAATGGACGGGCAGAACAAAAATAAAGGCTTGCATCTGTGAGGCGTCATTACGCTAGTTAATTTGCAGACCCGCATCCCAGCTTTCGTCTCGTAATACTGAATTACTAATTCAGAGATACCCACACCCACAGACACAATCTCGCAAAGATAAATACTCATTACTATCTAAATTCGGATAAATTTGAGAAAATGTAGAAGTGACGTTTCAGAAGTGCACTTCCTGTCTACTGTAATGCAAAATAAAAAAATTAATAAGTCTAATTAATCTCACGAGGGAACGACCTTCTGTTGGAACCAGGGAGAGCTCCAGTGTTTTATCACTAGGCGAGCTATCCTAGAGATGTCGCTTCGGTATGGTAGGTTGATACTTGCATCACTCAATACACTGGCGTTGGCACTTTCTGCTTATGTCTGCGGACTTTTTTGCGTTGGTTTTTACGAATGTTGTGTATATCCACCCCGTTCGCTCCAGGTTTTGGATGCTCGTGACAGTGTCCTCCTGCTACTCTCTGGAACGGGGTTGACCATCGGGTCTACAGTCACCGAGTTCTCCGTTTGCTTATTCTTACGTCCCACACTGATGCAGCTTATGCCCATCTGCGCTAGTCCATTCTTGTCACATGGCCTCCCCAGTTCCACTTCAGACTGCAAGCCCACTGCCGCGATGTCCTTCGTGTTACTTCTCTTTTCAGCGTTCGTCGCTCTGTGTCTTTCTCTCCATACAACTTGCAGCATTCCACGTTCCATCGCCCATAGACAAGTTTGATGTACCTCTTTTCCTTCTCCGTGAGTTTGTAACGTATAACCGACTGTACAACGCGGCACACGTGAGTTGTGGTATTGCCAAATTCAAGAAGACACATGTATATCGAGCATCAGACCCTAACGCGTCTGGCCTGCTTTTGAGAGGTGACCTGTTCGAGCATCTGTCGCATTGAGCTAACTTGACCGGCACGAATGTCTGTCGGTTGAGCTACCTTGACCAACAAGAATCGCTGTCGGGGTTCAGCTATTTTCGCCGGTACAAATCTATGTTGGGTTGAGCTACCACGATCGGTTCGAATCTCTGCCAAGTTGACCTATCTTGACTGAACACTTTCATGGCTTTCCTCAAGACAACTGCCGGACATATATCGAATTGTATCACGATAGTTTCCTTCGAAGTCCTTTCTACTTCGTTATTAATCATTTTACGAATCGACGTCAGTGTAAACTACCGTCAACATCATTACAGAAATCATAACTTAGAACAGACACACTCATACACACAGTCACAAGACAGAATGGCAAAAATTGGCAAATCACTCTATCCCCTGACGATTAACTTTTACCCTGTTCTATCAATACACGTTGCTCTAAGCACTCTTAGTCTTTTCAACATTAACTATTCCACTGTAAGCACAAGGAAAGCGCTGACGAGGGAAATGATCATTAATCATGAACTGGAATAACTTATATCATAGGATAAATTAAGTAAAATCACTACCCAACGCAAAATAAGCTCACAACGTTCCCTATACAACTCTTCTTGTTATGAAATACTGGGTTCTGTACTATTTAATTCCCAATACTTCACTTGTAATCAGCATGGTCACTGAAAATTAGAAACCAACGAAAAGGGAGGGCCAGTCAGCTTAGTTCTGAACCTGTATGTATCCTTCTTGCAAGTTCATGGCCCGCCGAGTACTATTCTGTTAGTTACCGAAATCGAAATGTCTATCGGGACTTCAAACCTGCCTTTTCTCACTGTCGGTCTATTACTAACTCCAGCGCCTAAACATTTTATTCCCGGTCTTCACAAAATTACTTACAACAGTCCACTCCACCACTCCTCATGGTGTCCTTTCATTCGTAATTGTCTTCAATGCTACGCTCATCCTAGTTGTGCCCACAACATTACTTTGTTTCATATTAAGGTACAGGGAGTACATAAATACACGTACCCATACACAATGGTTTTCACTTGTTCAAAATCCTTGACAGCAAGTGGCGCTTCGCTGGACTTTCTTATGGTGGGGGTGGGGGCTAGGATTATTATATAATTATTGAGAAGACCTACTAAAGCGTTTATTTCAGCACAGCCACTCAACCGCTTATGTTCAACGAACGTATCAGGGTTAAATTTTCTCACATCCGTTCGTATTCTGCTTGATGATGACGAGAAATAACTAAACCAGGTGTTGCACGGCCTAATTTATTAATTTAGGTCTTCTCGGCGAAATTTAACTATGAAAAATTGATGCACTGTTGGGCGTTGGAAGTCCTGGTTCATGTTTATCTCAAAACTTCGACAACCAAAATTAAAACATTCACAAATATGCCTCTGAAAACAGCTAGGTAAAAACAGTTACAAAAATGCCAGATTTGGAAACGTTAGGATCGGTCAACAGATAATGTCCTCCTTGACAAGCTCTCTGGGCTGCGGTGCAGCCCGTCCACCGACGTAAGTGGTGGAGTGCCCCACCACTCTAGCTGTGCTGTGTCCAGCGCGCAAGGCCTGGGTAGGGCGCAGCCCGCTGTGATATCCGCTGTTATCTCCGCAACGCTGTCACTCCGTCGCGAGTGTTGAATTTAAAACGAATTCATTCAAAGTTCATTCATAGTCTTTTAAAGAATGTATGTATCACCTAACAAAAACTCTTATTCAGATACTTAGTTCAATGCTTCACAAAATTTCTGGGACGAGCTGTCAGCTCACTCTGAACCTAGGTTTGATCCCTCGAAAGGGTATAGAATTTTTCGTTGGCCACTCATTCCGTCGCGGTAGAAATAGGGCTTTTTGTATTCGTAACAAATGACAAATAGCCACTTCCATTTCCTCGTCATTGTGAAATCACCAACCTCCTGAGTGTGTTTCAGGGATGACAATAATTGGGTGGATGATCCAGACCCCTGTGGAACGATTGCAATAAATCGCATCAGACGTTAAATCGTCACAAATTATTCTTCCTCGTACAAAATTACATATTCTCCATACCAAATACAGCATCAGGTAAAAACTGTAACTGTTATTAGGGTCTGTACTGTGTGGAGCGTAACAAAATTTTGGGGGATATGCCGCTTTTCAGAAAATCGATAAACTTCAACCCGAGTTTCGTGGATATGTAGTCATTACAGTGCGCAAACGCGAGTCAAAATTAAATTCACCTAGCCAGCTGTTATGTGGACCCCGCATACATCAAATTTCACCGAAGCCCAATGACTAACAGTTTCGGAGATGAAATATGTGGAGGTATGCGACCTTCCATACACTCGTTCACTTTGAAAATTTGGTGTAGTTACTCATACTTCAAAACACATCCCCTCTCAAAATTACAACGGCGATTTGTACTGCTCATTTTACTTGTCAGCAAAATCAAACATACATAATCTGAATCCAGAGAAAGACAGGCAACAGGATTTGACCTGTAACTCATGCAACCAACGCTGAGAGCAGCAGTACAATTAAAAGATGGAATGCGCAGCTATTTGCTCGGCTGTACCGTGTGGTACACTCTGGCTGGCGTCGCCATTTCCTCAGTCCCCACGTGATGTTGAGAAAATGAAAAAGACAGGAAGCCATTCAGGGTGGTGCACTGACACTGCGGCGAGGAAGGAAGTAAAGGAGATAAGGGTGCATTCAACTCTACACAAGTTCTTTCTTAATTCAGGACATCAAACCCAGAATTTTCCAATCATTTTAAAGGTTGCATGGCTCTTCGATTCATTGTTTTGGGGAGGGGGAAAAATCATGATTTCTCGGTTCCAGATCTTAACATGAATTCGGAAATTTAAGGAAGGGAAAGAAACAAGCAAGCCATGGGGGAAACGAGAAATATGTAAATCCCCCCCCCCTCCCGGGCCTTCAAATTGGGAAGACCTACTTGGGAGTATATCCAACTCACCTCAAGAAGCTAGTATGCTGTATACACCTTGATGTTGGGGGTTACGTTGTTACATAATACTGACATTACTTTAAAGCGAGGATTTATTATCGTACCCAAATTGCCTACAGCTGTAATGTAGAATATAAACGGGATCGTTGGATGCTATCTGCTTATATTCACAACTATTTGATTAATATGGGATTGCTTTACAGACAACTGGCACCTTCAATTGCTAACAAGTCCATATTCCGAGAAGGAGAAGAGAAACACATCGGATAACTTCTGAGATCAACGACGACAATAAATTTCAAAAGCGACGGAAATTACGTCAGCTGGCCTATGATATTTTCTCAGCATTCCATTGCCATTTTAACCCTTTATGACCCCCTTAGGGTGGGCCGGGATAGTGTAGTCGGTATAGTGACTCGCTACGGGCTCGTCGGTCCGGGGATCGAATATCGGTGAGGGCCAGATTTTCCGCACCCATCAAGACCGGCTCTGGGGCCCACTCACCCACAATGGGTACCGCTTTTCTCGGGGGAAAACGGCGGAAACGTGGAGTTCACCATCCACCTCATCTAGAGCCGGGGCCTTCGCAGCCTGTTTTAGGGTGAACTTAACCTTCTTCTACGACCTCCTTAGGTGCGTTCGCATCCCTGGTGGTCTTTTTAGACTGAAGCATGTAGTCATACTTGAATGAAACTTAGCTGAGCTTGGTATTATTCATCAAAACGGTTTCATTAATACATGACACCTACAGAAAAGTAAGGATAGGCAAAAATTTGTTTGCACTTTCTAAGCAGAAAGGTAGAAACAAGAGGGCGCTTTATCGACAAAGATTCTGAATACTCCTATGAATATTCCTTTTACGAAGGTTCCAGAAAATCGGGTGGTACTACCACGAACTGGACATACCAGTTTCTGGTCTACGCTGATATTAATTTACTATGCGAAAACGTAAATACTACAATGAAAAACATAGAACATATACTAATCGCTGTTCAGTAGGTTGGGGGGGGGGGGGGGGGGGGAAGAGGTGCCCGTAAAAAAAAAAAAAAGGAAAAAAAAGGGGGGAAAAAAAAAAAGGATACATTTTTTTTTCAAAAAAAAATAAAGACAAAAAAAAAAAAAAAGAAAGGGGTGTGGTGGGGGTGGGGGGGGGGGGGGGGGGGGGGGGGGGGGGGAGGTAGAGCTGTCCCTGTCAAAACCATGAACGCATAAATATGGTGGAATGAACATAACGCTCCACTCTTTCTTAACCTCCGTATTACTGGAAGTGAATGGTTAACCACAAACGACGGTAGCTTGACTCCCAAGGGAAAAAGTCCCCGATAACCAGCCAACAGGAAGTAGCAGGGAGCGAGGAAGCCCAGTCAGTATGGGCGTTTTGAAGAATAGAATCGAACCTCGTATCGTCAAGCCTGTTACCTAGTCACGACACAAAGAGGTTGGTCTACTAATGAATACTAACAAAAGTCGCGTGTCCTTGTTTTCTCAACAGAACGCTGCGCGAAGTCACAACATAAAGTTCGTTAATTAATCCCGTGACATTTCGGCGAAGTTCAAATATCTTAGAGCAACAACAACAAATCTGAATTGCAGCAGATGACATTCGGGTAATGCCTGCTTGTTCCAGAATCTATAGTCTTCCCGTCCGTTATCCAAGAACGAAAAGGTTAAAATATACATAACTATAAAACTAACTGTTGTTTCATATGTCTACCAAGAAAAAGATGCTGAGGAAGATATCTCGACTTAAGAGGGAGCAATTAACAGGAGGATGGATAAAACTGCTTCATAAGCAGCTCCATAGATTGCACTGCTCACCAAATAATGAACAAATCATGGAGGAAGAGATGGACGGTACAAGTGGTATATATATATACAGGGTGTCCCAGGAGGAAAGGACCTAACTTCGGGAGAGTGTTCCTTAGGTCAAACTATATCGATATAACCCAAAACACCTATATCCAAAGTTCAATGGTTACGGAGATA
>Ga0131853_10024184_pt1 | contig 10963 bp, 8 predicted proteins | sample TergutLab28metaG_FD_92764 | JGI IMG/M metagenome (GOLD analysis project Ga0131853, IMG submission 92764) | Labiotermes labralis P1 segment gut microbial communities from Petit-Saut dam, French Guiana - Lab288 P1 (version 2) (version 2) | ecosystem: Host-associated > Arthropoda: Insects >...
ACACACACACACACACACACACACACACACACAGTTCTACTAAAGAGTTAGCCTTTGAAGGACAGCAAATGTTTTAGTCAGCAGTCCGATAGAATACACTTGTGCTCAGCTTAGTCGATAAGTGAATATTATGTTTGTTCTGAAATTCCCTTAGGGACAAGATCTTAGTCAGGCCCGCTCATCCTTTGATGTGGAGCAGGCAGCTTCAGGAAAATTCACTCTATATATGGACAACATGAAATTCAGTACGGACACTGGAAAATGAATAAGTGTCTATATAATTTTAGTGTGTAATTTTCTGTACTTGTGCATTAAAATTATATAGCTTACTGATAACAGTAGGAAAAGTATATTTAAAAAATGTACGAGTAATTCACTACATAGGCTATTGTGTCGCTGTTTTTGGCACAATTTTGCAAAATGAGTTAGCAGTTTAATATATGTTTCCATACATAAAGAGCTCATAAGTTTTCAAAATTATTTTGGGTTTTCTGTCTCACCTTTGCCAGGGAAAGGTTAAAAGACGTCTCTTTTCATGTGTCTCCACGGGTAACGTGTTGCTCGCGAGCTACGGGTTGCGCGGGGCTTTTGCGTGACGAGTAGGGAAGCGTCGTAACGAAGGCCACGATTACACGCAGAGTTGCAGTGTCACAGTCCGTGAATCTGCACTTGCTACCCAGTCATTTAGGACGTAATCATGGCTTAACTGAGCGTGTCAAAATTCATAATTCGGCACCAGCATTTTTGCACAAGTTGTCGGCATCCGCCGTTGAAGTAAGACAATTTAATGTTGCTGCTTCTACGTAGGTTGAATAAAAAGTAATGCGTTCATCGCAGTACCATCTGACCGAATAGGAATACTGGAATAAATGAAACGCAGAAGTAATACGTAGAGTATACTTTTCCACAAAATCACCAAATAACTGTACACACTTCTACCATTGATAAACAAGTTTCATAAAGCCACTTTGTTGCTGCTGCCGTTGAACACAGGGACTTGTTCAAGTGAGGTGCTAGCTGAGAGACTACAAAAAGCAGTGATCTATGCTACAGAACGTACCATAACTTTTACCGCGTCTGTGCTGCCGTCTTTTGACGAGATAACAAAAGTGGAGGCATTACGTTTCATCCAGTCTTCCTAGCAACTTAAGTATCATGAATCAACAATCGATAGTTACATTCTACTGCAGTATTATGCAGTCAAACAGTTTAAATAATTGGCAAACATAGTTAACAAATGTTGAAAATTCTCACCTCTTTCTTCACACGCACGGGATCTTTACTCCATACTCGCTGACCCTCCTTGTTTGTCATAACTCCATATCCTGCTCTTGTGGCTATGTACTGTACGTAACCGCTGAAGTGGAAGACCCGATTTATGTCATTTCAGTTCAAATCGAAGAGACGCTAATATTGAAATAACTGATGGACACCTTCGCAAAATTGCGAAAAGTAACTTTTAGCTTCATAATGTCAGTCCGTCTGTCCGCATGGAACAACAAGACTCCCATGGGACGCAGTTTCTTGAAATTTGGCATTTGCGGCTTTTCGAAAATCTTTCGAGAAAATTTCAAGTCTGCTTAAAATATTTCAAGTATAACGGTTACTTTACAGGAATATTTCTGTACCTGTATGGTAATATCTCGCTTAATTCTTCTTAGAATAAGAAATATTTCAGAGAGAGGCTGTAGAGAGGAAACACAATCTTATATTCAGTAGTTTTTTTTCTGAAAATCGTGTCTTTTATGTTATAATGCGGAAAAATACAGTAGAGGCAGACATACCCCACATGATAGTGTGATGATGCGCAGAGAAAATGCGATTTACTTATTGGATAACAAAGATAACGATTCAGACGCACACTCATAATATTAAATACTCATTGCTTTTCCACGGCAACAGTGGTTACGCGAACGCACCTCAATGTTACGTTTATACGTACATTGCCACTCTTGTTCTTTAACAGATTAAGTTCATGCATCACATGAATGCGATAAGTGTTTAGGGTCGGATTTCTTCCTCGTACTTTGTGTGTTTGACTAAGACATAACGGTTTGCCTTGAAGTCGGGTGTTTTATTTAGGCGACTTCAGTGAAGGTTGACACTTGAGGTGCTAGTACTGTTAAATCCGGGAGTTTTCCTCGAAATTCCGTTTGGACGTTTAAGTATGATTTTGAATAAACCCATTTTTTACTGTAAAAATAATTTCTCATGGGGAATATTTAATGATAGCTTCATCACGTACAGTTTGAAATGAATGAGTTCGTGTTGGTGTAGTTGAACTCATCTGTACTTGGAAGTATACGGTGTTTCCACGTGTGCAGTGTTGTAAGAATTTCATAGGGTTACCAGTTTGAGAGACATACACTTGTACCTACTGGGTTACGCGACTTTTAAATCGTTCTGTATCACATCATTGTTTCCAGTTCTTTTTAATGGAAGTTAATTTAAGGTTATGTCGTTAACCATAAAACACAGTAAAACATTTTAAATTGATAGACTGTTACTGCATTCATTGACTATAGAACTGCACACGGTGTAGCTTGTCGACTTCATATTGCAGAAATATTCAACATGGAGATAGGCTCTAGCAAATCTGCACGTTGTATGTCAGAAGAAGTGAAGTTCTTGAGATTGTCACTCTTCTGGGATGTTACGCAGCGTAGATTGGTAGTTAGTTTCCGACATTTTGGGACAACCTGTCAGTGCCATCTTCAAGGTTCAGACAGTCCAAGACGTCGGTAACTAAATAACTACCCATCTGCACTGCGTAACATCTCAGAAGAGTGAATATCTTATTTATACCGCGGTGGAATCCTGAAATATCGCAAGTGAAGTACTTTTAATTTTCAGAGACTATCTGTCGAGCAAAATGGGCGAACCTAAGGAACAGTTACAGACGAGAATTGAGAAAAATGAAAGAGCACAAACCAGGTGATGGTACACCTCAAGAACCAAAATGGGCATTCTTTACATTGTTGTCGTTCCTGGATGTGCATCTCAAACTCCGAGAGTAAGTTAATGCTGATGCTGCATGTGTGTGACCGCCAACCCCAGTAACGGGACGGCTGCTGATACCATTTAACCCACTGTGTGACATTGCAGGCGCAGCGGGAATGTTTTTCATCAGAACGATGTTGAAGACGACAGCAAAGATGATACCTTTACCCCCGATACGTCTTACACAGAAGAGAAACCAAGTTTTCCCACGTACGAGTTCTGTCAGAGGAGAGAGAAACCGGACATGGAAGCAGAATTCGTAAATGAACCCAGGTCACTGGGAGAGAGCAGCTCTGAATTAGATGATGACAAATATTTTTTACTCAGTCTTCTTCCATGGATGAAGACATTATCTCCTCAAGCCAATATGATGTTTCGGATTGAAACACAGCAAAACTTGATGCAAAAATTATTCCTGATTGGTTCTTCTGCAGTTTCTTCTCCATACCGCTCTGGGTCTCGTGATACAAGTTGCATTGATACGTCCTTGCCGAATTCTCATTGATTGTCAGGGCTGCTTTGTCGGCTTTTGCCGCAAAGGTTAGGTTTTGGCAGTTGAATTATAAGGGCCATCACTTTCAAGAATGTCTGGATAAGAATGAAACTTTTTTGTATATTGTTATGTACATATCGGTGTCTTAATGATGTATTCAGAAACTGTAATAAAACTTTGGTTGTGAGCATTCTGAACAAGTTGTATTAATTATTCATATTAGGTAATGGAAAAACACAACAAATTTCAGACGTAGACCTATTTTTGGACTTAAGGAATCAAAATTGAACGCTGCCAATGATTACCTATTACTAATTTTAAAAATAAGACTTGTCTCTGCTTATGTTTCATTCCGGGTATTAGAATGATATGCAGCTCCAACATTCATATGAACAGAATGGCTAGTAGCCTGGAGGAGAAAAGAACAGAGAAGAAAAATATCTCGCCCGAGATATGAAGAGTGTAGCTCCATGGGATTCCTTCCGAGGTCTCGGTATGGTAATACCACCTAAACCTTTCTTCGGGGTTCCTTACAAATCTAGATGGGGCACTTCAACTTAAAAACTGCCGGGAAATTCAGATTTTCAGTCATATTATCTCGCGATGGAGCCCACTTTACCGAAGATCATAAATGGACAGTGTCATGTAAATATATGACAAATCGATAATCGATTTTGTAGATAGGCGGCCAGTTGGCTTAATAACTATCAAGGAGTGCGTTTGTTTTCTGCCGGTTTGATTTTAAAGCAGCGCTCCTCAATCTTTCTGGTGCCGCCGACCCTACAGAAGTGTCACTAATTCTGTGGACTTCCTCCTTAAAGTTACCTGAACTCGCGGTCCCCTAAAGCATATCTCCCTGTAATATTGGAATTACGATGAACTACACAAGGAATATCCTAGGAGATGTATTAAGTAAATGTAGAAATTAGCCAAAAAACGAAGATGTTCCTGTACTTTGTTCAACCTTCAGTTGTGACTAGGCTACCTACTTATCATTGCTGCGTGTATCTGAAATGTGCAGTCGACACGCTGCCATAGTCAGTATAAATACATTGGCTCTTCTGTGGCATTCGACATTTAACAAAGAAAGCGATAGGTTTGTTCGAAAGACTCGTTGTTTCTAACCGATGTACACGGAGTCGTATCCCAGAAGCCTGGAATCTACATCACCATCTCTGTGGCAACCCCAAATCTCGGGTAAATCCAATGTTTGCAGGACTGCAGCTACAGTGACCGCTTATTGTGCAGTAAGTGCCCTGAACTGAAAATTGAAGCAGGCGTATCAGTAGTGACATTAAAACTAAGGAAAAAATTAAATAACTGTGTTTTACTGATCAGTGTCTGCACTGTATCATATCGTTATTCCAGATAAACATATTTTACAAAAAAATAAAAATATTCGATGCATTATTTTTTCCTTCAGCTGGGTTCCACGGACCACACTCTGAAATTATTGCTCTAAATCGTTATTTTAACCAGTTGTCATTATGGATACTGTTGAAAGACTTAAAATGTCTGTGTGAACTCCACAGGTCAACTTCAGAAGTCAGTATTAGAAGGTGGTCTCGCACCCTGGAGTACCCCAAACTCCACAGTTCCTTGGTCCGCTCTGTGAACTGTGAATGTGTCCATTTATCTGTACCGAACACGTTTTCAGGCTGTGGTGTATTTTTGCGTCAATGTGAACACAACATATTTTATTTATGTTGCTATAAGTTAATATATATTCTTTGCGGTATTTTGCACCAAAGTGGATTGTGCAGCTGGTTACATCTTGTAATGCAGCTTATCCTCTGCAGTAGTAGTAGTAATAATAGTGATAGTAATAATGATAATGATAATAATAATAATAATCGCCGCTGCAGCCATCATCACCAACGTTTGCAACCAGCAAGTCCGTTTCATTGACGGACTGATCTAATTCAGTAGTTCTAAAATGTTATTGTTCACGACTCCCAGTCATCAGTTACATTTCCCTGCTGTCCATATAGTACTAGTACCATTCCGGAAATCACCTCAGATTTGTAACGTAAGTTTAAAAAACAATTCACGATTATTGTGGTAGTTCACGACTTATCAGAGAGTGCTCACTGCTTCAGTTTGGGTCGCGATCCTGGTTTCGAAAATCCCTGATCTGAACTTTAAATAATTAAGGTACTTGTAACTTTGTGCTGTAAAATATTTTAATGGCATATGTGACGTTATATGTTTGTGTGTGTGTTGCCTGCTTTTCAGTGCTTGCCTGTAATTTGCTTCTTTGCTTTATTTATTCGAGCACCGTAATTAATTGATTAATTATTTATTATTACTATGACTCTGACATTTGCCGCTAGGCTCTTGAGCCAGCACGAAAATGAAGAATTTCAGTGGCATTTTATTATCATTATTATTATCATTATTGTTATTGTGTTTATTACTGTGTTTAATGTTGATTCTAAACGTCGCAACTGTCCTTATACTAGGTTTGCGTCGGCGGCTGGTGCCATTAATATAGGTATCGATATGTTGAGTAGAAAGTCTGTTTTGCTTAATGATATATTACGTTAGTTATGCTAATTATAGATACTATAACTTTGTTGTGTTCGTCTTGTTGTTTTTGATTACATTTCATTTTCCATGTGTTTATGTTTGTGGTTGGTTATTGCAAACGTTTTCGCTGACGTTCCTATGCTGGCCCTGTAGTTGCCCCTTTGGCTGTTGTGTCAGCACATTAATAACAAGGATTTGAATTATTATTATTATTATTTTACTTGAAGGCTGTATATTTATGAAAATAAAGTGTGGCCAGTGAACAGTACAGATAGCTTACTTTCAAAAACTATAGATGTGTAATTCTAGCTGCGTAGTCGTGCGTGAAACAACACTGTGCATTGTCGCAACTGTACTGTTACGAAAATGGATGTTGTTACAGAACCCCAGTATGGCTGACGATGGAATGGGATGGATCCCGGGTCTGGGTGACAATAAGCCGCAGTCCCGGTTGCTGGGGAAGTCTTTCTTCGGCTACGTGCCAGATGCCTTTTCGATGAAGACTCCTGCAATGCCTTCAGAGAAATCGTCGCAGAAAGGTTCTGCAGTAAGTATAGTACACAGACTTGTCTCTAAAGAGCCTATCTGTTCTACGCATCAGTGAAATATGAACTCACAATTGGAAGGTTGTGATTCATTGTTTTTATGGATATTGATAAAATTTGGCCGAATTTTTCAATGCTAAATAATCTTCAGTTACTGACAGCTACGTTATAAACTCCATATGCTCTCCAAGAACTATAAATTAAACTTTATAATATTTATCACAAATTTACCATCGTAGAAAAAGTAACCTTTGACAGTATATGCGGATGTCCGAATGATAGGTATCCAACAAGAAAAATGTATGTCTAGAAATCTGTTCATTATACGGTCGTCCTGTTTTCACCATTACAAACGAAAACTGACAACTTTTTTTCTGACTACTACAAACCGTGGTGATCCCAGTGTCCGCGCTGTCTAAGGCCTGGGTCGGCGGCCGCTCGCTGGCTGGGATTACGAGCTCGAATCTCGCCGGGGGCATGGAAGTCTCTCTCTTGGGAATGTTGTATGTTGTCAGGTAGCGGTCTCTGCGTCTGCCTGATCTCTCGTCCAGAGGAGTCCTACCGACTGGTGTGTCTGAGTGTGATTGTGAAGCGTCGATAATGAAGAGAGCCTAGCCCACTTGGGACTGTTGCCCCAAGAAAAATCTACCAACCTTATCGAATTTCAGTATGGGCACCCTCGGGTGGCACGACAAATATCCATATGATTTTCGATTTCCAGCCACGTGTTGTGAAGAATGTGATTACGTAGCCGTAGTGTATCTTATGAGGTCCTTCATCTGCTGCTGAACGTCGTTGTTTTTGACCTGGTAGACGAGGTTCTTTACATAACCTCGTAGGAAAAAATTCAGTGGAGTTGAGATTGATGACCGATCCATCCGCCGGGCATCAAATGAAGTAAGGAGATTCCTCACTTCATATGCCAGGTCAGAAACTACGCCAAGAAGGTATTTACGGAAATATCACTGCGGTGTACGTTTCTTATTATTTAAGTTAATAATTCCATAAGGTGGCTAATTTCATCTGTGCATGCAAAATGGAGTAGAGAGATATGTGGCAAACTCTCGTCGTTCTCAGAAGTTTCTGTAGGCAACTGCCGGCATAGTATCGTAAAGCAGGACAAGATATCTTCCTTTACAACTCCTCAGAACACTGCATGTTTACTGTCTCTGCGTTATGCACGGGATGTCTTCACCTTTCAATGGCATGTTTAAACAAACCCACATCGCCAGTTGTTATACCGTGGACCAATCTCCACCATATATCTGACAGCCTGTTACCCTCTCGTCTCAGCCTATTCCCCTACATTCTTGTTCAAGTATCTAACCATTCTGTTTCCTATGAGCGTTAATAGAGCGTGCGCCAAATGGTTCTGCCGCGACGTAGAACACGAAAACTGAACAGTTGCCGCTACTTCGCCACTTTTCCATTGCTACAGTTGCTACCATGAGTCAGAGAGGTGCACAGATGGTAACTGTACAGTACATAGCGCTGCTCTGAGGGGCTATGCAGTGTCTGTCGCCGTCCACAGCGCGTCTTTGCTTCCAGAAAGAGTCTTATGAAGTTGGCTTCCGCATATAATAAATTTGAATGACGTCTCCAGTATGAAGGCCAGAGGACCGCATGGCAAACCTGGTATCTGTGCCCTGTTTCTTTGCAAACTGCATCGCTTCCAGCTAGACTCTTTTACAGGCATTGTGCCCTTAGCTTTGAGTGACAGTATTGTTCTTTTATACGTTCGACGTGAAGAGTGTTGACACGATCGCAAGTAGCTTTTTTAACTAAGATTTTTTACAAATTTTGCAAAAATCTAATATTCACCTCAACATTCTAGGCGTCAGAATGGTGACGCGAAGCGAGTACCATATTGAGGATTCACAAATATTAGGTGCCACTGTCGATCGAGCGACCTGGTCCCGTGGTTTTATGTACCCTTGTTCTAATGTGTGGGCTCACAACTATAGTGAGTACGTAAATTGTCGCTCTCGAGGTCCCGAGCTACCTAATGCCTAGGGGTATAGGTGGACCACCCTGTCTCCAGTGATCATAAATAGGGGGCCTGGTCCTCCAGGTTGGGGTAGGGCGAGGGGCTGACAAGCTCCCCCTGCAAAATATCACCTGTCTTGAAACCTGAAGAACAGTAGGCCAGGCCCGATATTGGGCTGTTACACTATAGAAGTAGAAGAAGTTTATGATGATGAATAAGAAGCCAGAGAAGAAGAAGACGATTAATATGGTGATAATGATGATTAAAAAAAAAAGACGAAGATGCTGCCTCCCATATCGCAATAAATTTATCTGTCTTGGGCGCGTTTGATAAACATCGACACGCACGTTTTTGTATAGTCACGTAAATCAGAGGAATCTGGAGAAGAACGCAGCAGTACACCGAAAGTGGGAAGCCTGGATCGCCCTAGTTGTTTCCAAACATTTTATGTAATTCTCTCCTTGGCCTCAGCATAGTGAATGTTTTGACGTTACTAGAAATATTGATGTCAACAGAAACACAAGATAAATGAAAAGGAATACCAAAGGGAGAGAGAGATAAGATCTAAAGGGAAATATGGAGCCTGTCGATCCACGGGATTTAGGACTGGTTTCAAAGCGATATATCTCGATATAGCACGGAAACTTCTAACGAAGCTGCAGACAGCTGCTATGAATCCTTTCTCACAAGACAATAAGTCATTTGGTCTAAGAAAAATATTCTACAGAGGTGGCAAGTTAAAACAATGTGTGATTATTTTTTATAGGCGTATAAACGATACGTGGTATTTGATGACATTTAATTACCTGTGTGTAGGAAACCTCAGCTACTGCAAGCCCAGTGACGGCACCACCTTCACGGAAGGCACCAGAGAGCCTGAGCGGGATCTTCACGGACGAAGTACTGAAGGTGAGAAATGTGTAGTTTCTTTCCTTCGTTTCCTTTTTTTTTTTTAATTTCGCAGCTTTTCTGTTTACCTTTCTCTCATTCCTTCTTTCTCCATTCTTTCTTTTTTTCTGTTTTTCATTAGTCCATTAAGGGATCCTGCGCATGCTTGTTTGACAGTAGGGTTTAATTATTGTCAATTTGCGACAGGAATGTTGCTTCTTAGACATGCAAGAAACACCACAGCAAAGCAGCTCTTATGAGCGAGACAGTAACCAGTCGTGTTATTGAACATTAAATTCTTATTTTTTGTTTCCGTTTCCCTGTTTTCATTTATTAGAGACGATTGTATATGCTTATTTCTCCTTCGATGTACGCAACATATGAGAAACTGTCCGACAAAGACATGGCTTCTGTTATACAAGATCCCGTTTTAGGCAGGTTTCTGTGTACCACGTGTATAATTAGCCGAACAAAAATATTTTACGGTCCAAATAAGTTGAGGACATCTTAATGCGACAGGATATGTGAAGGGGTTATAATAATAAACACTTCCGTTCACAAGCGACGAGCCATAATTCATTTTTGATGCAGAGCAGAGTAGATGACACCATGTTAGACACACACTGTCATATCCATAAATATCGTCTCTAACAAAAAAGGGAGAGTTTATGTACTGTGTGCGTATTGTCGTGTCACACATAGAGTAGCACATTCTTTTCTCGAACTCCCTACTGTAATTTTACTACTTATGGTTCCTACCATTTACATTCCGCGGTAGCACAGTGGTTAAGGCGTTGTGCTACAAATCGGAAGGTCGCTGGTTCGATTCCAGATGGTGTTGTTGGAATTTTTCATTGACATAATCCTTCCGATCGCACTATGGCTATGGGGTCGACTCAGCCTGTAACAGACATGAGTACCAGGAGAATTTCCTGGGGGTAAAAAGCGACCGGTGCGTAAGGCTGACAACCTTACCACTATCCTGGGCCATTGTCACGTAATCTGGGAACCTTAACTTCCTGGAACCCTCTGGGCACCTGGGGCCTGTAATGGGACTGATTTAATAAAAACAGGTTTGCAGCTTTGGAGAACTCGGAAGATGACGAGGACATAAATAGGAATTGGGAAAACATTAAAGAGAATATCCAAACCTCAGCGAAAAAGAGTCTGGGTTTGGATGAATTTAAGCAGAATAAACCCTGGTTGGATGAAGAATGTTTAGGTATTTTGGATCAAATGAAGCGGGCTAAAATTCAGTGGGTACAGGATCCAAGCCAAAGCAATGTAGAAAATCTGAACGAGGTAAGGCGTGAAGTTAGCAGGCATTTCAGGAACAAAAAGAAGGCATATCTGAGAGCTAAAATTGAGGAACTTGAAACTAACAGTAAGATCTAAAAAATTAGGGACTTGTATAGGGGCATCAGTGACTTTAAGAAGGGGTACCAGCCTAGATGTAATATAGTAAAGGATGAGAAAGGCGACTTGGTTGCAGACTCCCACGGTATTGTGGCTAGGTGGAGG
>Ga0131853_10024185_pt1 | contig 10963 bp, 10 predicted proteins | sample TergutLab28metaG_FD_92764 | JGI IMG/M metagenome (GOLD analysis project Ga0131853, IMG submission 92764) | Labiotermes labralis P1 segment gut microbial communities from Petit-Saut dam, French Guiana - Lab288 P1 (version 2) (version 2) | ecosystem: Host-associated > Arthropoda: Insects >...
AGCGTGCCGGCGGTGTCGACCATGTCGTCCATGATCACGCAGGTGCGGCCTTCGACTTCACCGATGATGTTCATCACTTCGGCGACGTTCGCCTTCGGGCGACGCTTGTCGATGATCGCGAGATCGCAGTTCAGCTGCTTGGCGAGCGCACGTGCGCGCACCACGCCGCCAACGTCCGGCGACACGATCAGCAGGTCCTCGTAGTTCTGCTTGCGCAGATCTCCGAGCAGCACGGGCGTGGCGTAGATGTTGTCGACGGGAATATCGAAAAAGCCCTGGATCTGGTCAGCGTGCAGATCCATCGTGATGATCCGCTCGACGCCGGCGATTTCCAGCATGTTCGCCACGACCTTCGCCGAGATGGCGACGCGCGCCGAACGCGGGCGTCGATCTTGACGGGCATAGCCGAAGTAGGGGATGGCGGCGGTGATCCGGCCGGCGGATGCGCGCTTGAGCGCATCGACCATGATCATCAGTTCCATCAGGTTGTCGTTGGTCGGAGCGCACGTCGACTGGAGGACGAAGACGTCCTTGCCACGCACGTTTTCCTGGATTTCGACCTGGATCTCACCGTCGGAGAAGCGGCTAACCATAGCCTTACCGAGGGGGATACCGAGGATCTTGACGACTTCCTGTGCAAGCGCCGGATTAGCGTTGCCAGTAAAAACCATCAGGCCGTCATGGCTGCTCATCATGCACCTGCTGCGGACTTGGGGGGCGAGAGGACTACAGAATAACTGCAGGCGTTGCTGCAGAATTTTTGGCAGGGGAGGAAGGACTCGAACCCTCGCATGCCGGAATCAAAATCCGGTGCCTTGACCAACTTGGCGACTCCCCTACACTTAACTTTGCGTCTTGCTGAGCGGGTAGGACACTCAACAACACTAAAACTTATGCCGCGAAAGCAAAGAGTGGATGCGTATCCAGACTCGATGTCACCGCGCTTCGCCAGGTTCCGGGCAGCTTGGCTTGCGCCATCTCTGCTTCGGCTCGACTGGGGAACGCTGCAAAAACACTCGCGCCCGATCCGGTCATCCGCGCCGGCACGACCGATTCGACATTCTCGTCAAACCATCGAAGCACTTGCGCCACTTCCGCGTATTTTCCTGCGACAACCGCTTGCATATCGTTTTGGCCGAAGCTGTCTGGCCATCCGTTTTGCCGCTTGCTGCTTGCGTGTTGCTGTGCAAGAAAGACTGCTATTGTGCAGGGCGCTGTGTTTCTTGTCAACGATTTTTCGGAAAAAATCGCGGCGGTAGGAACATGCACCTGCGGCGTCGCCACCAAAAAATGACGCGGAGGCAATTGTACAGTTTCCAGCGCTTCTCCAACACCCTCCGCAAACGCGTTTTTTCCGAACACGAAGAACGGCACGTCGGCACCGAGTTTCAGCGCGAGCGACTGCAATTCCCCGCGCGTCAGATGCAGCTTCCAGAGACGGTTGAGCGCGAGCAGCGTCGTCGCCGCGTCGGAGCTGCCGCCGCCGAGGCCCGCGCCCATCGGCAGACGCTTCTCGATGTCGATCTCCACGCCTTCGGACGTGCCCGTGTGCTGTTTGAGCAGCGTCGCTGCGCGCACGGTGAGGTCGTGTTCGGCGGGGACGCCTTCCACTTCGGTTGTACGCGTAATGCGGCCGTCATTGCGGCGCTGGAAATGCAGCGTGTCGCCCCAGTCGAGCAACTGGAACACGGTCTGCAGATTGTGATAGCCGTCCGCGCGGCGGCCGGTGATGTGCAGGAAGAGGTTGAGTTTCGCGGGCGCGAGACAGTCGCGCAGCGAGTCCTGGGTTTCGATCATGGTACGTATGCGTGCGCGGGCCGGTTACTGGTCGAGCACGAGCTTGATTTCGAGCGGCGGGGTTTCCCGCGTGAGATTCACGCGCTTGACGCCGGTGGCGGGCGCGTCGGCGTAGGCCAGATAGTCGATGGTCCAGCCATCCTGCTTGATCTGCGCGAGGCGCGACGGATCGTTCGGGTCGTTCTTCGTGTGCGCGCGCGAAGTCGGCGCGACCGACGGCTGCAGCCAGTAACGCAGGCCTTCCACGGGCAGCGAGAAGCCGAGCGCCTGCTGCATCAGCGTCGAGACGTTGTCCGCGGTGAGCGGCTGGCGGTTCGGCAGTTCGAGCGTGGCTTGCGCCGGCGACGACGTGACGATCGCGAGCGTCTGTCCGAGCGGGTTGAGCAACTGCAGCGTCACCGTGGAGTCGGTTTCGTGCCAGTCGAAGTTGCCGTAGGCGTTTTGCGGGCGGCCGTACTGGTCGACGTACTGCACGGCGAAGCGGCCGTGCCAGGCGCGGTTCGTCTGCGTGGTCAGCGACGTCGTGGCGTTCGAGGTGGACGGCAGGTGCGGCGGCGGCGTCGCGCAGCCCGCGAGTGCGAGGAGCGCCGCTGCCGCCATGCCGAGCGAGGACCGCTGCACGAGGCGCGCCATGCGCCCGGCAGGACGGACCGACGATCGGCTGGCGGATTTCGGGGACTTCGAGGACATCAGGGACATCAGTGGCATATCAGAGATCGTTCACCTGGAAGCGCTTGAGCGTTTTCTGGAGCGTGTCGTTGTCGGGTTCGAGCTTGAGCGCATCGCGCCAGGCCGCGCGCGCGCCTGCCTGATCGCCGCTCACCCACAGCACCTCGCCGAGGTGGGCGCCGATTTCCGCGTTCGGCTGCAAGCTGTACGCTTTGCGCAGCAGCTTGATGGCGTCGCCGGTGTCGCCGAGGCGGTACTTCACCCAGCCCACGCTGTCCATGATGAACGCGTCGTCGGGGGCGAGCGCCGCAGCCTTGTCGACGAGCTTCTCGGCTTCCTGCAGATGCTCGTTGCGGTCCGCGAGCGAGTAGCCGAGCGCGTTATACGCCTCCGGGTTGTCGGGCTGCGCCTTGATGAGCTTGCGCAGTTCCGTTTCCATGACGTCGAAATGGCCGGTTTTTTCGGCGGCCATCGCGTAGTCGTAGGTGAGGTCGGCATCGTCGGGGTAGTCGGCCACGGCCTTCGCGAGCCGCGCCTCGGCTTCCGGATAGCGCTTCGCGTCGAACAGCATGGCCGCGTCCGTGCGCGCGATCAGCGCCGCATCGTGCGGATCGTCGGTCTGGATGCCCGCGAGCAGCTTGCGCGCTTCGTCGATCTTGCCCTGCTTGTCGAGCAGTTGCGCGCGCGTGATCTGCGCCGGAACGAACTGCTGGCTGTCGGGGCTGACCTTGTCGAGCCACTTCTGCGCGGCTGCGTCGTCTTTGCGCTCGACGGCGAGTTGCGCGAGGTAGATGTAGCCCTGACCCGGGTCCGCGCCCGGCGTGTTTTCCGCGAGCCGCGTGTATTGCTCCAGATACTTCTGCGCGGCGTCGTACTGCTTCTGCTGCACGGCGATCAGCGCAAGCGCCATCACCGGCATCATGTCGTTCGGATTGTCCTTGCGCAGGATCTCGAACTGCTTTTGCGCGTCGTCGAGGCGGTCCGCGGCGAGGTACGCCTGGGCCAGCGCGAGCCTGGCCTCATGCGACTTCGGATTGTCCTGCACGTACTTTTCGATCGCCGCGATGCCTTCCTTGCGCTCGTCCGGCCCCATCTGCGTGAGCATCAGCGCCGCGGGCAGATAGCCGGGCTGGATCGACAGCGCCGTTTCGAACGACTTGCGCGCGCCCGGCTCGTCGTCGGCCAGCAGTTGCTGGCGGCCGAGTGCGAGTTGCGCTTCGGGACGGTTCATGTCGTCCTTGAGCAGATCCTTCAGCACGGTCAGGCCGCCTGCGCGATTCGGGCCGCGCGAGATCAGCAGTTGCAGCGAAACGAGCGCGCCGCCGCGTTCGTCGGCGGGAACCTTCGCGAGTTCGCTCGCGAGCAGCGGCTGGGCATCCTCGGGACGGCCCGACAGTACGAGCAGCGAGGCGTCGAGCTGCGTCGCGCGCTCCGAATCGGGCGCGAACTTCTGCCAGAGCTGGACGGCGTTCACCGCGTCCGACGGGCTCTGCGCGGCGAGTGCGATTTCGGTCGCGCGCTGCGCCATGCGCGGGTCGTGCGTGTCGTTCGCGAGCGCCATGTACGTCTGATAGGCGGGCGCGGGCTCGTCGCGCTGAAGCGCGATTTCCGCGGCCAGCACCTGATAGACAATCTGGCTCGTGAGCGGGACTTTCGGCAGATCCTTCGCTTCTTCCGGCGTTTCGGGTCCGAGGGCGTCGGGAAGCGTGACGGAATTGTCGTCCGTGTCAGGGACCGGACCCTGCGCGTACGCGCTCGGCGCGCAGGACGCGGCCAGCGCCCATGCCGCGAGCACCGCCACCCCGATGATGCGACGGGGACCCGAGGCGAAGGCAAGACGCGGCGCAGCGCCAGGCGCGCGCTTCGCAAACAGCTTGTGGAAAGACAGTTCCATGGAATTCCGTCGAATGTTTCGGTCGATTGTAACGCGCTGGCTACAATACGCGCACAACCGACACGCAAGTCGCAGACCAGCCCCGATTACCATCTGTTCGAGACGTTAGAGATGCCTGAACTGCCAGAAGTTGAGGTGACCCGCCGGGGGATCGAGCCCTGGGTAGCGGGTCGCCGCGTCGAGCGCGTGGACGTGCGCAACGCTGCGCTGCGCTGGCCTGTGCCGGGCACGCTCGCGCGCACCTTGCGCGGGCGCACGATCCGCTCGGTGCGCCGCCGCGGCAAATACCTGCTGTTCGAAATCGACGAAGGCTGGTTCATCGTGCACCTGGGCATGACCGGGACGTTGCGAGTGCTGCGCAATCTGCCGTCGCCACCGGCTGCAGGCAAGCACGATCACGTCGACTGGCTCTTCGACGACTTCACACTACGCTTTCGCGATCCGCGACGCTTCGGCGCTGTACTGTGGCATCCGCGCGAGGCGGGCGACGTGCTCGGCCATCCGCTGCTCGCGAGCCTTGGCATCGAGCCGTTTTCGCCCACGTTCGACGGCGCACTGCTCTATCGCGAGACGCGCGGGCGCAAGGTTTCGGTCAAGCAGGCGCTGCTCGCGGGCGATATCGTTGTGGGCGTGGGCAACATTTATGCCTCGGAGAGTCTGTTTCGCGCCGGCATCCGGCCGACTGTCGCCGCTGGCCGCGTGTCGCTCGCGCGGTACGAGCTGCTCGCCGATGCCGTGCGTGCCGTGCTCGCTTCCGCGATCGAAAAGGGCGGCAGCACGTTGCGCGATTTCGTCGGCAGCAACGGCGAGAGCGGATACTTCCAGCTCGAATATTTCGTCTACGATCGCGCGGGCCAGCCGTGCCGCGTGTGCGGCACGCCGATCCGGCAGATCGTGCAGGGCCAGCGTTCCACCTATTTCTGTCCGCGCTGCCAGCGCTGAATTTGCGGTTTATTCATGTATCCCTCTTCGTCTTCCCCGGGCGCGCTGCCCGACGGTCTTTATCCCACTGAGCTGCTCGCCGGTTTCGCGCCGCGCCTGATCGCATGGCAGCGCGAGCACGGCCGCCATGGCCTGCCGTGGCAGAACACGCGCGACGCCTATCGCATCTGGCTCTCGGAGATCATGCTCCAGCAGACCCAGGTCGGCACGGTGATACCGTATTACGCGCGCTTTCTCGAACGATTCCCCACCGTCGAGGCGCTTGCCGCGGCACCGCTCGACGATGTGATGGCGCTCTGGGCCGGACTCGGCTACTACACGCGTGCGCGCAATCTGCATCGTTGCGCGCAGGTCGTCGCGCAGGAGCATGGCGGCCGGTTTCCGTCGACGCTAGAGGGGCTCGCCGAACTGCCCGGCATCGGCCGTTCGACGGCGGCGGCGATCGCATCGTTCGCGTTCGGTGCGCGCGAGACGATCCTCGACGGCAACGTCAAACGCGTGCTCGCGCGCGTGTTCGGCGTGGAGGGTTTTCCGGGCGAAAAGCGCGTGGAGAACGCGATGTGGACGCTCGCGGAATCGCTCGTGCCCGCGCCCAGCGCGAGCGATGCCGACGTGAGCGCCTATACGCAAGGACTGATGGATCTCGGCGCGACGCTATGCGGGCGCGGCAAGCCCGATTGCGCGCGCTGTCCGTTCGCGACGGACTGCGTCGCGAACACGACAGGGCGTCAGCGCGAACTGCCGGCTGCACGCCCGAAGAAAGCGGTGCCGACGCGCCGGACATGGATGCTCGTGCTCGTCGATGGCGACGCGGTGATGCTCGAAAAGCGTCCGCCGTCGGGCATATGGGGCGGTCTCTGGAGTCTGCCCGAAGCCGCCGATGAAGCGGCGCTCGCCGAGCTGGCGCAGTCGTTCGGTACGGTGGGCGCGGTGTCGCCGCTCGCGCCGTTCTCGCATACGTTCACGCACTTCAAGCTCGACATCGAGCCGCGCATGATCGAAGCCGCGCGCGGGGTCTATGCCGCCAACGCTCTGGCCTTGGCCGATGCGCAAACCGTCTGGGTTCCGCTGCGCGAGATCGATGCTTACGGCGTGCCCGCGCCCGTGCGCAAGCTGCTCGACGGACTGCGCGGCTCGCTGATCTGAATCCGGTGCAGCGAGGGAATTACAGCAGTTGATGCTGCTGCATGTAGTGATGAACGACGTCGATGCGCTCGCCCGCATCGGTCATCTCCATGAGCTTCTGACGCGCGCGCAATGCGATCGGCAGCACTTCGGCGAGGCGATTGGAGACCCACGAGGGATCGTCGAGCTTGAACGGCTCGGCGAACGGGAGATTGTCCGGATCGCGTTCGCGGATCGTCGCGATGATGCGTTCGAGCACCTCCGCGCACGCGCCGAAACGCGCGAGTTCCTCGCCGCCTTCGAGCGGAATGTCGTCCGGCAGCAGCTCCGCCATGCCGACCAGCAATCCATCCGATTCCACCCGATGCGACAGCAGCCGAAAACGCTGCGTGCCGTGCGCGCGGATCATCAGCATGCCGAATGCTTCGGCATCGCATTGCGCGATTTCCGCGAGACAACCGATGTTTTCAGGTACCGCCGGATCGTCGGCCTGCGCGACTTCGGGGCCGCTCTTGAGCAGGCAGACGCCGAACGGTTTCTTCTCGCGCAGGCACGCGCTTGCCATGTCCAGGTAACGTGCTTCGAAGATCTTGAGCGGCAACAGACCGCCGGGAAAGAGCACCGTATGCAGCGGGAAAAGCGGCAAATCGGCAAGCATGGCAGGGGACGAGGGCATGGCGCAACGCTTCCGGTGAGGGCCGCGCACGGCGGCCGGTTAGGCGATCAGCCGGGACGACTCTCCGACGTCGAGTGGTGCATCGCGATGACGCACGATCACGTTCGATCCGCCCGCGAAGCGCGTGGCGAGCGTCTGGGCAATATAGACCGAACGATGCTGGCCGCCTGTGCAGCCGATCGCCACGGTCAGATAACTGCGGTTGTCCGCGCGAAAATGCGGCAGCCACTTCGCGACGAACGCATCGATGTCGTCGATCATTTCGTGCACAGCCGGTTGCGCGCGCAGAAAGTCGATCACGGGTTGATCGAGGCCCGTGAGCGGACGCAGACGGCTGTCGTAGTGCGGATTGGGCAGCGTGCGCACGTCGAACATGAGGTCCGCATCGAGCGGCACGCCGCGTTTGAAGCCGAACGATTCGAAGGTGAGCATCAACGAGCCGCGCTCGCCCTCGACGAAGGCTTTCACCCACGCACGCAGCGCGTTGGCGCTGAGGTTGCTCGTATCGACCTGATGACCGAACTCGGCGAGATTCGCGACGAGTTCGCGCTCGTGTTCGATGGCCTCTTCGAGCGACTTCAGCATGCCGACATTGGCATCGTGCGCGGCGGACCCGGAGAGCGGATGACGGCGGCGGGTTTCCGAAAAACGCTGGATCAGGGACTGCGTGCTCGCGTTGAGGAACAGCACGCGCACATCGTGTTCGAGCGCGAGATCGCGGATCATCTGCGGCATGTCTTCGAACGACGGACTCGAGCGCGCGTCGATCGCCACGGCGAGGCGTTCGTAACCGTCGTCGGAGAGATACTGCGCGAGTTGCGGCAGAAAGCGCGGCGGCAGGTTGTCGACGCAGAAATAGCCGACGTCTTCGAGCGCATTGAGCGCGACGGACTTGCCGGAACCCGAGATGCCGGTGATCAGGATGATTCGCATGGGAAGGCAGTAAGACCCAGTGAACTCATCATAGCATTGGACCTACGGCGCCGTGATGACACGCCTGGCGCGCCGGCGCCTTGCTCCGGCGCTGCGGGGCGAGCCGCTGCTTAGATGAGCTTGCCGGGGAACTGGCTGTCGGGGTCCTGCATGGCGAGGCGCTGGCGGTCCATGAAGTCGCGCAGCGTGTCGATGCCGCGCAGTTGCAGGATCGTGTTGCGCACGGCCGCTTCGACGAGCACCGCGAGGTTGCGGCCGGCCGCAACCTGGATCGTGACCTTGCTGATCGGCAGGCCGAGCACGTCGACGGTCTGGCTTTCGAGCGGCAGCCGCTGGAATTCGCCGTCCGGGCGACGCACGAGTTGCACGATGAGCTTGAGCTTCATCTTCCGGCGCACGGCGGTCTCACCGAAGATCGTCTTGATGTCGAGTAGACCCAGGCCGCGCACTTCGAGCAGGTTCTGCAAGAGCGGCGGGCAGCGGCCTTCGACGAAGTCGGGCCCGAGGCGCACGAAGTCGACCGCGTCGTCGGCGACGAGGCCATGGCCGCGGCTGATCAACTCCAGCCCCAGTTCGCTCTTGCCGAGACCCGAGTCGCCGGTGAGCAGCACGCCCATGCCGAGGATGTCGAGGAACACGCCGTGCAGCGTCGCGCGCGGCGCGAGGATGCGCGACATGTAGAGCCGCAGGCTGTCGATGACCGTGGCCGCCGACATCGGCGTGGTGAACAGCGGCGTGGACGAACGCGTACAGCGCAGCACCAGCTCGGGCGGGGCCGTCATGCCGTCGGCGACCACGAGGAACGGCGGTTCCAAAGCGATCAGCTCGGCCATGTGGCGCGAGCGGTCTTCGTCGGTCTGGCGCTGGTAGTAGTGGATTTCGGCGTCGCCGAGCACCTGGATGCGGTTCGGGTGAATGAGGTTCAAGTGGCCGACGAGGTCCGCGCTCGCCGTGGCCGTGGCCACCGTTTCGGTCGAAAAGCCGCGTTCCCAGCCTTCGTGCCCCGTCAGCCAGCTGAGTTTCAGCGTGGTGGCGTTGTCGTCGAAGATGCTTTGGGCGTTGATGCTGGAAGTGTCCATGAGTCGGTGACTCCGCGAGATGACTCGCTTAACGGCTGACTGAATTGCTGGCTAAATAAACCGCGCGACCTGAATGCGCTACCTGGATGGTTCACGGCTGCCGGCACCCGGCGCTTCACCCCTGCAACGGGCGTCGAGCGCGCGCTTATCGGCCGCGCGAACCGCGACCGCGCCACGCAAGACGCCGCACATTACATCAAGGTTGCCACTGGGTGAGCAAGCGATGCAACGTTTCGCGGTCTTCTTCCGTATGGAGCCGCTCACGCGTTTCGCGATCCGACAACAGTTGTGCGATCTCTGACAGGATTTCAAGGTGCTGCTGCGTGGCCTGTTCGGGCACGAGCAGGAAGATGAGGAGCGAGACGGGCTGACCGTCTGGCGCTTCGAAGGCGATCGGCTCGGCGAGGCGCACGAAGGCGGCCTGCGGCTGCTTCAGGCCCTTGATGCGGCCGTGCGGGATCGCGACGCCTTCGCCGAGGCCCGTTGAGCCGAGGCGCTCGCGCGCGAAAAGATTGTCGGTAACCGTGCTGCGGGCGATGCCGTTCTGATTTTCGAAGATCAGGCCAGCCTGTTCGAAGACGCGTTTCTTGCTGGTGACGGACAGGCCGACGACGACGTTCTCGATGGGAAGTATTTTGGCTAAACGATTCATGTTGGCAGGCGAAAACGTGGCCTGAATGCTCCACACCCCGACAAGCTGCCCGCTTTGGCGCAAGCTCTGGATCTGGCGACGAAGCCCGGTGCCGGGACCGTGGGGACCTGTTTGGTGCGTTAGACCCCGTAATACGACTGGACCATTATAGAACAAGCGTCCACGCCGATGGTGCGATGCGCCACGCATGAGCGCAACCCTCGTTGCCCGGTTGCACCCAGCGGTAAAACCCTGCATTGCACGCATTCACGAAAAAGCCGCCCGGTTCGGGCGGCTTCGCTTCGAGGGGCGGAGGATGAACTATCGACTCCAGCCCCGGTTCATGGCGTGAATCGCCACATCGGACATTGTGGGATCACTGCGGCGGGATTTCGATGATGGGCGCAGGCTGGTGCTTGATCGCCTCATGTTGATGTCCCTGCACGCGGTCCTTGTGACGTACGACCTGGCGGTCCAGCTTGTCGACCACTAGATCGATGGCGGCGTACATGTCGCCGTTCGCGCTCTCCACAAATATGTCCTTGCCTTTCAGATGAAGGTTCACTTCGACCTTCTGTCTCTTATCCTTTTCCTTATGGTTGTCGACCGAGAGGACCACATTGCCATCGATTACCTGATCGAAATGTCTTAGCACCCTGTCCAGTTTGGTGATCACGTATTCTCGCAACGCTGGCGTTACTTCGAGATGGTGTCCACTGATCTTCAGATTCATAGTGCTTCTCCAGGCTAATGGCCGCGTGACGCGTGAAGTGCGGCAATGCCGGTCGACTGTCTGCCTGTGCGCGGCTCCCCGAAAGGCCTGCGACGGCGGGCTAACTCGGCCGGCCATGTCCGCCAACGGGCGTAGCGGCCGGAAAACGCCTGCTCCGAAAAAGCCGGAACAGGCTAAAGAGACTTGCGCAGATTGACTGCCGGAATCTTCAGTGCCTCGCGATACTTCGCAACGGTACGTCGCGCGACCACGAAGCCCTGTTCTGCCAGCAGTTCGGCTATGCGGCTGTCTGAAAGAGGAGATTTGGTGTTCTCGGCTCCTATGAGTTGCTTGATGAGGGCGCGGATGGCGGTGGACGATGCAGCGCCTCCGGTGTCAGTCGATACATGCGATCCGAAGAAGTACTTAAATTCAAGTGTCCCGAATGGAGTCAGCATGTATTTACCGGTTGTCACACGCGAGACAGTTGATTCGTGTAGGCCCA
>Ga0131853_10024186_pt1 | contig 10963 bp, 5 predicted proteins | sample TergutLab28metaG_FD_92764 | JGI IMG/M metagenome (GOLD analysis project Ga0131853, IMG submission 92764) | Labiotermes labralis P1 segment gut microbial communities from Petit-Saut dam, French Guiana - Lab288 P1 (version 2) (version 2) | ecosystem: Host-associated > Arthropoda: Insects >...
AATAATAATAATAATAATAATAATAATAATAACACTTTTCATTAAGTTTTCCCAAGCACTGAAAGAGTTTTAATGTTTAATTCTACGAAGTTGTAAAGGTGTCACATTTTTAACATGTGCACCATACGAACTTAATGTCAGCATTTATTTCATATGTTTCGTGTGAATGGTTCACATATTAAAGTTTGAACACAGGCCGAAACGTGTCGGAATTAACATTAATTACCTTTTTTTTTTGCATCCAAGTGGCCCTGCTGTTTAATTTGGTAATACCAATGCTTTGTCTAATATATATATATATATATATATATATATATTAGACTTTTATTTGAAATTAAATTGTATATATAAATTTTGGTGTGCACTTTCAGTATCACATTTAACTGGAATCCATTTTTTCGGACATGAAATATATGAAAAGGCTTCATTTTAAATTTCTTCTTCATTTTGTATAAGTCACACATAGACTGCATTTGTGAATGTAATATTTGTTCCACGTCGAATTTTATGACTTCTGTGAGCACGAAACCCTGGTAAAATGTAAGGCAGAGCAACAGTCTATTTAGGTCGGTCTCATTCTCGTGATGGTCGTTTGTAGTGTTAACAGAAGTGAGTCATTTGTGGGAGTAGTAACATCGTGCGGAGACGATTACTTCTACAGTTTTCGCCATTACACGGTTGAGACAGAGAGATCTCTCTTTTTGTGGCAGCTCTTAATGTAACGTGAGAAGTTAAATTAAATATCTTACGGTGTCCAGGAAAAGATATGAATCCATTTATGTTGAGTGATGGCTGAACTTGAAACAACAATTACAACAGATTGTTAAAAACATTGTTTCGGTTACTTTCAGTTAGTTTTTATTAACCTAACGAATTAACGCGGTGAAATGGAGGGAGGTGTATCATGTATGTTGGGGGGAATACGCTTAAAATTGTGGCAAGAACTCCTAAAAGATAAAAGCTATTATTTCAGAGATGTAACCGTAGATTTGTAGATAGCTTCAACATTTGACATAGAGAAGCAGATGTTAACTAACTTTAGGATCAGGTCTCGTGTTGGGAGATGGGAGACGTGGTGTTTTCTCTCTGAGACAGGAACTGCTTTAATACTGCTTAGGTAAACTTCAGGCTTAAAATAGGCCACGCCGTGGCTCAGGTGGATCCCTCCGTTCTCTCGTCGCAGAGGGACGTTTTCGATGCCGGTGCAGTTCGTTTGATTTGTTTTGATGGAGAGACTGGCATTGGGACACGGGGTTCTCCGATGAATTCAGTTTCCCCTTCGCAGGGTCAGTAAGATGAACAGGCGAAGTTTGCATACCTGCAACTAAATCAGTGCTTTTCGGGAAACTGGGAGTATTTAATAAAAAGTACTTTCATATTAACTGGCCTCGGTCTTTCCTAAACAGGTCTTTACAATGACAGACATGCAACTAAAAGAAATTCAATCTTGGATGAAAGAAAGGGAATGGAAGTGAAGACGGATAGTTGGAAAATTTTAAAAAGGAAAGATAAAACTTTGTTTGGTTTGCAGTGTTCTAACTACTTGAACATATTTTCTTATTTGAACTCCTCAAGCAATGAGGCTATTGCGAGATCTTTAATAAAGAATGCGTCATTTCAGATCCTCACAGAGGTGCTGACAAAATTTCCTGAGGCACGACGCCATATCGGAAGGTAAATATTTGATGTGCTAGGTTTGATATTTTCACAGCGGTTTTACTGTGGATTCATGATTTGAATTCTGAGCTACTGACTTTTCTGAGGAGCTTACTGCCTAAATCATAGACCCTGAATAAGAGACAGTAAACTGCTCCCTCTCTCAAACATGACGTCATATCCCAGAAGAATTAATCATTTGTAGTAAAATTTTCGTCTTCACTATACGCGTGATTATTCTGAAAGTTTTTCGCAGTGAGAATTATTGTTCAACTTATGTTGAAAATACAATACACCACATGCGCTGAGACCTTTAATTTTCGATACATACGACGTCATCAAGTGGTGCAAGGCGTCAAATATCAGAAAGTGTTATATGCACAAGAGTTGTAGAGGATATGGATGTGGATCCTATTGAATTTAAAGAAGTACGCTGAGGAACCTTGTTTGGGTTAGTGAACTGCAACACGGATCTCCTTCCGCAGCTGCAATTACGACATTTGCATTGGCTAAGGGGCCTTTAGTCCGTAGGCAATCCTCATTCACAAGTGCAGTAGGCGTTGCTGGTTATGTACACTTTGCGATCCATAAGTTTTAGGACAGAATTTTTTTTTTTTAAATAACAGAACTAGAGCGATCTATCGGTCAACCCACTAAGTACTATCAACCAACATTCGTTCACACACCGAGTTTCTTTTGTTTATCTTCGACAGTGTACAATTTATAATTTTTCTTGTAAAGTCAGTTTTCTTTATGGCAGGGATGGCGGAAATGAACAAAGCGTTGCAATAAAATTTTGTTTCGAAGCCGGTCTATCTGTGACAGAAACACTAATATTGTTGCAAAAGGCTTATGAGAATGAGGCTCTGAACCGCTCGAACGTTTTTAGGTGGTATTCTAAATTTCGAGATGGACGGGACCTGGTAGAAGACGACGAGAGACGTGGCCGTCTGAAATCGACTCGAACTGAGGTAAAAATTGCTGCTGTTGTTGATCGATCAAAAATGACCGTCAAATCACATCAAGAATGATAGCAGAATTTTTGAACATCCCCAAGACTATAGTTCTTCGGATTCTGAAAGATGATTTGGGAAAGAGAAAGTTGTGTGCACGTTTTATTCCACACTCCTTGACGCATGAGCAAAGGGAAGATCGAGTCACATCTTGCCAAGACGTTATCGCGACGGCCGATGCAGACAAAATTTTTTCTAACAAAATTATTAGGGGAGATGAGACCTGGTGTTTTGCCTACGACCCCGCAACAAAGCGACAGAGTTCTGAAGGAGTTGGTGAGACATTCCCTCGGCCGAAGAAACTGAAATTCCGAAGCTCCAACATCAAGACCGTATTGATAATTTTTTTCGACTGTCAAGGCATAGTGCATGAAGAATTTGTACCAGAGGGAAAAACAGAAAATGCAGAATTTTATAAAGGAGTATTGGATGGCCTGCTGAAGCGCATTCGACGGTTTCGTCCAGCTGCGTTCTGCTCTCGAGAGAATTCTTTTTGTTGCACTGTAATGCGCCCGCCCACAAAGCTGCAAGTGTTTGCCAATTTTTGACCCCCAAAAAATGTTAAAACTTTTTATTACTCCCCCTCCCCACCGTACTGTCCAGATTTATCTCCGCCAGACTATTTTCTGTTCCTCAAGTTGAAAATGAAGTTAAAGAGACTCCACTTTGCGGATGTTGCTGAGATCCAAAAAGCCGTAACTGATGAATTAAAGAAGTTCCAAAAATAAGAATTTCCGACATCTTTTCAGAAACTGTGCGACGTTACAAAAGTCTGTGTATATGCCAATGGAGCTTATTTTGAATAGAAAAGGTATTATCTTCCTCAGGTATCTTCCTGTTTTAAAAAAATCAGTCCTAATACTTTTGGACAGCACTGTGTATGACAGAGACGCCGGTGTAATCGTCGAAAAACTTTAGTGTATGGGGGGCGTCGACCAGAATAAAGTACTGTTGACTTCCGTACATCAGTACAGCTCGAATTACAGGCATCGAAGTTAAGAGCATGTTGCAGTATTCATTGTGCATGTATTCCACAGACGCGAGATCACAGTTGAATCTGGAGTGCGCTGTGTCTGGAGTACACCTAAGAGTGCATTTTATCGTAGTGACAAATATCACTGATGAAAAGTGTTATCCCATTTGACGCTGACTTGTACCTCGCAAAATGGACATCTGAACTTGTGTGCTGTTTAGTATTTCGGCTTCCTTTTGACACGCAATGGCAAATTTAGTGTTAGTGTAGCGAAATTTTAGGCGCGTTCACAAAATTGAGAAAGAGACTATTAACTTAGTCGTGTTTGTCCGTCTGTCCACCTGTCCGCATGGAACAACTCGCTGCCACTGGACGGATTTTAATTGAATTTGTTGTTTTAGTATTTTTCGAAAATCTGTCGAGAAAATTAAAGTTTCATCAATATCTGACAATAATAACTGGTACTTTACATGAAGGCCAATATACATTTTGATCTTATCTCTTTCAGTTTTGTTTAGAATAAGAAATGTTTCAGACAAATTTGTAGAGAAAACCAAAACATGCATTTTATGTCAAGTGATGTGTTTTAGAAAATCGTGTCGTTTATGATATTATGTGGAAACATACTGTAGGGCCGGGTAGGCGACAGGGAACAATGTGGCTCATGCGCATTGTATGCTGAGTACCTAAGGTTACAATAATAATAGGTAATTCGTAAGGTTGTATTTGCGTACCCAGAATATGCAATGCGTATTGCTTTTCGACAGCAACAGTCGTTGCACAAACGCACCTCGATTTTACGTTATAGTTACGTTGCTTGTCATGGTGATCATACCTAAGTCGAATAGGGAAGTCAGTCTAAAGGTAGATAATATTTTAACCGTTTAATTTAGAAATAATTAATTTTTATCAAGTGTATTTTAGAAAGTGTGAAGAATACGTTATGAGCAGACAAGGTACGTTCTTTCGTCCATCAGCTATTGTCGCATTGAAGAAAATACGTGCCGATAAATTCTGTGTGGATGTAATAAAAAAATATAACGTGTTAGTATTCACTGGTTTGTTTTTTGCTGCTCTGCTTTTTCCTTTTGTGTTCTTTCTCGTACTAAAGCATACGTATACATTAAGCAGTGTGTGACAGTCATACTTCTTTGTGGCGGTCACTAACTTTCTGCTCATTCTTGACGTATTCCTTCCCATTTTGGATGGATTTCGGTGTAGTGGTTGTGCAGAAAATGTCGTTGACTAGTGACGAGTTTCATGAATATTAGTGCAATAGAAACCATATATTAAGGGACTAAAGAATATTTTCTATTGCCTGTTTCTTTTTTTGAGGGGGGTGGGGTGTTTGGGAAATACCCGGTACTTCATATAGGCTGTACAAAAAGGTGTATTTTGTGATTTTGAGCCATGTAAAAATTATCGTTCTGAAAGACATACTTACTTCGGGTTAAAAGCATTTCTGTCCGTAGTATCCCAAGTTTGTTATCTCATTTCAGTGAAATTCGGTATAAGGAACTGCTTATAATCCTGTGGATCATTAGGGATTCAGTGAAATTTGGCGCAGGTAAAGCTGCGCATTCTTACGTCGTAAGTGAAATCACGTTTGTGCTGCAGAGTGAAACCTTGTGAAATAGCAAATAGCGTTTTGTTAATATGGCCGAATACAGCGTTTGCAGTGCTGTTTAATTTAACTTGGTTCTTTCAACAGGTCAGACTGTCACGTTGAAGGGGATAGGTGAAATGCTCGTGAATTCGGAAGAAAACTTCTGTAGCCTATTTGAAGATGCACAAAGGGAATTAAGTCGGTACATGCTACAGTATAACCGAAAATCAAGAGGCAACATCTGAATTTCAAGGGCGCTGCCAGTCGGATAGTTCAAGAAATGTGTGCTCAGATGTTCATTATTTTTCGAAAGTTAGCTTCTTGTGTATAACGAACAAATACAGGCGCCTCTTCTTGTAGGCATTTCGTCTCATCGCACTACCAGGAAGCACTATCTTAGCTGTACAGGTCGCTTGCATATGGGTCTCAAGTTGTAGAGCGAGGGTCTTCTCACGATCAATAGTAACCATAATAACCCGGTAAAACTCCGTAAATCAACAGTTATATTGGCCGGGTTTTTATTAAAACCCATTACTTTTCGAGAAAAACCGCACGGTTCCCCCCCTTTTGTCTGTTGTTCTCGTTTTTACACCCTTCGGTCCCCAACACCTCTGCAGTTCGTCTCATCGCGGTGTTGAAATATGCGGGCAGTGAGTTCCAAAAGCATGCCACTGTCCTCAGGGCCCTTCGCTCGCTATATTCAAGACTTGAGGAATGACAAATTTTCTCACTCCACTTCTCACGCTTCTTCTCCTTTTTTGTCGTGTATTTTTCCGCGGACGCTGTTGCCGCTACTGGATGCTCATCTCGTGGAAAAGAGCCGAGGGGCACGCACGTGGAATCGTTGGAAGTCCTTGTCTGGTCACCTAACAACTGGTTATTCTTTTCCTTCCCATCCCATTTTAGAGTGACGGCTTGTTTTAATCAGCATGCCCCGTGCTGGTGTTACAAGGGTTGGGAATTCTCATGTTAATACGAAGTGCTGCGACAATGGTTGTAACCTGAAGGGAGAGCGAGCGGGAATGAAATTAAAAAAGATAACACACAATAAAGGAACCTCTGTGCCAGTATGTTGGGAATTCCGCATAGTATGTAGCAACGACAGTGGGCGAAAGGAAGACAACAAAATTCGACACTGCGTTGTGAAGTGGACTGTATTAAAATAATTGAACATATCTTATTCTTCTCCTTCAGTAGGAGATATATAAAGCATAATTCTTTCAGAGTCCTCCGCTGCATATTTTAATATTGTATTTACCATGCATTTTTTGAAAATTAATTTGTACAATCAACTTTACATACACAGAATATGTACATCAGACATTAGCAACTCTTCAGTATGTTTCGGCAAATCACAGGTGCTGTCATCAGGGAGTCCTCACAGTAGGAATCATAGCGCCCTCAAAATGGTCCCTTGCGTAGTAAGTGGGTAAAAACAGAAACACACTTGCACACACATTAAAATTCAGTTAAAAACGCATGAACATGGCATCTGTGGCATGCCGAAACATGTTGGAGATTTGCTAAGTTCTGACGAACATATGTTTTCATGTAAACTTGGTTATACAACTCATAAATATGCTGCACGTTTCACTTCTCGTTCTGAAAACTATAGCGTGCATCTGCAGAAGTAACGCGGGAAATATTTCAGGGCTTGAAAGGAGACGGCGCAATTGTGCCTTGCATGGCGAGTTTGCGACAAAATCTTCTTAGAGCAGTAGGAACAGTGAATCTGAAACTGTTGATAGTGGTCAGAGGGCTGAGTTTATCTTTGCAGCATTGAGCAGTATCCCCTCCGCGTACCATCTCTATTTCTCCTGCAGATCATCGCGTCGGAATTTACATTCTTGTCGAAATAAAATCTCTTAGAAGCCAGTATGGATGACGATGTAATAATATGTTTATGCCACATAAATAAGCACACAGCCTGTTTCACTAGCCGGAGGTTCATGTTGCATCCAGTAATTTGCAGTTAAATGACATGTTGGTCATAAGAGTTTTGCTGTGTATCATGAAACCATTTTGCAAGGGCAGGATACGGTTATCTTTATTTAACTAGCAATAATTTTTCATACTTAAAACTTATTAATCCGGTTCTATTAATTCCTGTGATACCTTTCCGTAGGGAAATATGTACGTTTCCAAGTTTGAAACTATTCTATGTACGGTAATTTGTCCTTGAATACAGCAAGTACGTGAGGCTAGTCCTGTTGCACAACGAGGAACCTCTGCTTTACGAACTGCCACCAGTGTCGTCTCTGGGAGAATTTTGATTCAACGAAAATTTCTACACATATTTGTGACACTGACAGATTGTTATGCTCTCCGAAAGGTCAGTCGGTCAGAGGTTCAGCGTATTTGAATCTCCTTGGTAAGGCTCACTCCCAAACACATTTTAGATTTTTTTGCATACTGACTTGGTGTCTTGCGACTTCTTGTGGCCTTCTTGACAGAATGACAGCTTCTAAATGACGAGATAGCACTACTTACAGCTGACAATCTACGAACATTGTACTTTCATTAGCAAAGAGATCAAGCTGTCATAACGACAGTAAGAAATATGAAAACTGCCAGTTCGACCCTTTGTAACGAACCGCTTTGCTGCTGTAAGGATTTCTTACGTCAAGCTAAAATTTGCCACGTATCAAGGCGACACAGAACGATCTGTAATATTAAATACACTAAAGAACACTCAGTTAGGAATTATGTCTGTGTGAGCGTGGGCCGGGATAGCGTAGTCGGTATAGCGACTCGTTACGGGCTAGACGGTCCAGGGATCGAAACCCAGTAGCGGCGAGATTTTCCGCGCCCGTCCGGTGTGAGTTGTCCTTGTCTTGATACCGTAGACACAAGAATGAGTGTTGCAACGAAACACTAATATACATTATCCTCTTTCATCCTCAGAAAAGGCATTTTATTGTCGGATTAACTGCAAACACAGAGGGAATACTATGTTATTTTTTTAAAATGCATCTAAAGAGCGCATCTGCCGATTTTGGCGTCGGAGAAATCCCCACGCATTGGTTTGTAGACGTTAGAAATTACTCTTAGAGAATTCAGGAGCTCTGTTTTGGAGGTTTTGAAATAACAGGACACATTCTGTCTAGGAAGGATAAATAAGGAAGAGGGATTCTGCGACAGCCGTAATGAGGTAGTCCCCAGTTCGGACAAAGTACGGCTTGTAACTAAGCGATATCGTGTATATTATTCAGAGTTCCAGACAGTCGCAAAAAAAGCCATGGAAGATCGCAAAGAAGGTGTCTAAATTTTGAATCTGGAAGATTACAGGAGAATGATCTAATGGGTGTAGGCAGGAGGAGGAGAACCAGAGAGAAAATTTGTAATTAATTGTTTCTCAAGTATCATGCAGACATTTGGAAGTGTATTATCCCCGTTGTGTGTGTGTGTGTGAAAACTGTAAAGGGTATGTAGTCAAACACATCTATGTCAACTAAGACCCTATCGTGCCTTTAGCCAGAGCATACCACCGCATTCAACATAGAAGTTACTCATTACGCAACAAAGCCCGGATATAGAGATCTATCCATCATGTGCGCGCACAATATATATAGTAGGACCTTAAGTTCTCTTGCAGACAACCTGAAGATGGCCAGTAGGGGCCGAAACACGTAGTTGTCTAGTATAGTCATTAAAACATCTTAATTGACATAGTTGTGTTTGGCTACTTTTCCAGTTATCATGCAGACACGTTTCTCTTCTGAGACGCTTTCTATTTTTTTAATCAAATTTAACGACGTTATTAAATTTATGTAATCTCGAACTAAAAGGAACAATGATTTGAAATATAACTCAGGAAGAATGTAGTTGTGGTTTGTTTTTGTCATACCTTTTTGGAAACCTGTGTGAAGGGACTGAGGAAATTAACAAGGTGTCAGAGGAGTCAGTCTCCTGTCTGCGATAAAAAGCAGGAGTCTTCAGATCAGAAGCTAGACTGCCAGTCGCTGCGCCCTTATGTTCTGATTTAGTTGATAAAGATCAGTGCTTTAGAAAAACGTGATGTAGAAAAACTGCTATAAGACTTGAGAACAGAGTGCGAAGTCACATCCACATTTGTGATTGCTGCGCTGCGGTGTTAATAAGTTGCCATATTACTGGCACACTACCGTGGAACAGCCGAACCGCCAGCTGTGGAGACTCGGTCATTTGCTCAACAAAAACGTGCCAGGAAGATGTTGAAAAATAAGACAACAAAGCTTATAGTAACAAGAAGCAAAAAAGTAGGGTGGTTCTGGATGAAGTTTTTGTGCTGATAGTACTGGTGTGTGGTGTTGGAGAAAGTTTTATTGCTTGTAGAGGACACCGGCTGTGATGCTCCGTGCCGTCAGGTTCTCTGCTGATGCCTTGTGGTGCCAGCACTCCTATAGTGTCTGTGTGTGTGTGTGTGTGTGTGCGTTTGGGAAGATTTTCTCATTTTGGCTGAAGAAGCGGAGAGTGGGTGGTCTGTTGGTGTGAGATGCGAAGAGAGTGTGCACGTCAGGATAGGTTAGCTGTAGTTGTCCGGAGGCTGTCTTACTCATCAACAACTCGACCGTTATTATCTCCTTTAAATTTTAAACACATACGATAGAGATGCCGGTCTTCTTGGATATGACACCGCGTATATTGGTGTATACGTACCAGTGTTTTGGAGGAGCAAACTGTATCAATTTTTAGGGTATTCCAAGAGACCTTTTCCATATAGACTGCTCTGAAGATGCAGGCATAAGATCTTCCGAAATATTGGAACGGATATGCCAGTCCACACGAAGTCATGGCGGAAGACCGAAATCTTCTCCAGCACCTTTGTGTGAACTTCACATCTTGCGCGTAAAGTAAACCTGTACACTTTTATGATTCTAAATTTCCCACTAACTTTCGAATGTTTTCGATGGTTTTAACGCCCTTATGTAGAAGGTTTCACCACACAGCCATCTGTGGAGAACTGTTTAAACTAATTGTACAGTACATGAATAATTTGTGGCAAATTCAGAGTACTTTACCGCAAAAAGTTAGCCCACGAATTGGGTAAATTGAAGCTACTCTGGACGACTGTTCTGACGGTACTTCACGGAATACATTGGTTTTAATTTACACAGAAGGTTTTTTTTCCCCGAAAATAAATTACGGAATTGATGAGATGTAACCTACAGTGACACACCTCTGATAGTAGTACGTCAGTAAGCTGAACTGAGTTTGCCATATTCTAGCATAATTACCTGAAAATAGGCCACAGAATTGAGTTCACACAATACTCGAGAGATCGGTTTGAAGGTACGTCACGGATTGATTAGATTTACACCACACTGACGTACTGGTCTGAAGGTACGTCTTTAAGGGATTAGATTAACCTTACATTGATATACTCATCTGAAGATACGGCACGGAATTGTTGCAGTTTGCTGTGCTCTAAGAAGTTTTTGTCGTGAAACTTCGTCTCGAAATTGAGGCATGTCTGAAGCTTCGTCAGAAAACGGATTGTGTTTATTGTACACTGACGGATTGGTCTGGTGATAGGTCTTACAGATATGATTTAACCTTTTGGCGCAGGAGTTATTTTTTTTTAATTTTAGCACACACTGTATATAAAATGTTAATAATACAGGAACCAAATAGGTTAGAATTATGAAACAAACTGCATTTTGAAGAGAAAAAAACGGAGAGTATATACCATGTTTAAAATATTCAGTACCTATATTTGTTGAATAAATATATAAA